>Ga0209713_10000087_pt1 | contig 51488 bp, 48 predicted proteins | sample ArcOceMetagenome_3_FD_187444 | JGI IMG/M metagenome (GOLD analysis project Ga0209713, IMG submission 187444) | Marine eukaryotic phytoplankton communities from Arctic Ocean - Arctic Ocean- Svalbard ARC20M Metagenome (SPAdes) (version 2) | ecosystem: Environmental > Aquatic > Marine > Oceanic...
TGACGTATTATACCGAAGTAATCCTCGCCGTCAATCGAAATGGTGTAAATAACCACTTTATTTCGATCCCTGACGCGTCCCTTGGGATTTTGCCAGACCTTTGTTTTACAAGGCCTTTTAACGACTCGCTTGACGCGTGTCACAGGCCCCTTTAACAAGGGAGCGCCATTATATCCATCGCACGGCAAAGCACAAGCGGTTTAAGGCAATAAGACCTAAAATATTATAAAATATCACTTAGGATGCGCCAAAATAGAGCAGGCACAAAAAAGGGCGCTCACGCGCCCTTGTTCAAACCACGCCTCACACTCAATCCATGATCAAGTACGAGACTGGCGTTACATTATAAGATGGCGAATATCACCCAACACTTTGGCTAAATATTGAGTAAAACGAGCCGCATCCGCGCCGTTTACGGCACGATGATCGTATGACAGACATAAGGGCATCATCAGTCTTGGTTGAAACTCAGTGCCGTCCCAACGAGGCTGCATGTCTGCTTTGGACACTCCTAATATAGCCACCTCTGGTGTATTCACGATAGGCGTGAATGCAGTACCACCGATTCCCCCCAGACTAGAAATAGTAAAGCAACCACCTTGCATGTCGGCTGGCATTAACTTTTTGTCTTTAGCCTTCGCCCCCATGGCAATCACTTCTTCTGCCAATTGCCATATGGATTTCTGATCCACATCACGAATAACTGGCACCATAAGCCCTGCTGGTGTATCTACGGCAATACCAATATTAATGTAGTGCTTTTGCACGATGTGTTCGCCATCATTATCTAACGATACATTAAATTGTGGGTACTGACGCAAAGCCATGGCACAGGCTTTAAGCATAAATGGCAAAGGCGTGACCTTGGTGCCTTTTAGCTCTGCTTCTGCCTTTAAGCCCTTGCGAAACACCTCTAGATCGGTAATGTCCGCATGATCAAACTGAGTCACATGGGGTACATTAAGCCAACTACGGGTCATATTTTGCGCAGTAATGCGCTGCACCTTCGTCATTTTAATGCGATCTATGCTACCAAATTGGCTAAAATCGATAGCAGGGGGCTGCTCTATGCCGTGACCCTGCATAGACTGAGCCGTCGGCTGTTGCATTTGTTGTTTCACAAAAGCCTGTATATCTTCTTTTAATAAGCGGTCTCTTGGCCCTGTGGCTGGCACTTTAGACAGATCCACACCTAATTCCCGAGCTAACATACGCACTGCAGGACCCGCATGAACCGTGCCAGTAGTGCCTGCATTAACCACTTCAGCTGCTGGCTCCACCTTGGCCACCGTAACGTTAGGCGCCGCACTTAAATCAGGGGCTTGAGCAGCCTTAGGAGCTGCAACTGGAGTTTGGGCAACTGCTGGCACTGGTGCTAAAGCCTCTGAGGCAGCAGACGCTGCTTTAACATCAACCATAACCTCAGGCGCATTTGCCTGCGCCCTAGTTGCCAAAACTGCAATGGTATCACCCACATTAAGCTTGGTACCTTCAGCCACGTTAATCTGCAGCACAGTGCCAGCAAATTCAACAGGAATCTCCATCGAAGCTTTGTCAGTCTCAAGCACTATGAGACTGTCTCCTTCGGCTAACTCATCGCCAACTTTAACACTAACCTCAATCACCTCTACATCCACTGCGCCGCCTAAATCTGGCACTAGGGCCAATTGTTCTAACGCAGGCTCTGACTCTGCCACAGGAGCTTGCACTGGCGCATCGGCAATCGCAGTAGCCAAAGGCTCTACTACCATTTCAACTTTAGCTTGAACTTCAGGCTCTGCCTCTATAGCTTCATCTGGCGTTGAGTCTGTTTCAATTTCCACCATGAGGTCACCTAAACTACAGGTATCACCTTCTTTTAATGCAATGCTTTTAACGACTCCAGCAATTGATGCAGGAATTTCCATTGACGCTTTATCTGTCTCCACCACAACGATAGAGTCGCCCTCACTAATCACATCACCCACGGCGACGCAAATCTCGATGACCTCTACGTCTACTGCACCACCCATGTCTGGGACCATCATTTTACTTGTTGCCATGTCTCTGTCCTCGTCTCGTCAGCAGCTTAAAGGTGTACTGGATTTGGCTTATCACTGTCGATATTGAACTTTTTAATGGCCCGCGAAACCTCGCTCACCTTAATTGTGCCATCTTCTGCTAAGGCTTTTAAGGCTGCAACCACAATGTAGTAACGATTGACCTCAAAAAACTCTCGCAACTTTTCACGACTGTCACTACGACCATAACCATCGGTGCCCAACACCTTAAAATTAGCTGGCACAAACTCCCGAATTTGCTCGGCAAAAGCCTTAACATAGTCAGTAGCAGCGATGACTGGGCCTGCATGGCCTGACAAACATTCTTCAACATAGCTTTGCTTTGGCTCTGCCTCGGGATGTAACATATTCCACCGGCTGACGTCCTGAGCGTTGCGCCCAAGCTCATTAAAACTTGTCGCACTCCAGACATCTGAACCTATATCGAAATCTGTTGCCAAAATGTCTGCCGCCGCTTCCACTTCTCTTAAAATGGTACCACTACCCATTAATTGCACACGCTTTTTAGCTTTCGACTTAATTTCATTTAACAAGTACATGCCTTTAACAATGCCAGCTTCACAGCCCACCGGCATATCCGGCTGATGGTAATTTTCGTTCATCACGGTAATGTAGTAGAACTTGTTTTCTTTTAGCTCATACATACGGTGCAAACCATCTTGAATAATTACCGTTAGCTCGTACGCATAGGTCGGATCATAGGTCACACAGTTGGGTATGAGATTACCCATAATATGACTGTGTCCATCCTCATGCTGCAAACCCTCACCATTCAGAGTGGTACGGCCTGCTGTCGCTCCAATGAGGAATCCACGGGCCTGACTGTCACCCGCTGCCCAAGCTAAGTCTCCAACTCGCTGGAAACCAAACATCGAGTAAAAGATGTAAAACGGCACCATGGGATAATTATTATTACTGTAAGAGGTTGCACAAGCCAACCAGGCAGCCATTGCACCTGCTTCGTTAATCCCTTCCTCTAAGATCTGCCCTGCCTGATCTTCACGGTAATACATCACTTGATCTGCATCATGGGGCACATACTTTTGCCCTTCCGCAGTATAGATGCCTAACTGACGGAACATGCCTTCCATACCAAAAGTACGCGCTTCATCTGGCACAATGGGTACCACACGCTCACCGATATCTTTGTTTTTAACCAGTGTTGTAAGGGTGCGAACAAACGACATGGTAGTCGAGATCTCACGCTTGCCACTGGACTTTAACTGACCAGCCAGAGAATCTAGCGTGGGTGTTTTTAAACTCTCAAAATCATTACGACGACTCGGTAGAACGCCTCCTAAGGCATCTCGTCTGGCACGCATATACTTCATTTCGGGCGTATCTTGCGCTGGACGATAGTAAGGCACAGTTTTGATTTGATCACGGGTTAAAGGAATATTAAACCGTTGGCAAAAGCTTTCCATTTCGTCCATATCCAGCTTTTTCAAGGAATGGGTGGGGTTTTTGGCTTCGCCCGACTTACCCATGCCATAACCTTTAACGGTTTGCGCCAAAATAACGGTGGGCTTACCTTCCGTATGAGTCGCCTCATGATAGGCCGCATAAACCTTATAAGGGTCGTGGCCACCACGGTTAAGCTTCATGATATCTTCGTCAGTATAGTCGGCCACCATAGCTAACAATTCTGGGTATTTGCCAAAGAAGTGCTCACGGGTGTATGCGCCACCCATGGCCTTATAGTTCTGTAACTCACCGTCTACCACTTCATTCATGCGCTGCTGCAATAATCCATGGGTGTCACGCTCTAGGAGTGGGTCCCAATGACGCCCCCAGATCACCTTAACCACATGCCAACCTGCACCTCTAAATATGCCCTCAAGTTCCTGGATAATTTTACCATTACCCCGCACAGGGCCATCTAAACGCTGCAGATTGCAGTTGATGACAAAAATAAGATTGTCTAGCTTTTCACGCCCAGCAAGAGAAATGCAGCCTAAAGATTCAGGCTCATCACACTCACCATCACCGATAAACGCCCACACCTTACGATCCGCATTATCAACCAAACCACGTTGTTGCTGATAGCGCATAATGTGAGCCTGATGAATCGCCTGCAGGGGCCCAAGCCCCATAGAGACCGTAGGGAACTGCCAATAGTCTGGCATTAACCATGGATGCGGATAGGAGGATAGTCCGTTGCCACCCACTTCACGGCGAAAATTGTCCATCTGCTCATCGGTGAGACGGCCTTCCAAATAGGAGCGCGCATAAATACCCGGAGAAATATGACCTTGGAAAAACACCAAGTCTCCCTCTTGTTTATCGGTATTGCCGCGGAAAAAATGGTTAAAACCAATGTCATACAAAGTGGCTGACGAAGAAAAGCTGGCAATATGCCCACCCAGACCGTCATCATTATCATTAGCACGCATCACCATGGCCATGGCATTCCAACGAATTAAAGAACGTATACGACGCTCCATGAATAAGTCGCCAGGCATGCGCTGCTCATCGCTTGGCGCAATCGTATTGACGTAAGGCGTAGTGAGCGAGTTGTCTAGTTTAGCCCCCTGTAAACGGGCCTGCTCACCAAGTTTGGCTAATATATATCGAGCACGTTCAGCGCCCTCGTTTTTAATCACTGATGTCAAAGCGTCCAACCACTCTTGTGTTTCAATTGGATCTACATCTGAAAGACTCTGTGTCACGTTTTTCCCCTATTCACTCATGCAAAAGCAACTTGTTTCTGCGCAACGAAAATTTTGTGTAGTAATACTACATTAATAACCAAAAAAATGCCAGTTTAGGTGACTAAAAATACCTATGAGTAAATATTTTACATTTAAAAATTATACCCCAGAACGCCTCATAGCGCGCTCTTGGCGGGTTGAATCTTTGCTTTGCTCAATAATAGCTTCTTTTACAAAGGTCAAGTGGTCATGAGCCGCATTACGTGCTTTTTCTGGATTTTCTCCAACAATAGTATCTAATAACACGCGGTGTTGGTCATGAATCAGTTGCCGAGTGTCACGTTTGCGATACACACTTTCCAAGTTGGAATAAATGTTCTTATGCAGCAAAGTGAATAAAGAACGCATGGTGTGCAATAACACGGCATTATGCGAAGCTTCAGCAATGGCCAAATGGAACTCGGCATCGGCTTTGGTTTCTTTCTCAAAAGACTTTTGATCATGAGCCGCTTGCAAATTGGCATAACAAGCTTGCAAGCGAGTTTTATCTGCTGGGGTGCAGCGCAGTGCAGCATAATAGGCCGACACCCCCTCTAAGGCATGACGAAACTCCAACAAGTCATATTGTGCTTCCGGATGCGTAGAGAAGAGCTCTGTTAATGGGTCAGCAATGCTGCTGCCAATTTTTTCAGACACGTATGAGCCTCCACCTTGGCGACTGACAATGAGCCCCTTGGCCGACAGCTTTTGTAACGCTTCGCGCAGTGAAGGTCTAGACACTTCAAACTCAGTCGCCAAGGTTCGCTCTGGCGGTAGTTGCTGTCCTGGTTTCAGGCTTCCCTCTAAAATCATAGCCTCTAGTTGCGCCATGATCACATCTGATATCTTGGGTTGTTTGACCTGTGGGTACGCCATAAACGCTTCCTATTAATACTGGCACATGGGTGTGAAATACGTTGCCTGATGGCATTTTTTTTCAACACTATTGGTTTTAATTTTTCAGCAACATTGGTATTACCAATTATCGGTGAAATAAAAATAACCCGCTTCTCCTACTTTGGTCAAGTTTTATTACCAATACAGGGCCAGTAATGGCAGGCCTACTAGTGAATGAGCGCCATTCGTTATATCTGATCTAAACCCATGATCAATTATCCAAGGCTAAACATTCCCTGTATGATACCGACTTTAGTCAATCTATGGTGCTTGATAAGTTACAACCATGGCCGTTGTACCCACTTTAAGTTCACACACTAGGTAGTTTAGTTATTTATGGATCAGAGCATTATTGAACGCGTTTTCGCCACTGTTTTTCCCCTTGTCGCTATCGCTACCATTGGCTATGGGTATGGCCGTTGGCGCAAGCCAGACCTGAAACTCATTAACCAAATCAACATGGAAGTGTTTGTTCCTTTGTTGGTATTTGTGGTTCTTGCTGATCAATCCGTTCCTATTAGCCATCTTGGCCCCATGGCTGTTGGAGCCATTATTGTGGTGCTCGGTTCAGGCTTACTGCTGTGGCCTGTCATTGCCCTGTCACCTTGGTCAGCTAAGACCTTTATACCACCCATGATGTTTAACAACGTAGGCAACATGGGTATTCCGTTAATTTTATTGGCCTTTGGTGAAGAATTTTTAGCCATTGCTGTGGTGTGTTTTATTGTCGAAATGACCCTTCACTTTAGCTTAGGCATTTTTATGATCAACCCCAAAATGCGCTTGCTAAGCCTATTTAATCAACCCGTAATGCTGGCAACTATTGCAGGCTTTTTAGTCGCCCTTAGTGGCTTTCAACTGCCCAACAGTGTGCAGTTACCCATTGATATGCTGGGGCAAATTTGCATTCCTTTAATGCTCTTCACTTTGGGCATTCGTTTAACCAACATAGAATTTGACGATTGGAAAGTGGGTTTAGTGGGCGCCATTCTTTGCCCAGTTTCCGGCATTTTAATGGCCATAATGGCCCAGTTCTTCCTTAACCTTCCTCCTGAACAATTTGCTGTGTTGGTTGTGTTTGGCGCTTTACCACCTGCGGTATTGAACTACATGGTGGCAGAACAATACCAACAGGACCCCAAAAGAGTGGCCTCTATTGTGCTCATTGGTAACTTAATGGCCTTGGTGAGTATTCCCATTACTTTATCATTTGTGCTCTAAACCAACCTTAGGGGTGTGTTATAATTGCCCCTTTTAAACCACAATATTTTAAGCGTGGAACGACCCCATGACCGATGACTTAAACCTCTATTTTCTAAAAGCTGATGTGCCCGCCAACGTGAGTGCTGCTTTGTTAGAAGATGTGGGGGATGGCGATATTACCGCCCGGCTGATACCAGCCGATGAAAGCGCATCTGCAGCCGTTATTACCCGTGAAGATGCCACCATTTGTGGGGTGGATTGGGTCAATGAAGTGGCGCGCCAAGTCGACCCCACCATTACCCTTGACTGGATGGTAGCTGATGGTGACCAAGCTAAGGCTAATCAAGTGTTGTTTCAAGCCCATGGTAATGCCCGCAGCCTGCTAACCTTTGAGCGCTGCGCCCTTAACTTTTTACAGTGTTTGTCTGGCACTGCCAGCATTGCGCATTATTACGCCAGTTTAGTGGCCGACACACCCGTGAGGCTACTCGACACCCGCAAAACTATTCCTGGCTTACGCAAAGCCCAAAAATATGCCGTGGCTTGTGGCCAATGTTATAACCATCGTATCGGCTTGTATGATGCATTTTTGATCAAAGAAAACCACATTGCCGCCTGTGGTGGTATTGGCCCAGCCATTGCCACTGCACGATACCAAGAACCCACCAAACCCGTAGAAGTAGAAGTGGAAACCATGCCTGAATTACAGCAAGCGTTAGATGCTGGTGCAGATCGCATTATGCTGGATAATTTCACCTTGCAGGAGATGCGTGATGCGGTCAAGCTTGCCGCTGGCAAAGCAGAACTAGAGGCCTCTGGTGGCATTACTGAACAAACCTTGCGGCCTATAGCGGCCACAGGAGTCGACTATATTTCAATTGGTGCGCTCACCAAAGATTGCCGTGCCATTGATTTGTCGATGCGTTTTGTTTAAAACAGCATCAAGTGATCAAGGGACAGCTTAATACCAATTTCTTCACCAATTTCATGGTTATGATGAGAGTCTGCGAAGCAGGATAAGGTTTGATTGCCCGCAATTAATACGCGGTATAAAAAGTGAGTACCACGAAAGCGCTTACTTATAATGCGCCCTGTTATGGGGCTATCATCTAAATGCAACACGTCATCAGGCCGAATAAACACTTCGGCTTTATCTCCTGTGACAAAACCATGAGCTCGGTCGCTGCACAAATGGCCAATGGGCGACTCAACGCAGGTTTCGCTACTTACATTGCAGGCTAAAAAATCACCCTCGCCAATAAAGTCGGCCACAAAACGCCCGTCGGGCTTATGATAAATATTGTAGGAGGTGTCCCATTGCTCAATGCGCCCTTGGTTCATGACCGCCACATGATCAGCCATGGTAAAGGCTTCTGTTTGATCGTGGGTCACTAACAAACCAGGAATTTTTTCATGCCGCAAAATGGAACTCACTTCTGGCACCAACTCTTCTCGCAACATGGCGTCTAAACCAGAGAAGGGTTCATCAAGCAATAATAAACTGGGTTTAGGCGCTATGGCTCTGGCTAAGGCCACACGCTGCTGTTGACCGCCAGATAAGGCATGGGGGTAGCGCTCTTGATAACCACTAAGGCCCACCAAATCTAATAATTCCTTCACCCGTTGCACTTGCTCAGCCTTGGGCCAGTGGTGCAAGCCAAAAGCCACGTTGGCGGCAATGTTAATGTGGGGAAACAAAGCCACATCTTGAAACACCATGCCTACATTGCGGGTTTCTGCAGCTAGGCAAAAATCGTCTTTAGCAAGGGTTTTGCCTGCCAAACTAATGCTGCCCGATTTTAACGGCACGAACCCTGCAATCGCTCTCAGCAAAGTAGACTTGCCACAACCACTGGGACCCAGCAAACAACCAATTTCACCCACAGCCACAGCCAAGCTTACATCGTGCACAATGTTATGATCGCCGTAGGCTATATTTACCTTATCCACCAGCAAATGCTGATCTGTATTATCGAAGGACATGGTCATTTAAACGGTCTCATATTAGTGGGGCCTGCGACGCGCAATAGAGGCGTGTAACATTAATACAGGAATAAGCCCAACGAGTACAATCATAATAGAGGCTGGAGCCGCATCAACAAGACGCTCGTCTGAGGCTAATTCATAGGCCCGCACGGCCATGGTGTTAAAGTTAAAGGGCCGCAGTATTAACGTTGCCGGCAGTTCTTTAAGCACGTCCACAAATACAATGAGCACCGCCGTAAGGATGGAGCTGCGCATTAAAGGCACATGGATTTTACGTAATATGTCTAATGGGCTATGACCCATTGAACGACCCACATGATCTAGACTGGGCTTAATCTTCTCTAAGCCAGACTGCACACTGCCAAGAGCTACCGCCAAAAAGCGCACCGTATAGGCAAACAGTAAGGCCACCAAACTACCCGACAATAATAGCCCTGGACTGTCCCAGCCTAAGCTGCCAAAAATATCTATTAACCTGTGGTCTAGCCATGCTAAAGGAATTAAAACCCCGATCGCTATGATCGTGCCTGGCAAAGCATAACCAAAGCCTGCCATCGCAAGCACTGTGCGCACAGGCTTAATGGGTTTAGTTCTTTTGGCATAGGACAAGATAATGGCCAATGTGACGGCAATGATGGCTGCCAAAAAAGCCAAACTAAACGAATTCCAGGCAAGGCCAACGAAGTCCCAGCCTAGGGGTTCTGCCTCAAACACAGCCCAAAACAAGAGTTGCGTTGCAGGAATAATAAAACCAAACATCAAAGGCGACAAGCAAATCACACAGGCCATAATCGCCTTGCTACCTGACAAAGGGATTAAGTCGGCACGGGCACGAGATTCTGCTGCTGAATGGTAACGGGCTCGGCGTCTAGAATAACGCTCTAGCAAGACTAATAAAATCACAAAAGCTAATAAGCTAGCTGCCAATTGGGCTGCTGCTGCAGTATCACCATAGCCATAAAAGGTTCTAAAAATGCCCGTGGTAAAGGTGCTAACCCCATAATATTGCACCGTGCCATAGTCTGCTAAGGTTTCCATTAGAGCGAGTGACAAACCTGCAATAATGGCAGGCCGAGCCATGGGCAACGCTAACTTCCACAATGCCTGCCAGCGGGAATAACCTAAGCTACAACCCACTTCAATACTACTCACAGACTGCTCCAAAAAAGCAGCCCGAGCCATTAAATAAACATAGGGGTACAACACCAGTGACATCATGATGATGGCACCACCTAAAGAGCGGATTTCAAAGAACCAATAGTCGCCATAACTCAGGCCTGTAAGGTCTCTAATCCAGCTTTGTACTGGCCCTGCAAAGTCTAACAAACCCGCATAAGTGTAGGCGATAATATAAGCCGGCATGGCTAAGGGCAGCAATAAGGCCCAACTGAGCCAACGACGCCCCGGAAAACTGCACATGCTCGTTAACCAAGCCGTGGGCACACCCAGTATGAGCACCCCCATCCCCACGCCCAGCAACAACAGCAACGAATTAATTAGATAGTCGTTGAGCACCGTATCAAGCAAGTGCTGCCAGAGCTCACCATTGGCTTGCATTAAATAGCTCACAATAACGATGACTGGAAGCGATATGAATGCGGCGATTAAAACAGCAAAAATACTCAGCCCATGGCTTCTAAACATTTATAGCATTACCTATTTCCAACCGGCACGATCCATTAATTGAACCGCTTGTCGATTGTTCTGACCTAAAATTTCCAAAGCAATGGGGTCCATCTTGTAGCGGCCAAACCCTTCAAGGGTGGCGGATGATGGGACACCCTCAACCACGGGATATTCGTTATTAATGTCTGCATACCAAGCTTGTGCTGGAGCCGATGCTAAATATTCTAGCAGGGCCTGCGCTTGCTCTGGGTGTTTACCGTATTTAGTAAAGCCTGCACCACTCACATTAAAGTGTGCGCCGCGCCCCACTGCCCCTACACCTTTTTGGTTAGGCCAAAAGACCGCCAATTTGCTGGCCACCGCTTGATCAGCTGGCTTACTACTATTAATTAACCGAGCTAAATAATAAGTGTTAGCGATGGTCACATCACAAACCCCTGCGGCCACCGCTTTTAACTGATCTGTATCACCACCTGATGGTGCCTTAGCAAGGTTATTAACCATGCCTTGCATCCATACTTGGGTGGCCTCTGGGCCTAAAGCATCAATGGTGGCAGCGACCAAGGATTGATTATACACAGATTGTGAGGATCTTAAGCACAGACGACCTTTCCATTGCGCCTTTGCCAAAGCTTCGTAAGTAGAAAGTTCGTCAAGGGCCACCCGGTCTTTGGCATAAATGATGGGTCTTGCTCTGAGTGTGAGGCCATACCAGTAGCCTGCAGAGTCTCTAAGCTCTTCAGGAATTCTCTGCTCCAGTGCCGGTATTGATACTGGCTTGAGCATGCCCGCCTCTTTCGCCCGATGCAAACGACCGGCATCTACCGTAATAAATAAATCGGCAGGGGTCGCACTACCCTCAACTTGTAAACGTTTTAATAAGGCATCTGCCTTACCTGTAATCAGGTTCACTTGAATCCCTGTAGCGGCACTAAACTCATCCAACAAGGGCTTAATCAAGGCTTCCTTGCGGGCTGAATACACATTAACAATATCTCTGGCTTGGGCCGTGCCCGCCCACACTAAGCTGGCCACAACAGCGGGCAATATAAAGGTATTAATTAAATTCATAGGGATCATTTATGAGGTCTCACTGGTTACGTTTGGGGCACTGATGAGGTCACCTTTATGGCGCCTAAAGCTTTGCCAACAGCGCTTAAAGGGCTGCCAATATAAATTTACTAACTGATGTTCTGTGGGCCTTTGACCCACTAAACCATAGCTTAATGTCTGGGTGTTTGAACCATACTCTAAGGTACCACCTAGGCGATCCCACAAAGCAATAAATGCACCAAAATTTTTATCCCAATGCTGGCGTGCTTGGGAATGATGTATTTGGTGCTGCGCTGGAGAAATAAGCCACCGCTCTAGCGTTTTGCCATAACTAATAGGCACAGGTGAATGACGTAAGTTAGACCCCAAAAGATTTAACACGGCGGTCACTGCATTAGCACCCAATAGACTAAGCAAGGTCACTCGATCAGCAAACACAAACACAAACACACCAATCAGTAAGCCCTGCGCTAAGGCACTGCGCAGGCCAAACAATAAACCTTCAATGGGATGTGTGCGCAGCACCGTAAAAGGCGTTAAGCTTTCTGCGGTGTGGTGTACTCGGTGAAAGGCCCATAAAACAGGCCACTGGTGCATCAATCGATGCAAATAATAACGGCTTGCGTCATCAACTACAAACAAACATGATGTAAAGATGACAGACACCCAAAACGTCGATATGTCGAACGACCAAAGAGGCCGAGTGACCCAATCGGTTAAAGTATAAAACAAGGCAGTAGCAAGGGCTAGCTTGCTCAACATCAGTGGGCTAAAAAGCAACATAATGGGCTGATTAATAAACATCATCTGGTAATCAGATCGACTCGAATTAGACCACCAAATTTTAGGCTGAAACAGCCAGGCTAAAGCGCCAGCAAAATTGAGCCGGCGCTGCCACATTAGCCAAAGCACGGCAATCATAGTGGCGCTTATCAAATAGCCAACAAAGATGCGTTTATTGCCTTGGCTCACCAAACCTGTCAGTTCAGTAAACCAAGTGTGTATAAACCCAAGCCACCATTCAATCATAAACTAACCAATTGTCTAGTCATTTTCTGCGGCCATTGCTTGGCCTAATGAATCAACTAGGTCGGCTAAATTGGCCGTTACATCCTTGTTACGGGCTTCTACTGCAAAGTCATCTATCATTAACTTTTGTAGTTTAATCATCTGCACTCGATACTCTGACAGACTCACCGATGAACTTTGCACAAATTCACCATCTACCAAGGCTGCAACCTGTGTGTTCCCCAACAACACTGGGCTATAGCCTAGTAAACGATTCATCTTCACCCCAGTTTCACCTAAATTAACACCCCCAGTTTCTAGGGCCAAGGCAAAACCTTTGAGCTCGCCCCAATGCTTAGCATAGGTGCGGTAAACTTTAACCACATCACCATTGGCAGCAATGATGGTTTCTAATTTTTCAATATCCCCATACACAGAACCGGCATACTTAAAGACGGCTTCAGCAATAAGGCGCTGCCACTGGGTCTTAATGACCTGTGCGTATGCCCTTAACTCACTGCGTTGTGAGTCAGTCAGAGCTTCCCCATTAGCAGAGGTAATGAGATTACGTCCGTCAATAAACGCTTGAACGATGGTATGAAGATACTTAGTTTTGCCACCTTTATCGAAAGATGCCGCATAGTACGCATGGGCGTATGCCATTTCAGTGACCAAAGAAACCTTGCCATCTCCGTTATGATCTGCTTTTGCAAAACTGTCTGATTTTTGCTTAGCGATGCCATACACTTCTTCAGCTGTCAGCGCTAAAGTGTGAGCTGGGGCGCCAAAATAGCCAAAGGCTTCGTCCCAAACGTGCTCTTTGCCCGTATATGGTTTGCCTTCCTTGTACGCTTTACTATTAGGATTAACATCCGCCGCTAGTTTTTCATCTAGATAATTATCCACCGCTTGGTTGTAAAATACCGCACCCATAGCGAATTTAGAAAACAATTGGGTGTAGTCATAACCTGTTAAGGGATCAAAGCCTTTTTCTGTAGCCGCCGCTTTTTCTAGCATTAACTCCAGTAACTCTGCACCCGTCAGACTACCAGGCATGCCAGAAATTAGACCTTTATAGGCTTTGCCAGACAAATTTTTGCCTTTTGAAATCTTGTCTACGTGAGTTTGAAGCATTGGAAAACCGTCTTTTGATACGGGATCAATAATTTTACGCCCTTCGTCCTTGCCACTAAAGTAAGCTTTAATTTGCTCTAAACTAGCGCCTTTAGACACTAACTTTTTAGCTGAATTATGCAGTGTATGACGAGCAATCTGGCCAGTGTAGGCCTCAGAATGGGTCTTAGTGCCAGTGTAGTTTTTTACCGTAATAGGAAAGTCAGCATAGATTTCTGCGTGGGCTCCTGCCTGAGCTTGGCCACTTAGGACAAAGCTCGCTGCAACAGCAATTGAAAGAAGTGTTTTGTTCATGTGTTTTCTCTGATTAAAGTTTATTAAAGTTTAAGTTCGTCTGGATTAAACACATAATAAACAAACTTTATACGTAATGCAAATCATTCTTATTTAGATTAGCATAACTTTTAGCATTTCCTTAAATCAGATTAAAAAACAACATTATTTACACCATTTACAGCCCTTTCTAGTACCCTTAAAATTCACGACCTGTTAGAATGCTCGCCGACAAAGTCCCAGTAGCTCAGCTGGATAGAGCAGCCGCCTCCTAAGCGGCAGGTCGGAGGTTCGACTCCTCTCTGGGACGCCATTCTCCTGTTTCACCTAGTATCATCCAGATCTCTCTACGCCCAAAAATCCTTGTAAAACCTACAGGGCCAATTAATCAGACTTTAGGAAAGAACCATCATAGGTATGTTAAGAGCCTCAGAACTAAGGCGGTAGTGGCTATATAACACTGAGTCTGACATGAGGGCTTTGCTAGTGGGTTCTTATCAGTTGCTCCGCACGGCAGTTTGAGGCACGCCCAAGGGTCAGAATAGGGTTGTTCTACTCGATCATGGTTACTCTCTTTACAATGCTAAAGCGCTATTGATAGCAAAGTTTAGCGGGCATTTCTTCTAATAAAAAATCAATGAATACGCGTGTTTTTGCTGGCATAAACTCTTTCTCAGGGAATATGGCATACATAGGTAATCCACCAATCGGCTTATACCCAGTCATTACTGGGACTAACTTTCCTTGGTCAATGGTATCGCCTAAAAGTCCTTTATCGATGAGTAGGACACCTGCATGCCCTAGCGCTGCAGTGACCATTGCACTGGGGTCATTAATGGCTAATGGTCCAGACACGGTGACACTTTCCTCGCCTGCTGCACTACTAAATGTCCATGTATTCATGGACCTGGTTGAGTTTCGATAAAATAAGCAACGGTGGTTTAATAAGTCTTTTGGAACATTTAGTGCTGGAGCATTGTTTAAATACTGCTTACTTGCACAGAGTAACCAGGACAAGGAACCCAATTCTCGAGCGATCAAACTAGAGTCAGGCAAGAATCCAATGCGTATTGCAACGTCTAAGTTTTCGGCCACCATATCAACAAAGCGATCTTCTAATTGCAGGTTAACTGTTAGCTTGGGGTAACGGGCTAAAAATTTCGACATTAAAGGTACCAGATGAACACGCCCATGGGCACTAGAACACGACACTTTTAGGTCGCCTGCTATTTCAGTCTGATGATCATCACTGATGTGTTCAATAGTCTGCAATGCTCGTTCAACCTTATGTGCCTCATAAAGCACCCGCCGACCTACGTCTGTGAGCATGATTGTTCGAGTGGTTCGATTCAATAATCGCGAACCAACCCTCTTCTCCAAGGCAGACAACTGCTTACTGACAGACGATCGGCTCATATCCAATAGTGTCGCTGCTGCTGATAAGCTACCTAATCTGACGATATGAGAGAAGAGAACCAAACCCCTCATATATTCGTTTTCAAGGGCCATGCTTTCACCTATTGTTTCTATAAAAGAAACAATATAGTTTTAAAAATAGGCCTAATCAAGTTATAATTTTTGACGTACCATTCCCTCATCGTCTGCCACCAGCCCATTTAAAAGCCAAAACACAGGTCATGCCTTAAAACTGCCATAAATAATCAACATTCATACTGTTGTTAGGGCAATTTTTTGAGGTAATACCTCAACTCAGCTCATGTCACTCACGGTGACTAACTAACAGGAAACATTATGTTTAAAAAATTATTGAGAATCGCTCCTCAATTAGAAAGTGATGGCTCTTATAGCCCATCAAAGTTGGCATTAAAACTAGCGGTATCACCCACCACCGATTATGAACCTATTTCATATCTGCCTTACGAGGGTGAAAAATCCAAAATTGCCGTTATTTTTACTGAACAAAAAAATATGACGATGAAAAATGGAAAGATGTTTTCGACGGGCAACCACCCAGTTGAAGCTATTTTGCCCATGCTACATTTAAAAGAAGCAGGCTTTACGTTTGAGATAATTACCCCTACGGGTAAACCTGTAGCGTTTGAGATGTGGGCGATGCCTGACGAAGACACACATGTCATTAATTTTTATAATGAATATAAAAAACAGTTTGAAACACCCACCAGTCTTCAAGACTTTGTGGATCAGTCATTAGTAAAGGATTCCTCATACGCTGCTGTATTTATACCTGGAGGGCACGGCGCAATGCTAGGCATTCCAGAAAACGCTAATGTAGGTAAGGCACTCCATTGGGCTCATGATAACGGGTTGTTCACCATTACTTTATGTCATGGGCCTGGTTCATTATTGTCAACCCAACTGGATGGCAACGCGTTTATCTACAAAGGTTATCAAATGGCAGTATTCCCCGATTCAGTGGACAAACAGACCCCTATGATTGGTTATTTACCGGGTCAGATGCCTTGGCAACTCAACGAAAAGCTCATCAACTTAGGTGTAATCATCGTTAATAAAAAATCTGACAAGACCACTTGTGTAGATCGGAATCTGCTCACTGGAGCAAGTCCATTGGCGGCTAATGAATTAGGAAAACTAGCGGCTAATACTTTGTTAAAAGCGCTTAGTTAAAGTGTCTAAATAAAAAGCTTTGGATCAGCGTGCTTTATTTAATCATTAATAAAGTCAAGTGTGAGTAAAAGACGACGTTCATTGACTGAACCTTGTCCCTGAACTGGTGAGCGGTGCACTAAGCCTGCACCCTCATTATCCTGCCAAAACTCACCTTTGAGCAATGCAACATCACCTTGGTTCAGTTGCCGAATATCATCAATGCTTTGAAAAAGGCCCGATTGTTCATCTGATTTACCTTGGTTACCCGCACCTAATTGACTGCGGTCAACCAATTGATGAGGGACCCACTCTGTTGCAACACCATGAAATGTTGTCACAAGTCGACATGGAATTCGATCAAAGTGAAACCTGGGGCACATCGCACGATCAAGCGCAGTTAATCGTAAGCCCGCCTTTTTGAGGTCAAAAACACAGCAAAACATATCCACCAATAGTGTTATGTCATCACTTAACACCTTTACGGCGTCAGACTCACCAAGCGCTTTACAAAGCTTAGAGTGGACACTTGTTGCTGTCACTACCTCTGCAATTTCTAATCTTGTATGCGTCTTTAAAATCTCATTCGCAGCCCATACCAGTTGGTCAGATAATTTACGTTGCCATATTGCAATATTGATGTCATCTCGATAAATATCAGAAAACACCTCCGCTTCGTGACTTTCACTGGCATGCCTGATGAGCATTTCGGGTAAGGCAATGCACTTTGATTTAGGCTCAATCATAGCTGTTAATGCACTCATGTGTCTTCACTCCATGAAGGAAATGGATCACTTAGTGTTGCCCAGTAAGTTTCTCCTTTTAATAATTCATCATCTGACAACAAACATTCGTTGAGTGCATGAATCATAGCGGTTTGGTCCAGTTGCTGGCCAATAAACACTAATTCTTGACGCATATCACCAAATGGCTCAACCCAGTGCTGCTGTATTGTGTTCAATGACTCTGCGTCAGTAGGCCAGTCTTTTTTAGGCGTAGATTTCCAAAACATCGCCCCAAAACCATAGCGAGCAATACCGCCCGCCTGATTCCATTGCCCTGCAAATTGGGGACGAGATGCCAACCAAAAGTATCCCTTGGAGCGAATTAATTTGCCAAATTTCTCTGTGTCGTGAAGAAAGTGATGAAACTTTTCGGGATGAAATGGACGGCGGGCAAGAAAACTAAAACTGCTAATGCCATATTCTTCAGTTTCAGGAACGTGTTCACCGCGCAATTCCATAAGCCATCCCGGCGCATTCTGAGCACGTTCAAAATCGAACAAACCAGTACTCAGCACTGCATCAATATCAACTTGACCCGCAACGATAGGGATGATTCGGGCATGGGTATTAAGGGTTTTGAGTATTGCTTTTAAGCGCTCAATATCCACCTTATCAGCCAGGTCAGTTTTGCTAATGAGGATGACATCAGCAAATTCCACTTGATCAACCAGTAAATCAGAGACACTACGTTCGTCTTCTTCTCCTAAGGATTCTCCTGTTTCTTGTAAGGAAAATGCCTCTTCATAATCATTTAAAAAATTCACCGCATCAACAACCGTAACCATAGTGTCCAGTGTTGCGACATCTGATAATGAGATACCGTCCTCGTCAGCAAAAGTAAAGGTTTCGGCTATAGGCAATGGCTCAGAAATACCCGTCGATTCAATCAACAAGTAATCAAAGCGTCCATCTTTTGCCAACTCGGTAACCTCTAGCAAAAGATCTTCGCGTAATGTACAACAAATACAGCCATTACTCATTTCAACAAGTTTTTCATCGCTGTGGTTGAGAGAGACTTCGTTTGTAACCATGGCTGAATCGATATTAACTTCACTCATATCATTAACGATCACAGCCACTTTTTTACCTTGGCGATTGTTCAATATATGACTGAGTACCGTAGTTTTTCCTGCACCAAGAAATCCTGATAAAACAGTAACTGGCAACTTATTATTGTGAAGCATGAAAACTCTCTATATATTTATTACTGGCCTTGATCTGAAGATCCTTCCATATAGTGTAATGTTATAACATAACATATAATTAATAAAGAATTATAAATCTATAAAGCTTTATACTAAAGAATGAGGCACTCTCTTCGAGAAAATATTTTTGTCCAACATTATTGGGTTGGTAAGCTTATTCAGCTATGATTGCTGTAACTTTAACCGACCCAAGCGTCTGGCATATTGACGCGCTTGGGGTGAAATTTTTATTAGAAAACTAGGAATTAAACATATGTCAAATCATAGAGCGCTGCAGATGTTCGGTCGTTCAGGCAACCCAGCGTTGAGGGCAGACACGTTCAGTAAGAGTGCCCAGTCATCATCACCAGCAGGTGGCATTCAATCAACGTCGTCACAAACCATGACTCTGCAAGGGACGGTGAACAAGACTGGTATCTTACTGGCATTGGTGGTGTTGTCAGCGTCTTGGACCTGGAACCTGTTCTTTGAAAGTGGTAACGCAGGATCTGTGATGCCGCTTGCAATTGGTGGTGCGATCATGGGCTTTATATTTGCCCTGGTGACTATATTTAAAAAGCAGTGGTCTGGTATCACAGCGCCCCTGTATGCTTTATCTCAGGGCCTTTTTTTGGGGGCCATCTCGGGCATCTTTGAGATGCAATATCCAGGTATTGTGATCCAGGCGGTAGGTTTGACGCTGGGGACTCTTGCATCATTGTTGTTACTTTACAAAACTGGCATCGTTAAGCCCACAGAAAATTTTCGCTTGATGGTGACTTCAGCCACCATGGGGATTGGGGTGCTCTATTTGGTTAGTATGCTGATGAATATGTTTGGTTCTGGCGGCATAGGATTTATTCACTCAAACGGTTTATTTGGTATTGGCTTTAGCCTGTTTGTCGTCGCCATTGCCGCACTTAATTTAGTGTTGGATTTCGATTTCATTGAACAGGGTTCAGAGATGGGCGCCCCCAAATATATGGAATGGTTTGGTGCTTTTTCTTTGATGGTGACGTTGATATGGCTCTATCTTGAAATGCTCAGGCTACTCGCTAAGCTGAGAAGTCGCTAGTGGATGCCAATACATTAGTCTTTGGCTCCATGGCAGTTTTGTCATTAGCTATTTTTTTCTATCTCGGTCGGTTTAAAGCCTCTAAGAAGCAGACTGAGCGAGATGACCGTATTGACTGGTCAGTGCGGAAGTTTTCAATCTGGAAAATTTTGTTGTATTGCCTCGCACTGGTTGGCGGTATTGTGTTGGTTCAGCAGTTTATTTAGCAGTCGATGGAATGAGCAGCCTCACTCAAATGACGCATTTTTTCCATAGCTAGGTCGCGCCCCAAAATGCCCAGACCACAGTCGGGTCCAGCAATCAGGCGGTGGGCATCAATGTGCTCAAGTGCTTGCAGCAAACGTTGGCGAATTTCCTCCACCGCTTCTACCCGGCTCTTGGCAATGGCCACAACCCCTAGAATGATCTGTGTTGTTTTAAAGTGCTCCAGCAATGTGAGATCGTTGTAACGGTGGGCATCTTCCAAAGACAAGGCCATGATGCTCGAATCTTCCATGGCGTCAGCAATCTGGAAGTAAGATTGAGGTGGAGCCTTGGGGTAATCGACAACATCGATTTTGTCTGGGTAGCCGCAGCACATGTGAGCTGTGCGAACAACTTCTTGGGGGCAATTGTGAAAGGCTCGGTCTAAGTTTTCGACGCCAAATAGTAATGCTCGGTCTGGATAACGTGCAAAGAGAGGCTCGTCAATTTGAATGTGCCGACAGCCAGCGTCGGCTAGGCTTAAAATTTCGCGGTTGAGTGCCTCGGCGACGGCTTTGCCGAACTCCTTTTGATCACCATAAAACTCGTCCACTAAGGTGTCGGCCATGGTTAAGGGTCCAGGCATGGTGATCTTTACCGGCTTATCAGTGGCCTGTTGCGCACGGCGCCAATCATTGGCAAGAAATAAACGCTCAGATGTGACCGGTGCGCGCACTGTGGGCAGGAACGAGGAGTAATTGCCGTTGCGTAGGCTCTTTTCCGTTAATATGTCAAAATCGATGCCACTCAGCTGTCGACAGTGGTAGTGAATATAATTCTCCCGCGCAATCTCACCGTCTGTGGGTATGTCGATACCTGCGTTGACCTGGTCTTGCACCGCTTGATGGGTGCCACGGGTAAGGATGGCCTCAAAGTCGTCGCCCATGGCAGACACCGCAGCAGCCCAGCCACGGGTGGGGTGTGACGTGTCTAAATTGCCAAACCAATCAGGTAGGTCTATATAATCTGGTTTGGGGTAGGCTCCAATAGTTGTGGTTAGTAATCCCATAGCAACTCCAAGTTAAATTATAAGCACTTATTTCTTTCAGCATAGCATAAATTTAAGTCGTCCAATGTTTAGCCCCTGCATCTAATAATGCAGATCAGATCAGGCTAATAGAAAGAGAGGATATTATTTGATGATTGCGGTTTATCCACCACAAGCATCAATATAGACAGACGGAACAGACGGATTGGTTTTTTGGTACACAAGTTGATGTATATTCAGTTCAAATATAATAAATATTTATAGATGGTTATTAGCGTTAGATACGTCGTCTCTTTGGGACTCACAAGATTCCTTGAAAACCCTCTTAGACTCCCGTGACAAAAGCATTTCATTCATGTTAGCTTGTAGGGTGTGATCTAAATAAATGACCAACTTAACTCACTCTTGGGTATTTTCTAACAGGATATTTTAATGACGCAACTCATTACTGAAACAGTTACTAATGTGCATCACTGGAATGACACGCTGTTTAGTTTCAAAACTACGCGAAATGCAGGCTTTAGATTTAAGAATGGCCACTTTGTGATGATTGGTTTACATCACGAGGGCAAACCTTTGATGCGGGCTTACAGCATTGCAAGCGCAAATCATGAAGATGAGCTAGAGTTTTTCAGCATTAAGGTGGAAAACGGCCCACTCACATCTAAACTTCAGCACCTAAAACCAGGCGACGAAATATTAATTGGAAAAAAGCCCACGGGCACTTTGGTAACTGATCAAATGTTGCCTGGTAAGCATTTATACCTTATCGGCACTGGCACAGGTTTAGCACCTTTTATGAGTATTATTAAAGACCCAGAGGTGTATGAACAGTTTGACAAAATTATTCTTGCTCACGGCGTCCGTCAGGTATCAGAACTGGCTTACTGTGATTATATTCAGAATGAGCTACCTGAACACGAGTATTTTGGTGAATTTGTAAAGCAGAAGTTGCTTTACTATCCATTAGTAACCCGTGAACCCTACAAAAATAATGGTCGAATAACTGACATGATGACGTGTGGAAAATTATTCTTAGATATAGGTATGCCCATACCTAACAAGCAAGATGACCGGTTTATGCTGTGTGGGAGTTCCAGCATGCTTAAAGACATGTGTAAGATTTTAAACGACAGAGGCTTTTCAGAGGTGAGAAGTGGAAATATGGGGGAATACGTTATAGAACGGGCCTTTGTGGAAAGGTGACCTTGATTCCATTAATATTTCATTTTATGTTGTGGCAATAAAACAAAGACAGCAGCTGCACTTTTTGCGGGTTCTAATCTGTGTTCAATAATTTATTCAAAGCGTTCCTTTCTCACATATCCTACTCTGGTAGTTTTGAAATGCTGAAAAGGAATTGTCATTGCTTTTACTTTTTCTAAAACGTCATCAGATACATCTCCATATATTTCTATGGAAAAGTAGTCTGCTAAAGTGCCATGCTTTGCTACATAATCTTGAACGGGTGGATTGTCTAGGTGATCTAAAAAGTCACTGCTACGTCTATAAACTTCGCTCCAAACAAATTTGTGAGAGTCATTTGGGTCAGCGTCAAAATTATGGAAAAGCATACCTGGTTCTGATGCCTGCACTGCTTTATCAGCAGTATCCGCAATTTTAAGGTAGGCTTCGACTTGACCTCTTTTAACAGTCACTCTTGCGATTAGGATAAACGGATTACTGCCGTCTGACATTATATACTCCCCATTAATATATTTAATCCGATACTAAACCCAACACTATAGGGTATTTAAAATTATCCAGCCACATCAGAGTGAAGAAAATTAGTAATTTAGTAAACACCCAGAGCTAATCATATGTTGCGCCATACACAAGTGTGGCTCTAACGTCTGAATAAATGGGATTTTTCTCAAAAACTGCTTTAGCAACACACTAGTAGCTTGGTTAACTACCGCTAAATTTTTTATAAAAAGGATTTAAAAACGATGTTTTCATCACTTGGCAATGAGCCAACGCGCTCTACATATGAACTAAGCGGCAGGGAAACTGGTGTCAGCAGTTTAGTAGAGCGATTGTATACGATAATGGAAGCCAACCGTGACAGCCAGTCTCTTTTTTTAATCAGTTAAAGCACTAAATTAAGGGAGAGCTAAGGGGTAGCCCAGCATCTGGTGTGAAGCCATACAACTCAACATCTGGTAGTGCTTTAGCAACAACATTTCTGGCAGCGATAAGCCTATCAAAATCAATGCCTGTTTTTAGGCCCATGGCCTCTAGCAAGAAAACCAGATCCTCAGTAACTATATTACCGCTGGCACCTGGCGCTGCGGGACAGCCACCAATACCGCCCATTGATGAGTCGATGGTGGTTAGGCCTACTTCCACCGCAGCTAGGACATTTGCCAATCCTTGCCCACGGGTATTGTGCAGATGAATCCCTGTAAGATGTTCTCGACCAATAGCACTCCAAACCTTGCCTATTAAACGCTTAACCTGCACAGGATTGGCATATCCAGTCGTATCAGAAAGGCCCACTTCATTGCATCCTGCCTCCATTAAGGCAACTGCTAATTCCTCTACTCGATCTTCTGAAACACGGCCTTCTATGGTGCAGCCGAAGGCAGTTGAAAGCGCACCTTCAATGGTAGGCCTTTTCTTAATAGGCAACTGCCTAATGAGCTCGACTATGCTTTTCACTTCGTCTAGCATCTGTACATGGGTTCGATTAACATTGCGCAGGCTGTGAGTCTCACTCACTGATATGGGGATGGTAAGCTTGTGGACCCCTGCCATTATTGCTTGCTCAGCCCCCTTTAAATTTGGTACTAAAACGGCCACTTTTAGGCCTTCAATAGTTCTGGCATACTGAGCGACTTCCATCATGTCCGCAAATTGTGGGAATATCCGTGCTGGAACAAACGATCCAACTTCTATTTCTGGAACGCCCGCTAAAGCCAAGGCTTTAATCCAGCGCTTTTTAGCCTCAGTAGGCATAATTTGACTGATACTTTGCAAGCCATCTCGCGGGCCAACTTCACTCACCTCGATGTCGATACCTGTCATATTGCTTTTCCTTTTTTAAGCACTTTTATTTCACTAGTCGTCAAACCAAGTTCACCCAGAATCTCATCGGTATGCTCCCCAAGCATTGGAGGAGGGGTATCTACGGAGGGTGTTTTTCCATCAAGTTTTATCCCCGTACGAGTCACTCGAATATCTCGATTTACGCCTGGCACGTCAGTGTAAGTAGCAACCATGCCCCGCTCTGCAATCTGTGGCTGTGCTAGCGCTTCTGCCACCGTTAAAATAGGGCCACAGGGCACTCCTACTTTATTAAGCAACACAGTCCACTCATCTGTAGTACCGTTCATAAGGGCTACATTGAGACACTCAGAAAGTTCACCGCGGTTTTCTAGACGTGCCTGCCGAGTCGCAAATTTAGGGTTTTCAAGTAACTCGTTTACACCTAACACCTCACAGGTTGCTTCAAACTGTTCCTGTTTATTGGCAGCAATGTTGATGAGTCCAGAACCAGTTCTAAAAGTCCCCGACGGACTACCCGTAAAATTTTCATTACCCATTGGTTGAGGTTGTTGATTTGCGTTGAAGTAATTTGAAATCGCAAAACCCATGGTGCTCATCACAGATTCCAGCATTGAAACGTCGATAAAGGTTCCGCGCTTACCATCTTTTTTTGCCAGTGCTGCTGAAATCGCAAAGGCTGCCGTCATTCCACCAATGGTGTCTGCTATGGGAAAACCAACCCTCAAAGGCGCTGTTTCTGCATCACCAGTGATGCTCATAGTGCCCGACATGCCTTGAATGATTTGATCATATGCTGGCCGACTCTTCAGCGGACCTTCCTGACCAAAGCCAGATATTGCGCAATAAACTAAATCTGCGTTTAGTTCTTTAAGTGCGTCATATCCAACACCAAGACGATCCATCACGCCTGGTCTAAAATTCTCAACGATCACATCAGCGGTTTTAACAAGACGTTTAAATACAGCAACGCCCTCCGCCGATTTAAGATTAATGGTAATGGAGCGTTTACCCGAGTTTTGAGCAAGAAAAGTAGCCCCCATGAGTTTTTGATTAAGCTCAACATCTAAGCCTAATTGCCTGGCTAAATCGCCTCTATTGGGCACTTCAATCTTGATCACCTCGGCCCCAAGGTGGGCGAGTTGACAGCCGCAGAATGGCCCAGACAGAACGTTTGAGAGATCAAGTACACGATAGCCCTCTAAAGGTTTCATGAGCCCTCCTTTTTAGGCTTTAAGCGCTCACCATAGTTTGCATGAACAACTTTGCTATTGGTAAAAAACTCACGGCAATGACTACCCTTTTCAGGGGGGCCATATGATGAATTTTTACGCCCAGTAAATGGTGCATGAAAATCCATACCCGCAGTTGGAAGGTTAATCTGCACCATTCCTGCCTGTACATTGGCGGTAAAATGATCAATTATTTTGCGGTCATTGGAAACAATACCGGCTGACAAACCAAAATCGGAGTCGTTAGCTACCAAGAGTGCTTCATCATAGTTACTGACAGATATGACTGAAGCAATTGGCCCAAATACCTCCTCACGACAAATTTGCATCTCGCGCGTAGCATGAGTAAAAAGAGCTGGCGATAGATACCACCCTGGCGTTGCCCGTTTAAGTTCTTCTCCACCTGTTAGAAGCCTAGCACCCTCGATCTTAGCAGTGCGGAGGTAGTCGAGGTTACTGTTCAACTGCGCCTCACTCACGACAGGGCCTATTTCTGTATCTGGATTACGGGCATCCCCAATTCTTAAACCTTGCATACGATGTAACATCGCGGCCACGAAAGTGTCATGAATGCCCTCAGTTACAATCAGTCGAGATGATGCGGTACATCGCTGGCCAGTTGAATAAAAAGAGCCATTAATGGCAAATTCAACAGCACTTTCAAGATCAGCATCATCAAGCACTATGAGTGGGTTCTGACCACCCATCTCCAGCTGCATCTTACCTCCACGGGCAAATGTGGTCGCACCAATCTTGCGTCCAACAGCGGTGGATCCAGTAAAGGTGACTCCTGCCACATCTGCATGTTCAACAAGTGCTGCACCCACTTCTGTACCTTGCCCCATGACAAGATTGAATACACCCTCTGGAAGACCTGCGCGCGAAATAATCTCTGCCAGCGCCCAAGCAGAACCTGACACCAATTCGGCGGGTTTGAAAACCACGGTGTTGCCATAGGCCAGCGCTGGAGCAATTTTCCAGGCTGGAATCGCCAACGGAAAATTCCAGGGTGTTATTGCCGCAACGACGCCGATTGGTTCACGTCTAACCTCAAGTGATATGCCTGGCCGAAGAGAACGATAACCCTCTGTCTCTGAGCGATAAACCTCTGCTGCAAAAAACTTAAACAGACTACCGGCTCGATGAGCCTCTGCTACCGCTTCTTTGAGTGTTTTGCCCTCTTCACGGGCTAGAAGATCACCTAACTCATGCTGACGTTGAATAATTTCTGATCCAATGGCATCGAGTATCTCAAATCTTTCGCCAGAGGTGCTGTTTGACCAAACTGGCATCGCAGTGGCTGCTGCTGACACCGCATCTTGCACGTCATTACTAGAGGCGATGGCGTATCTTGCGATGACATCATTGGTGTCTGATGGATTAATATTTTCCATATATTCCGCGCTAGGACGCCATTCACCAGCAATGAAGTTATGTTTTATTGGCTGCTTGTTGGCCGTTCGAATGGTCATAGTAATTGCTCCAAAACAGGTCGCCACCCAATATCCTCATGTCGATGATTATAGGTATTTAAGTAAAAAAATTGGCCCGCCTGATAACCACGGCAACAGCGAGCAGTTTCCCGATTTGCATAGGGTGTTGAAGTCCAGCTCACCGCTCCAATCCAATTCCACAATTGATTATGGGGTGCTTGAAGCACCTTATCACTTAGCACTCCAGACCGATCATTAGGTGTTAGTGTTGGCAAGCCCTCTACTGGCTCTGCTCCTGAGACAAAACAATCCCACTCGTTATCAGTTGGATGGCCACCACTGAGTCCATCAGTGCCAAGCTGATAATCATTGCCTCCAGTCATCAATCGGCATGTGTACTTTGTTCCATCAATCACCACCTCAGCGCCCTCTACATATCCTGCGTCAAATAAATCTTGCCAACTAACCCGAACAAGAATCATGCGATCACAAATATAAAGTCGACGAGTACTGTCTTCGATAACAATCCAGTTTAAAGTGTTATTAGGGTGGGCGGGAGTATCTCCCAAGTGCCAACGGCTCCAGTCTGGAGTAGGTTCAAACTCAGAAATATTACCGAGCTCCATACCTTTATAAGGCACTGGTAGTATAGAAAAATCAGTGATCCAGGGGCGCGATGGACGAGGTTGGGGTGCGCCGTCATGATAGAGTGCACCAAAAGATTTAATACCTTTAAATGTATTCATAATTAATTTGATTTACTAGTGTGAAACATATGTTTGCGAAGCGTGCGTAAGAGCAAATGTGCAGCCATTTGTTGGGTGCGTCCTGAAGGATCAAGCGGGGGGCAAGTCTCTACAATATCTAGCCCATCAAACGGTGCTTCCGAAAGAATATCTAGCATTTGGCAATATTGTCTTGGCGTAATTCCACTATGGACAACAGAACCTGTTCCAGGTAAATAACCGGCATCCATAGCATCAATGCAAAGCGAAACATAAAGGCTTTCGCACCCTCTTGTGGCATGCTTAATAGCCAGCTCCATGACTTTGGCAGCCCCAAGGCGATGCACATCTTGGGAAGAGAAAACCTTTCCTCCCATGCTTTTAATCAGCTCATACTCACCTCCATCAATCCAGCCTGATATGCCAATCCAAACCATATTGGGCTGAATAATATTAGAGAACTCAGAAATGCGTCGACCATTAGTGGCATGATTATGAGCGCCCCATGCGCCCAGGCGATTGGTGAAATCTAGGTGCCCATCAACCTGTATATAGCCAAACTTTCGATTTGGATCTCGATCTGAAAGGCCTCGTGAATACCCAAGGCATGCAGGATAACCATTATAATGATCTCCACCTAGCCCAAGAGGTATACCACCACCTGCTGTAATTGCTCGTGTCATTAAGGCAATAGACTCAGTGGTATCTTCCACACAATCTGGAAAAATATCAGCATCACCACAATCAACAATCCATTGATCTTGACGTTTTCGAAGCACATTTTTCAAAATAGGATCAAAAAATTCAGCTTCCTCATGCGAAATAGATTTTAATATTTCAGTAGTAGCCACTCTGAGTGCCTCTGGGCCAAAGCGAGTTCCAACCCGGCTAGAATGTGTCCAGTCAGATGGCATCCCCACAACCCCAAGCACCCCAGGCTGAACTTCTTCGGGAGATCCAAGTGGTGCACTAAAAAGAGAGTGGGCAACAGGGTTCATTTTTGGAAAATTTGACATAAGTTAGAGTTTGCCCCTTTTTTTAATTATCATTTGAGTTGACATCGTTCATAAGGCCAAGACGCGAACAGATGTATCCAACGAGTGCAGTAACAATTAATCGTTGACCCGTTTTAACGACGCTTAGCCCGTTTATGGTAGGGTTATGGCCCGTTAAAATTAGGGTAGCTATCGGTGCGCTAGCCAGTGCCACTAAAACTCGCCTTAACAACTTTAGGCTCATTCCGTTAAATACGGGTTGGTCAGACATCCCATGAAGTTCTGAAGATACCGACGATAGATCTAGGTTAATAATCACGGGTACATCTCGGTTCGATAAGGTGTGGCTTAAATCAGTAATCGCCTTAGAACTCATGTCTTTAAGTTGGCTTGATGAAAGTATTTTTGCACCCGCACCTGAAAGCTCCATTAAAAATTCTACAGATGGATTCTCAGCGGGGGCCAGAATGCAAGTATCTGCCAACTTGACTGCGCCACTTGCCAAGAGAGAATGAAGCGGTGAAGAAGCCTGATGATCCAGCTTTGTATCCGAAGTTCCCGGAGTCTTTCCGCCAATTTGTATGTAAGCAACAGACTTTCCATTGGCAATAGCTCTGGAAACGGGGGCAATAATGCTACTATCTCCACCCAGAACAATACTCGTGGCATTGCGATTATAAACTTGCGCAATAGTATGGTTGATAAGCTCTTCAGCTTTCGATCTGGTTTGGCCTAAAACTGGAATATCTCCAAGATCAAATAAGCGCTCATTGATTGATGACGTATCAAACACCTCTTGCTCGTCAATATTGATGGGATTACTAAATTGCGGGTTAGCATACCAACCAAAATAAACTGACGTTTCTCTGATTGATAAGGGCGAGAAACGGGCGCCAGATTGAAGGTTTTTACTCCCTTCAATGGGCACACCAATAACGGCTAATGTTCCTGCTGATAAGTCTTCAACCTTTGCCCTTACTGATCTCATAAAAGATAGATGGCCCGCCATGCGAGGTAATGGAGCATTTCTCAACGGCATAGGGCGCTCTCCTGAGACATTGTTTCAATCACACTTTTTACAATTTCGGCAACAGTGACACTAGCAGCGCTGCCAGAGATATCTAGGTCTGGAATATATCCAGTCACGTCGGCACCGATAATGGGTAGTTTTCCTAATTCAAGGATGAGTGCATTTAACTGCTTTGGTGTCAGTCCAGTTCCAGTGTATGCAGAGTTAGAACGAATGGACGGCAAGGCGAGAACATCAATATCTACACTAAGATAAAAACTAACATTTTTGTCTGGCAAGCCCTTTAGTATTTGTTCCGTTAGCCCACTTAATGATGTTGACAGTTGTTGCGCTGAACGAACAAAACTACCAGCTAAATACTCAAATTCCTCTAGGGGGTTTGAATCGCTTACCCCTAAAAGCGTAATTGATTTTGAGCCACCACAGTGTTCGCCAAGTTGTCGTGTTGCACATGAACGACTCAGCGGGTTTTTTTGTGGATTTAAGATTTCTGCTGCATCCAAATTGCGTGAAATTCGGATAATGTTCAAATCATGATCTGGCCTTGCCTTTAATTGGCCAGAAACTAAGGCAGGAATAAGACTATAGTCTCCACCCAATGTCAGAAGTTTAGCGCCGGTTTGGTGAATTCTAAAACTTTGTTCTTTAAGAATTGATAGGGTTTTCTGAGGTTCAATAGGAAAAATATTGAGTTCGCCAACATCAATAGTATTATTAGCAGGAGCAATATTTGGTCTGTGGGTTAGCACAGGTAATGAGGCATACCTTAATTGCCGAGCAGCATATCTGGCGCCTGGCTCTCCTTCCGAAAAATGATCACAGAAGAGTCCTGCAACCGCTATTTTTCCTTCTGAAAGATCTTCAATATCACCAATAGGGGCGCCAAAAAAAGAGGGCACTGACAGCATTGAAACCGGCAAATCTGCAGAACTCATAAGGACATTTCCTCAAACAGCCGTTCACCCAGTACTGCTAGAAGCGCCTGCGCAGTGGCATATTGCGAATGGCCTCGAGCATCCAGTAAAGGGGCCACATTGGTTACACCAATGCCTACTAACTGTGATGCTACATTAGCTTTAGAAAGAATATCTGTAAGTTGTAATGGCGTTAGGCCACCTACATTAAGCCCTGGCGTCCCAGCTGCATAGCCAGTATCCAAAACTCCAGCATCTATGACACATAAGATGTGTTTGTTTTGGAGGCCAAATTGTTGGATTGCATTAACAGCAACCTCTACACCTTGCTCATGAATAATTTCAGCAGCAATGACATTGCCCTGAATGTCTTCTATCCCTTTCCAGTTTTCATAAGGTTGAATACCATTAGCACCAATAACAAGCAGCGGATAGTTTTCAGGGTTAGTCCTAACCGTCATAAGTGATGACAGCGTTTTAGAGGCCAAACCATTGACTCTTGGTATATCCAATCGGTTTGATATAACGAGCAGCCCAAATTCACTAGTGGAGCTTTGCAGTCCAGCAATCAATCCCTCTAGAATGTGTCCGTCCCCTCCCAAAAGAACGGGCAATCCACCCTGCTCATGCACCCCCGCAGTGACCTGTTCAACTTGTTTTAAAGTATCTATTGTGACTTCAGTACAGTCAGCAAGGTCGCCTAAATCAAGGCCAATAACTTCACTTCTAAAGCGGGTAGCCTTTCCTGAATCAAGTGAGACAACTGTTTTGGATGGCGAGTTAAAATAACAACCCAAAGCACCTATTGTCGCGCGTCGTAGAGCCTTAGGGCCATTTGAACAGCCACTTCGTCGAGGTAAAGTGGAATCAGCAGGTACACCAAAAACAACAATACTGCCTTGAGAAACTTCTTCTATATTGGTTTCAGAAAATCCAGCATATGTGGTGCTAGCGGTTGTAGATTCACTCATAAGCTTAGTCATTAAATTTCAACCCAATAGTGAATAGCTGGAAAAAATATTCTTGATAACTTTTGGGAAATCATAATTGTTCCTTATTTTTTTGATTTCTATTAAAAATAGAAATCATAACTAAAGCGCTGATAGAGACAAAAATTAAGCAAGTTGATATTGCAGCAATTGTTGGATCAAGCTGATCACGCAATGAGTTAAACATGCGGCGGGTAATCGTAGCGTTGTCCCCACCCGAGACCAGCATCGAAATCACAACCTCGTCCAACGAGGTGATGAAGGCCAAAAAGGCCCCTGTCTGAATCGAAAATTTGACTTGCGGTACAGTGATTGTCCACAAGGCGTATGCTCTGGAAGCACCTAGACTGCGTGCAGCCAGTTCCTGATCGAAATCATAGTTCTGTAAACCCGACATCACGGTCACAATCACAAAAGGCAACGCCAGCGCCGTATGGGCGATCACAATTCCGGTAAGCGTATAATTGAGTCCCAGCTTGGCATAAAGGCTAAATACACCTACAGCAATCAGGATCACCGGTACAACAATGGGCATAATTACAAGGATCTGTGCAATATTACGGATCCGTGGGGCAGAACAATGTAGGCCATAAGCACAAAGTGAGCCTAAAGGTGTCGCAATCGCCGTGGTCATCACTGCCGCAATGAGTGACGTCTTGGTGGCGCTCATCCATTCTGGAGATGTGAAATAGGCTGCATACCAGCGAAACGAGAATGACGTTGGCGGGAACTCCAAAAATGAGGCCCCCGAAAACGACATTGGGATCACAATAAGTGTGGGTAGAATCAGAAAGAAAAGCACCGCGATGCCAACCACTGTTAGCCACAGCCCGTCTATTTTTCGTTGTCCAACTTGTTCCATTTCTAGTTCCTCAGCGCATGAATAGTTTGTCGAGGCCAAAGACACGGTTCATCAGCCAGATCATCACCAGTGCCAACAGCAGTAGGACAACGCCCAAAGCTGATGCTGCACCCCAATTGGAATAAATTGTTATGGTACTTTCTATGCGCTGGGCCAACATTTGTACCCGGCCACCGCCCAGCAAAGCGGGTGTAACGAAAAACCCAAGTGACAAGATGAAGACCAGCACGATGCCTGCGAAAAGGCCCGGTAGGGACATCGGAAAAAATACCCTCCAGAATGCCCCACGTGGGCTGGAGCCAAGCCCCACGGCAGCCCTAACTAAATCAGTGTCAATATTGCGCATGGTGGCATAGAGAGGCAAAATCAGAAACGGCAGCATAATATGTACCATGCCAATGATTGATCCCGTAAGGTTGTGCGCGAGTTGTAGCGGCTCCTCAATTATACCAAGCGACATGAGCGACGAATTAATGATGCCATTACGCTGCAACAGAACTAGCCAGGCGTAGGTGCGCACCAGAACCGACGTCCAAAACGGAACCAACACGAAAATCATCAAAATAGCAGCCGTTCTGTCTTTCACCTTGGTCAACAAGTAACACAGCGGATAACCAAGAAGAATACAAATGACCGTCACAGCAATGCTGATCTGAAAGGTGACAACAAAGGTTCGACGATACAAAGCGCTTTCAAAAATACGAGCATAATTTTCTGTGCTCAACTCGCCCGCTGCATTATAAAATGAGAGCGAAGACAGCCAGAAAATCGGCAGAAATACGACAATTAAAATAGCAAGAACTGCAGGCATCGAAAGCCCCAAAAACGTCAAGCGTTCGCGGCGGTCTTCAGCTTTGAGTATGCTAGCGTTGTGAAATGTTTTAGCTCCCGCATTGCCCTCAGAGATATTCATGACACATGTTCCGGTACGATGATCGTATCTTCTGGGTGCAGGGCCAGACCAATTTTCTCTCCCTTGGAAGGGAGCCCAGTCTGGCCAGCACGGTTAGCAGGTACGCGCACATTAATCATGCCCACACTGTCGTGTTCAACGATAACCAGCACGCTGTCACCTTGATAAATGATATCGTTGACCCGGCCAGAAAAGTCATTAGCATCTTCAGGCACAGGGCCTGACATGACTTCCAGCAATTCAGGCCGGATCACTAAGCGATGCCCTCCACTACCCGGGGCAATGGCTAAATCAGATTTCAGCACGCGCCCACCAAGTTGCGCCGTATCGTTGGCTACTGTCACCGGCAAGGAAATTGATTCCCCAATAAAGTCCGCCACAAAAAAACTATGAGGCTGACGATATAGTCGCTCAGGGGTATCGATCTGTTCGATGCGCCCATGATTGACTACCGCAATCCGGTCTGACATCGTCAGGGCTTCGCGCTGATCATGGGTCACATAAACAACGGTTGCATCTAATTTTTGATGAAGCGCCTTTAATTCAATCTGCATATGTTCGCGCAACTTTTTGTCAAGAGCAGATAAGGGTTCGTCCATGAGGATAATCTGTGGCTCAAATACCATCGCCCGGGCAAGGGCCACACGCTGCCTTTGGCCACCAGAGAGTTGGGTAATGCGCCGATCCCCATAACCACCAAGCTCTACAGTATCCAGCACCCGTTCGACACGCGTTTTTTGATCACTTTTGGAAACCCCACGAATTTTCAATGGATAGGCTACGTTTTCCGCCACCGTCATGAATGGAAACAGCGCATAGCTTTGAAAGACCATACCAAGGCCACGTTTGTGCGGCGGTGTCGCAATCATTTCTTGATCACCAAACCGGATCGACCCACCGTCAGGGCGCACAAAACCAGCGAGCGCCATCAGAAGTGTCGTCTTGCCTGAGCCTGATGGCCCAAGCAGGGTCAAGAACTCGCCAGCAGCAATATTTAGCGACACATCATCCAGCGCTTTGATTGGTCCATAGGCCTTGCAAAGGCTGGATATTTCGATGGGAAGAGATTGGGCGGTAGACGACATATGGGCTCCTAAACCTGACAAAAAAATTGGCGCAGTACAAATTGCACTACGCCAAAATAGATTACTACTATAGCTGGATTACTGCTGGATCAGGGTATCAAACTCTTCCGTTAGCTCACCCAACTGACCGATGTAAAAATTCGGATCGACCAGAAGTTGCTTGTCGTAGTTATTGGGGTGGGTGTTGACTAACAAAGCCTGCTCGCCCGAGATAATACCGGTATCAAACGCACCCGTATTTACAGGGCCTAGTGGCATCGTTACCGCCAGCCGCGCCTGCGCTTCAGCACTTAGCAATTCATTGATTAGACGCATCGCATTCTCAACATTTGGAGCACCTTTAGGCACTAACAAGCAATCAACGTCCATGGTACCGCCATCAAATGCATAAGCGACATCAATGCCAGATTTGATCACACTCTCCACACGGTTATGACCCATATGGATCACGTCCACTTCACCATCACGCAATAATTGTGCTGATTGCGAACCACCACGATACCAAACAGTGACTTCAGGTGCGATCTCTCCTAACTTGGCCCAAGCGCGTGCCATACCTTTATCTGTTGCCAAAGTGTCATAAACTTTTGCCATCGGCACACCATCAGCCATAAGGGCTGCCTCAAGGTTGTAGTTCACCTTGCCGTGCATGCCACGCTTACCAGGGAATTTTTCTAGATCCCAGAACTCTGCCCAGTTGGACGGACCATTGTCGCCAAAGGCATCCTTGCGATAGGCAATCACCTTGGTGAAGTTGATAAAGCCAATGTAGTTTTCGTGGATTAGTTCTTTGGGGATACCTGTTGTATCAACAATCGAATAATCAATTGGCTCAAGACTACCCTCACGACTAAGTGTTTCACACGAGGGTAAATCCTGCTCTGTTACATCCCAAGCAACAGCACCTGCTGTGATCTGTGCACGCACGTCTTGAATGCCGTTTGTCGTATCTTCCTTGACCGTTATATTTAGCTTGCTCGCTGCGGGTGCTAACATTGATGAACGAATAGCATCCTGAAATGATCCACCCCACGATGCAAACGTCACACTATCTCCTGCTGCATTAGCAACATTGCCAACACCAATACCTAAGCCCATAGTAAGAGTTAAGGAAATAATTTTTGAATATTTTTTCATTTGTAAGCCCTTTATTTTATTTTAATTGCTTCATGACCTGAAACAAGCTTGTATTTCGCTCTATGAAACAATATTTCATTTTAGATATTTCCAATGAAAAGTCAAGCCTAAATTTAATAAAATGAAATTATGTTTCATTTTATATTACATATTTACCAAGTTTTATTAACCTTTTAGTCAGCATATATTATGTAGCTTTATAATTTTCAAAATGTCTCACTCAATCATTTACTATGGGGACTGCAGCGTCTAGAGATAATAAAAGCCTAAAAAAAGCACCGTGGGAAAGCTGTTGTACGGGCTCTACATATACTTGCGGTAAGTAATATAGTGTCAAAAGCAAACTTTACCTGCCCCTCATTATTTAATGGACGCTTAAGGTCCGTCCTTCGCAGCTTTTAACAAAAATTGTTTTATTGCCTTTGTCGTGCTGCTAGCACTTTCTATCGTTGGCAAGTGCCCACAGTTTGGCAAAATTAATATTTTGCTGCCAATTACATTTGTTGATATGTCCTGAACTCCGTTTTTAAAGAACTCAGAATCATCACTACCACCAATCGTTAAGACAGGGCATCGGATATTTTTTAGACCTTTTTCAAAATCTGGCCTCATTGCACAGGCGGCCATCTGTCGCCTGAAAGTATCGACTGAATGGGTTTTAACCATTGCCCGGAAACATTGTCTTGCCCCGTTTGAAGGGTTCTTGTTAGACACACAATCATTCACAATTTCGTCAACCAAATCCTCGTAGCTGCTAGATTCTACTCTCTCTATCCAGCTTTTACGCTCTTCAGACTGGGCAGGCATTTCTGCTCTGGCTGAGGTGGAAATTAAAACAGCCCCCCAAATCCTTTCGGGGGCAATACGCAGCACTTCCAGTGCCACGTAACCACCCATGCTTATTCCAACCAGTGCAAACCTCAACGGTGCATCAGCCAATAAGGCTTCTGCCATTTCAAATACTGTTTTGGACTGTCCGGTTTCAATGAATAGTGCCTTAAAGGCTGGGCTGATACCTGCGATTTGGTCAGTAAAAATTTTCTCACTACAAAGCGCACCTGGTATAAATACAACCGATTGTTTATTATTGAATTCCAATGGCATGATTGCTCCTAGCGTATTTGAATAACGGGCGCGGTAATAAATTACCGCGCCGCCATTATTACTGCTGGATCAGAGTGTCAAACTTTTCGGTCAACTCACCCAACCGGCCAATGTAGAAGTTGGGATCGATCAGCAGTTGCTGGGCGAAATTTTCAGGAAAGGTAGGTAGACGTTTGGCTTCTTCTTCTGTGAGAATGCCGACAGTATAGGCATCACTGTTCACAGTTCCAAATGGCATCTTCTTAACTAGACGTGCTTGCGCTTCTGCACTAACCATTTCATTGATCAATCGCATAGCATTTTCTTTGTTGGGTGCACCTTTTGGAACCAAAAGGCAGTCGACATCCATTGTTCCACCATCAAAAGTAAAATTCACCCCGACGCCAGACTCGTTAATATATCCCACATGATTTTGTCCCAGGTGAATCATGTCAACCTCACCATCACGCAAAAGCTGTGCCGATTGCGACCCACCGCGATACCATACTGTGACGTGTGGGACAATTTCGGCGAGCTTTGCCCAAGCACGCTCCTGTCCTTTTTGAGTAGAAAGAACCTTATAAATATCACTCTTATCTACACCATCAGCCATGAGTGCAGCCTCTAGATTGTAATTAACTTTTCCATGCATACCACGATTTCCTGGAAATTTTTCAACATCCCAAAATTCCGCCCAATTAGATGGACCATTATCGCCAAACTTATCTTTTCTGTAGGCGATGACCTTTGTGAATGCAAGCAGACCGACATAGTGACTGTTGATTAGTTCTGGAGGTATCCCAGTTGTATCAATAAGGTTGTAGTCAAGCGGCTCAAGCGAACCTTCTTGTTTAAGTGTCTCGCAGGTTGGCAACTCTTGTTCTGTCACATCCCAAGCGACTGCACCCGCAGTGATCTGTGCACGCACATCTTGAATACCGTTTGTCGTATCTTCTTTAACAGTAATATTTAGCGACTTCGCAGCCGGGTCTAACATAGAAGATTTAAGGGCATCTTGAAATGATCCACCCCATGATGCAAACATGACAGACTGTTCATTAGCTTGGGCAAAACTACCAAAACCAATGCCCAAGCCCATCGATAGAGTTAAGCTTATAATTTTTGAATATTTTTTCATGTGGAACCCCTTATTTTATTTTTTAAGCTAGAAGTTGAACCTAGGCACTACCTCTAAATCAGAAACAATTATAATTTCACTGAGTGAAATATAGTTTCATTCTTAAATAACTCTACTAAAAAGTCAAGCGTTGAATTTGATAAAATGAAATTATGTTTCATTCTATTATCATGTATTTATTTAATTATGTTAAAATTTTACTAAGCAGCACAAACGTATTCGGAAATTTACTTGAATTTCCCAAATGCCCAATAAAGAGCCTCTAAAAAGGATATGTAAATGACGAAGTCGACAGAAGGTTCCAAACCTATTAAAAGTGGGGTTGAGTCAGTGGAACGAGCTCTGCGTTTACTTGAGGCATTTAATATGGGGGATAACGGTCTGGCTCTTAAACAGCTTGCGCAAAGAACTGGCCTAGATAAAGCCACGATATTACGACTCAGTGTGTCACTTGAAAAGTTTGGTTACCTTACTCGTGATTATGAAGGTATTTTTCATCTTGGATCATCACTTTGGCGTCTTAGTTCAATTTACCGAGATAACCTTCAACTGGGAAATCTTATTCGACCAGCTCTGATTGCACTTGTTGAAAAAACAGAAGAAACTGCTGCATTTCACGTCTTGCGAGGCGATTCAGGTGTCGTTCTTTATTGCGAGAATTCTAAAAGACGGATGCGGTATCATATTGATGAAGGAGAAATAACTCCACTTAATGTGGGCTCTTCTGGAAAGGTTCTAGAGGCCTTTGTAAATCCTAAAACATCTCAGTCTAAAATAATTCAGAATCAGGGATACTACATTAGTCATGGCGAGCGTGACCCTGATATTGCAGGTATTACTGTGCCTATTTTGGGACGTGATCGTGAGCTTATTGGTGTAATCTCATTATCAGGGCTGACAAGTAGATTTACTGACGAGAATATTGAAAGCTTTCTAGAGGCTCTCATGTCTACCTCTAAACAAGTTTGCTTAGCTTTTGGAAGTAAGTAATATAATTTTAAATAGTTTTTATTTGCTATAAAGCCAACCGAGTTTTTCAATAATTTGAAGTGTTGTTTTGAAACTGGCAGTTTTAGTACCTTTAATGTAAATAGAAAGATTTCATTTTTGGTACGCAAATGGATACATATTCAGCTTAATAAATAACATTAGCCTTATGTCGCCTAGCATATAGATTTTAAGCAATTACTCTTAAAAGGAGTTTACCAACACAAAGTCAAACGTCCCCGTATGCTCTCGTAAAGGCTTAACACTCCGATATTCTTCACTTTGGTACCAACTTTTTGCATCTTCGATGCTGGGGAACTGAAAAATAACTGTACGATCTTTGTCATGTGATCCTTCCAAAACCTCACTCAAGCTACCCCCAAGCAAATAAGTGCCTTGGTAGCGCTCCAAAGAAGGCCCTGCAGCCTTTACATAATGTTCAAATGCATCCGCGTCTGTAAGCTTTGAGTGGACAATTAAAAAAGCTGGCATAGTGTTTTTCTCATGAGTTAATGGCCTTAGCCCTGTGCTTTGCAGATGTCATAACAAGGATCCATAGGCAAGAATAAGATTAAAATTACACAATTTTTCATTTAAAGTAAACGCGGATAAATGCATAACCTTGGCAGTAGTAGGCACTAAATAGCAAGTTCATGTTAAATAGGTCTCATTGGCGATTTGGACCATCTCGTCAAAAACACCAGGACCTGCTGCCACCACTCGGCCTCCATTTATAAGCATATCGTTAGCACTTTGATGTTCAACACAGCCGCCCGCCTCAGCGATCAAAAGCTGTCCTGCTAAACAATCCCATGCATTCATATGAGGTTCAGCGTAGCCAATCAAACGCCCTGCTGCCACATAAGATAACATCAATGCGCCGGATGCATTGCGATAAAATATGCCCCCACGATCCACTAACTTTTTAATATAAGATACTGTTAAATCCGTCGACGTGCGCCCATTCATGCCAATGCCTGTACTGCCAATACTCAAAGTCGTTGAAGGTGAAACCTGCATAGGTTTGTCATTTAAAAAAGCACCGGCACCCATTGCACCCCAAAACATTTCGTGATGACTAGGTTCATATACCACACCTAATTTGGTTTGATCATCGTGAACACAAGCAAGCACAACACACCATGATGGAATTGCTGTGAGAAAATTGGCTGTGCCATCTATAGGGTCTATGACCCAGGTGTAGCCAGAGGTGCCTGCAACATTGGCATGTTCCTCACCCACAATACCGTCATTTGGATAGCTTTGTGCAATGTGTTGACGTATAAAAACTTCCACTTCTAAATCGGCATTTGAAACGAGATCTTGGGCACCCTTTTGCTGGACAACTAGGTCACCAATGGATGCAAAAAAGACCATGGCTTTTTCACCTGCTTTTTTTGTTAACGTTTTTGCAAAATCAAGTCGTGTGCGAATCTCTAAATCAGCCATAAATGCCCCCTATCAACATTAATTTTAATACTTACCTATCAAACTTGGTCAATCACACGTATTCAAAAGCCCTCAACAGCAATAACCTATAGTTAATGCAATGAACATACGATTAACATTCGCCCCAACTCATCGTGTTCAGTATTAAGCTTCAAGACCTGTCATTGGGTTTCTACAAGATTAATATCTGCTATGTTTCTGGCAAACATCTCACAGGCAAAGCCACTTAATTCGATGGATGAACCAACACCTACCGTTTTAATGCCTGCTGCAATAGAAGAGGTTAATCCAGCTGCTGCGTCTTCGAAGACAATCGCATGGCTGGAGGCAATATTAAGCAAACGCAGTGTCTCAACATAGGGAAGCTTATCTGGCTTGCCCCTGCTTAAAGATTCAGTGGATACAACGATGTTAATACAAGCTTCAATGCCCAATAATTTTAAGCATTTTTGAATGGCTTTCATAGGCGCAGATGAACAAATGGCTACTGCAAAACCCTTGCTTGAAAAGTTTCTTATTAACTCTGCAGCGCCAGGAATCTCTTGCACATGGTGATCGTAGCGGGCCAATGCTCTTTCAATAATATCTATTTGAATGAGTGGTACGTTGGCTGGGGCAATCACTTCCTTCACAAAGTCTGTCACGCTGCGCCCCACATAGGCCAACATGACTTGCTGACTCACTTTAACCTTCTCACGCTTAGCAATGTATTGCTTTGCCTCGGTCCAAACAGCTTCACTTTCAACAAGGGTCCCATCTAAGTCAAAAATTACAGCTTTTATACCTTTAAGGTTAAGCTGCTGATCTCCATAACTGAGTAACATTTCATTAACAAACTGGCAGTAAAACAGGGCCAGTTTGTGAAAAGCCAACCACAATTTCCTGCCCGATAGAAAGTGGGTTATCAACGTCATCTCGCACGGCAAACATGGTTGAAAAGCCAGACACTAAGGTGTATTCCATCCGGCTGCCAACGTAAGTGGCTTTGCTGACCACCGCGTTAAAGCCCTCAGCCGCTCCGATGACTAGCCGTGATGGCCTAATCGCAATAATCGCCGCACCTTGACCAACACCTCTTGAGGGTAGCGTTGTGTGAAAATCACCTAATGAAACGTTTGCCACTTCGCCATTAACAGCTGTAACTTCACAAGGTAGCAAATTCGCTTCACCAATAAAATCAGCAACAAATGTATCTGCCGGTGTGTCATAAAGCTGGCGAGGCGTTCCCATCTGAGCAATTGAAGCATTACGCATCACCACAATCTCATCTGAAACGGCAAGGGCTTCCTCTTGGTCATGGGTCACATAGACCACTGTTAAACCTAGATTTTGTTGAATTTCTCGTATTTCTTCGCGCACTTGGCGCCGCAGTTTTGCATCTAGGTTTGAGAGGGGTTCATCAAACAATAAAACCTGAGGTTCTAGAACCAAGGCCCGTGCCACGGCAACTCTTTGCTGCTGGCCCCCTGAAAGCGCACTGGGCAGCCGTTCACTATAATCCTTTAAACCCACAAGATCTAAGCCCGCGTGCGCGCGCTCAAGGGTTTCTACTTTATTAAAACCTGAAAACCCTAAGCCATATGAAACATTTTCAAGTACCGTCATATGTGGGAATAAGGCATATGACTGAAACACCATGGAGACGTCCCGATCCGTTGCTGGCAAGTTTGTGACGTCTATGTCACCAATAAAAATTTGACCTTTAGTCGCCATTTCAAGACCTGCGACCATTCTTAATGTAGTTGTTTTTCCGCAACCTGATGGCCCTAGCAAGGTGACTAACTTTCCCGCCTCAATCTCTAGGTTAATTTGGTCAATGGCGGTTACATCACTGCCATACATCTTAGTGACGTTGCGAAAACTAACGGTTGCAGCTTTGCTGTTAATATCAGTCATGATTTTCTCTTTGCGGCGCTCTCCCGCCTCCCTATTTTTGTTCGCCCAACCAATAATTGCAGAAGTCCCACCGCCAACAACATTACAAATATTAGCGTTGTAGAATATGCAATAGCTAAACCATAATCATTATTTTCAACCCTGCCAATAATATAACTTGTTGCCATATCATACTTGGCCGAAACTAAAAATATTACTGCCGAAATAGCGGTCATCGCTCGCACAAAACTATAGACCAATGCGGCTAAAATAGCGGGCTTTAGCAAAGGTAATATAATCTTACGGAATGTTTGCCAACTATTGGCTCCCAGTGTCAGTGAGGACTCATCCAATGATTTATCCAACTGAGACATACTTGCAATACCGGCTCTTACACCCACCGGCATATTACGGAAAATGAAACTAATGACAAGAATAGCGCCCGTGCCCGTGAGTTCAATGGGTGGGACATTAAAGGCCAAAATGTAACTAACGCCGATAACAGTACCAGGGATAGCGAACGATAGCATAGTGCCGAATTCGAATGCATTTTTGCCTCTGAAACTTTGACGGGTCAATAAATAAGCCGTTATCAAGCCCACCGCGGCTGTTAGCGGTGCAGCAATGGTTGCAATCTGAATGGTGGTCCAAAAACTGTCCCATGCAGAGCCAGTCCATTGCCAACCTTTTTCTGTAATTCGCACCGAAAATGCGGTCACATAATGTTTGAAGGTTAGGGTGTTATCCACACCCCAAAGCTTAACCGTGCTGCCATATACGATCATGCCATAAATAGTGACGGTAAAGGTGCTCCAAATAGCAGCAATTGCTAACACTGGTATAGCCAAGGCACGGGGCATCAATGGGTGAACGCCACTATCGCCTTTTCCAGAAACTGTGGTGTATGATTTTTTACCCAGCCATTTTCGCTGTGCAAAAAACGCCGTTAGGGTAAAGCCAAGTAATACAATGGCCAGCACAGCTGCCCGACCTTGGTCATATTGTGCACCCACTATGGCAAAGAAGATTTCAGTGGATAACACGTCGAAATTGCCGCCTAAAATGAGTGGATTACCAAAGTCAGCCATGCTTTCAATAAACCCAAGCAAGAATGCATTGGCTAGTCCTGGGCGCATTAACGGTAATGATACCGTTTTAAAGACCTGCCAACGTGACGCACGCAGCGTCTGTGCAGCTTCTTCCATGGAGGGGCTAACGCCCTCAACCACACCAATAAGCACTAAGAAGGCAATGGGAGTATAGGCCAGCACCTGTGCAATCATGAGCCCTGGTAAACCATAGAGCCAACGCGTGGGTTCTAGGCCAAACAACTCACTGAAAAACTGGGTGATCGACCCAGACAAACCAAACATAAGAATGAGCGCCAGCCCAATAACAAAGGGCGGCGTGATGATGGGTAAAATTGTGAGTGCACGAACTGCACGTCGATACTTAAAGCCTGAACGGGTAACAACTAATGCAAAAATTAAACCTAAAACAGTGGTCAAAAACCCAACGCAAACTGCCAAAAATAATGAATTCCACGCCACACCACAGCGACCCGTCCCAACAACACAGCTAAGCCCCCATAATCTATCATCAAAGAACTTGCTGGCAAAAACGATAAACGAATAGGATCCATCTTCGGTAATAAATGCTGACATCAACATATTAACAATGGGGAAAAATACAAAGGCACCAACAATGGCCAGCACAAACCCAATAGCGCCAACCACAAACACATCGCCATTAATCGCACCGCGCGCTGCGATGCCTTGAGTCATCAAAAACAAAAATGAACTTGCAAGAAATAATCCGCCATATCCCATACCGAATTGGCGGCCATCTAACTTACCAAATAAAGTGGACAGCCACTCATAATTCCAACCCCGAATACCTATACTAAAGCCCTGAATGATAAGCCAACTAAAGCCAATCGCTCCTGTCAGAATTAATATTTGAGCATATAAGGGATCACTCTTTTCTCGTTTAAATGCGAATAGAGGCATAATCAAAGGTATTAGCAGAGGTGTAAGCCAAAGCTTTTCCCCTTGCATAATTAAAAATGCCGCTGGTGCATAATTTTTATCAAAAGGATAACCGTCAACCAACCACTGGCCAGAGAATAGCCCGCCATCTATCAGATACCATGGTAATAAAAGAAAGCTCACCCAGCCGACCAAAATCCATAAAATCAGGGTCGGTTGGGAAAGTGTTTTGGTTGACGTTGTCACGATTTATTGTGCCAAGGTTGAGATGTCTTCATCCCATTTAGACAACAAACGACGACGTTCAGCAGATGAACCATACAAAGTGAAATTATAATCAATCAACTTAATATCATCCATATTGGGTGCTGCTGGTGAAGTATTAGAGCTCTTATTTGATGGCACTTGGAAAGCGTTAACTTCTAGAGCAAGATTTTGTGCTTCAGTTGTTAAAGCCCAATCATAAAAGGCTTTTGCACTGTCTTCATTACGTGCACCATCAATGATTGACATTGAACCAATCTCATATCCAGTGCCTTCACAAGGTGCAACAACAGTGATCGGGAATCCCGCTACTGCTTGTTTTACCGCATCGTGCATAAATACGATACCCACAGTAGATTCACCACGTGCAGCTGCTTTAATTGGGGCAGAGCCTGATTTAGTATATTGGTTGATATTTGCGTGCAGGCCGGCCATGAACTCAAAGCCCTTATCTTCACCAAATAACTGAACTATTGTTGCAAGTGTAGTGTAGGCAGTGCCCGATGAGTTCGGATTTGCCATCTGCACGTGCCCATCAAAAGAAGGATCTAGTAAATCAGCCCAACATGTTGGAGCTTTAAGACCGGCCGCTTTTAACAAATCAGTGTTATACCCATAACCAAGGGCACCAGAATAAATACCAATGGTGCGGTTACCAGAGCTTTCAGCTTGGGAGATGGCCCAAGGATGCAGCTGATCGCGCATTGGCGACATATATTTCATGGTTAAGTCTTCTTCAGCCGCTTGAAGATGCGGATCGCCTGTACCACCCCACCAAATATCGCCACGTGGATTAGATGACTCAGCTTTAATTTGAGCAAATGTTTCACCCGAACTTTTACGGGTCATATTGACCTCAATGCCTGATGTTTCCTCAAAGGTGTTGGCAACCAATTGGCACCAATCTTCTTGGGCAGAGCAATATAATGTGAGGCTGGCAGCTTGTGCCGTTCCCGCTGCAGCGACCAGCGTAAATGCTGATGTTGCAAGTAGTTTTTTAAGTGTGGTCATACCTTTCTCCAATGTTTAATCCACCTTTTTGGCGGTTCTATTTATTATTGAACGGCACTCATAAAGTGCAGTACCTTCGATACACTACAGGGTAATTATGCAAGTAACAATACACGTCTAAGCTAATAACAATCCCAAATATAGGATATATAATTTTAAGATTCCGTTTATAAATCAAAGAAATGGCTCGTAATAGTGAGCACTTTAATCCCACCGCAAGGTGTGTCCTGCCGACAGCCATTTGCACCATCTGCACCATCTGCACCATTTGCAGTAGGGAAGTAAATCGCATCAACGTTAGTATTGCTCGCGTCTGCACCCAGAAGATGGGACATCAAAACTGCAACCATCCAGACACCGAGCTTAGTTTTCAGTATTTTTAGTCTTTAGCTATTTTGAGTTTAAGCAAGGAGAAGCTAACGAGCCTTTTATAAAGAATATAGTTTATGGTTGTAAAATTTATTTTGGTCATAAAGTTCACAAGTAAAGACACCTCATATTCAGTAGAATATGGCGTCGAAAGACCCATTAAATTATTAATTTAATCAAAATTCAGGATAAAAATTACATGGCTATTTATTTTATTAGACACGGTCAATCTGAGTTCAATGCCGCTTTCAATGGCAAAATTGATCCCATGATTTTTGATCCAGCCCTCACAAAACTTGGCTTAGAACAAGCTGAGAGTGCAAGAGTAAATATCTTAGAATTAGGCATTGATCGAGTGATCACATCACCATTTACACGTGCAATCCAAACTGCAAAAATAATGTTTGATGGGATTTCACCCATTGAGGTTCAACTTGGCCACCATGAACTATTATTGCATAGCAGTGACATTGGCCGTCACCCAAGTGATTTAAAAGAAAGTTTTCCTGACCTTACTTTCGAACATATTCCATATTCCTGGTGGTATAAAAATAGCACCAATGGATTAACCATAGAGAAAGAACCCCTTGAATTATTTAAAGAACGTATGTCTAGGTTTGTTGTGGCCTTAGATCAAATCAAAAACGAAAATATAGCCATTGTGGGTCATGGCAATGCTTTTAAAGAAATCCTTGATCTTAAATTAGACAATTGCCAAATATATCATTTTAGATAATGTTCTGGTTGATCCATGTATCCATTAAAAATAAAAGATTATAGTGCAGACGGTGTCAACCAACACTAGTAATATACTCTCGCAGCTTTTCTTCTGCCACACTGCCAAAAAATATCTCATAGGCCTCTTTTAGGCCCTTGCTGTTCAATAAGCTTAACTTTTAAGACCGTTATGGTGACCCTTTGAAAGACTTTGACCCTAAGTATGAAAACCTGCCAGATTACATCCTCAAATGTACAGCGCAAATTTGGGAAGGCCGAGATATTGCGGCTCTTGACTGGCATTATAGTGAAAATTTGGTGGTAAGAACTCCTGCTGGCATTAGCCAAGGTAACAGCATAGGTAAAGCAAATACCATGGCAACGCTGACCGAGTTTCCAGATCGACAATTACTGGGGGAGGATGTGATCTGGTGTGGAGATGATGAACAGGGCTTTTTATCCTCTCATCGAATTGTGTCAACAGCCACTCATAGGGGTGGAGTCTTTGGCCCCACCACCGGCATTAAGGTTATTTTTCGAACCATTGCCGACACTTTTTGCCATGGCAATCGGGTATGGGACGAATGGCTCATCCGTGACAATGGCGCTATCGCCACACAACTTGGCCAAACTGCACAAGAGGCAGCCCAAGCTCTAATCGATTCAGGCGATTTAGCCTTTCCCCTGACCCCCAAGACTGACATTTTAGGACCCTACACTGGTGCAGGCAATAATAATGAGTGGGGTCAAAAACATGCAGAAATCTTGCAAAAAATCATGCTTACTGAGTTTGGGGTTATCAAAGACGCATATGACAGAGCATGTCATTTAGCCTACCCCTGTGGTGTTGAAGCACATGGAATTGATGCGGTGAAGGCATTTTTTATTGGCTTACGCAGTGCATTTCCTTATGCCGACTTTAAAATTGAACACCAGATTGGCCTCCATGATGCTATGTTCGGTCCACGCAGTGCAATTCGTTGGTCTTTAACGGGTAAGCATGAAGGTTATGGTCGATACGGGGCGCCCACAGGTGCAGAGGTTCATGTCATGGGGGTAAGCCATGTTGAGTTTGGGCCATGGGGTCTGCGCAGGGAAACTACGCTTATTGATGATATTGCCATTTGGAAACAAATTTTACTTCAAACCCAAGTGTAAGGCTGACTCAATGCAAGAAGAAGTTAAACCACTAAGAGTTGGATTAAAGCTCACTAATACAATTGAAGACGCTAGACAAGCTGTTGTGAGTTAACCCTAGTTATAGTATGTTCAAGGGGATGAACAACGCAGTTTTTCCAAAGTGACTTCGAGTTATAGGTCGAGGGTATGAGCATGACAAAAATGATTTTTGAATGGGGTGAGAAGTCAATTCTTCTTGTTATCGGTGCTGGGGCCTTCGCAGCTGCATTGATCGAAATATACACAGCGTTCATTGATTATGACCTGCAGATAGAAAAGCTATTCACACTTTTTATCTACGCTGAGATTATTGGCATGGTTGGCGCCTATACGAGTTCCTCAAGAATACCCGTGACCCTGCCTATTATCATTGCAATAACCGCCCTGTGCCGTTTGATTGTTATGCACGGCAAGGATATGGACGCGATGGTTCTTATGGGTGAGTCAGGTTCTGTGTTGTTATTAGCAGGGGCTGCGTACATCATGAGTCTTAAAGGAAAACTAAGTCTGGAAAAAAGAAAACTTCATCGACCCAAAATAGATTAGGCTCAATTTAGCGCTGGCGACACACCCAATACAAACCAAAAAATTGGGGGTCAAATTGTCTATGTATACCGAAATGATGAAGCAGAAACATTTTATGGTCGTTAAGTCATAAAGTGTTTTTGGTTTTTGTGCAGTATCAAAATATGTATGATTAAGCGAGCGCCAACAAAGCTGAGTCTTTTTGGTTTAGGCTAAAGGAGTGGGTTAACATGTGTGGTCGCCTCAATGTATCTGAGCATCCTTACATTCAAGCCCTAATGAAAGACCTCGGCATGCCCGTGTTGCCTGAGTTTGAGCCACGATGGAACGTGGCACCTGGAACGTTAATCAATGTCATCACTCAAAAGCAAACCACTCAGGTGCGCTGGGGTATTGACTTTAATGGTTTTTCCCACCCCAACTCTCGTGCCAGCACAATAATTAAACGACCCGAGCTAAGAGACTGGCTGGCGCGTTATAAATGTCTGGTGCCGGTTAATGGGTTTTATGAATGGCCTGATACCAAGCTATATCCCCAATGGCGTGGGCGTGACACCCGATTTCACATATCAACACCCCAAGGTGCAATGTTCTTGGCGGCATTTGCTAAACCCACCGATGCAGGCTGGCAGGCCAATATCATCACCACTGGCCCTACTGTGGAAATGGCAGAGTTCCATCATCGGTCACCTGTAATATTAGACCCCAGCCAAGCCAAACAATGGTTGAAGCTCTCAGACTCACAAGCCCTGTTAGACATGTGCCAACCATACACAGGCGCCTTAAAAATGTATCAGTGCTCATCATTTGTCGATAACGCTCGGCACGAAGGTGACCAATGTGTGGCCCCTGCAGGCAAGTATGCCGATCAAATTAGTTTGATATAGACCAAAGTGTTGATTGAGTGGTGATAATTTCCCCATCGCTAGTTTCAATACAAACCATCTGTCTCTCTGGGATGCGATTGCCCTATTTCAATCAGCGTTATCTAGGCTTAAACAAGCCAAAATTTAAGCCGCTTATCTCCTTGGATATAGAGCAAGATGATCTGATATTATCTTTTTAACGAAGCCATTTAGCCAATTGATTGTGGCTTGAGGAAACAACTTTTCTGATCCAGTAGAGCATGATATTCTGAAAATTAATTTATTGCGTCGTGCTTAAGACTATAAAAGCAAACACAAAACATGATTCATGGCACATAGGATTGATCCTCTGAGAAAACACAATGTTTTGCTCAAGGCGTTTGTTGCTCTAGACCCTGTGGCCGCCCAATTTTTTGAGGTTTTTAACATTGACTAAACCCAAACTTCTTATCTTGTCACTGGGCGAATTAAGCACAGCACTGCTGGAATGTGTGGCGCGTTCAGACCTTTTCAGTAAAGTAGTGGTTGGCAGTCGAAGCAGGATGAAAGCCGTGCAGCGTGCCAATAACGCTATTATTGGCGCTGGAATTGAAGGGTATTATCCAATCATCGAGGCAGCGGAGTTTGATATTGATCAACCATCCTTCGTGCACAATTTGCGTCGGGTTAATCCTGACATCATTTTTAGCGCCCCATCCTTGATGCCCTGGTGGAAATTAGATGGATCAAATAAGCCCGCCCTGCCCTTCGCTGGCTATATGTCACTGCATCTTTCTTTGATGGCCAAATTTAGGGATAAAATAGGCGAAGCAAATACTGGGGCGCTTTGGATAGGTGCGTCTTACCCAGACGTGATTAACCCAGTACTCAATAGATCTGGATTTGGTCCAGATTGTGGCATCGGCAATGTTCAAGAACCCATTCCAAAGATAAAAGCGGGTGTGGCACGACATCTTGGCTGTGCACCGTCAGCAGTTTCTATTCATCTGGTGGCCCAACATGCCTTTGAATACTTCGTATTGAACGACAATGCTGGCCAAGAGCTGCCACCCTATTTGCTAAAGGCAACAGTGAACGGCCAAGATCACACAGCGCTTGCCAACAAAGTTTTACGCGAACCCTTTGGGTTTCCTTACGATCTGCACTTCAATCGTGTTACGGCTTCGGCTGGCCTTATGGCACTTCGGGCGCTTACCTCTTCAACTGATGTCGATATTCACTTGCCGGGGGTCAAAGACTTGGTTGGGGGCTACCCTGTCACAGTCAGCCGGTCAAAAATAGAAATATCTTTGCCACCAGAATGGTCGCTAGAGCAAGCACTTGAGGCCAACACCCAGTCGTTAAAATGGGACGGAATCCAACTCATAGAAAATAATGGAACAGTTGTTTTCACTGAAGCAACACAACAGGCTTTTCACAAGTTGCTTGGCAAGTCATTCGAACGTTTGAGTATGTCAAATGTTGATGCTCAAGCCAATGCCATTCTGGCGGCTCACTAAACCCTGACCAAGCAATGCAAACAAAGTAGGTAACAAAAATGCAAATGACTGAATCTGAAAAATTCTTCCAACGTGCAATGAAGGTGCTTGTTGAGGGCTGCAGTTCAGCTTCTCGCGGGCCAATGAACTATAAACCTTACCCACCCTACATGCGCGAGGGAAAAGGGGCACGTATTTGGGATGTGGACGGCAACGAATTTATTGACTGGCAGCTATCTTTCGGGTGCCTACCGCTAGGCCATGCACACCCCAAGATTGTCGAAATCGTTCAGGAGAAAGTTGCGGGTGGTACCCATTTTGCTACCGCTTTAGAGGTTGAGGTGGAAACTGCTGAGTTAATGGTAAATATGCTGCCCCATGTCGACAAGGTTCGGTTTGCCAATACTGGAACTGAAGCCTGCATGACTGCCGTGCGTATGGCCCGCGGTATCACAGGCAAGCGCAAGGTACTCAAATTTGAGGGTCATTATCATGGCTGGTACGATGGCCTGCTGGTCAGCACTAACCCTCAACCAGTAACAACATTGGGCCATCCAAATGATCCAGTGCGCATTCCCGACAGTTCAGGCCTCACACCAGGATCGATTGAAGACACGCTAGTCTGTGTCTGGAACGATGAAGAAGCACTGGAACGGGTGTTAGAAGTGCATAGCCGCGACATTGCCTGTTTAGTCATGGAGGGTGTCATGTCCAATATGGGGGTAATTCCACCCAAACCGGGCTATCTGAAGCGGGCCCAAGAACTGTGCCGCGCTTATAAAGTGCTGTTCTACCTTGATGAAACTGTGACTGGCTTTCGAGTTGCTCCAGGTGGTGCTGCGGAACTGTATGGCCTACAACCAGACATCGTCACCTACGGCAAGGCCCTAGGGCAAGGTTTTCCAGTGGCTGCCATTGCGGGCCCTGATCACATCATGGAAAGCATTGAATACGGTAAGGTATTACATTATGGCAGCCATAATGCTCCGCGTTTGGGCCTCTATGCGGCCAAGACTATGCTGGAAGAAATGAGCAAAGACAATTTTGCTAATTTCAAAAAGATCAGCGACATCGGTGAGCAAATGACGCGCAGACTCAATTTGGTAGCCAAAGAAACAGGCCAAAATATGGTCGTGCAAAACGTTGGTTCTATGTTCCACCCAGTGTTTACTGATCTTGATGCAATTACTGGGTATCGTGATTTCTGCGGCACGGTTGATCTTGCTAAATATGGCGTATTTTCCCAGTTAATGCGTGATCAGGGCATATTCTTTAGCGGCAACAAAATTCTGCACAATCTAAGTTGTACAGAACATACGCAGAGTGACATCGATGTCTCAATTGAAGCAGCCGGAAAGGCTCTGGAACAAATGGCGAAATAGAACCCTAATCAAGGCGCCTTGCAAAAGGCGTCTTTCGCTTGAGCTAATTGGGTTGAAATAAATGG
>Ga0209713_10000088_pt1 | contig 51433 bp, 50 predicted proteins | sample ArcOceMetagenome_3_FD_187444 | JGI IMG/M metagenome (GOLD analysis project Ga0209713, IMG submission 187444) | Marine eukaryotic phytoplankton communities from Arctic Ocean - Arctic Ocean- Svalbard ARC20M Metagenome (SPAdes) (version 2) | ecosystem: Environmental > Aquatic > Marine > Oceanic...
AGAGCAACAATAACTGATATTGTATTTAAAGTTGGTGCATTTTCAATAGCTATTGCAGCTCCTTCCATTAAGCCATCCATTAATTCATTTCCTGACCCTCCTGCAGACAAAAGTTGTGCTCTTGATAATTCAAAAGCCTCTTTTTGAGAATTCAGGGTAAAAAACCCCCATAGACCAGATAATAATGAAAGTCCACTTCCAATAAAAGTAAGAATTGTTAATACATTTAGCATCTGTGGCAATTCGTTTGTTCCATTCGACTCGTCAACTAATAAATCTTCATTCATAATTTTAGTTTTTATTTGGTTAGTATACTATAAGGTAATTAGAAATCTTAAGTTTCTAATTTTCTGTTGGAGTTTTTATTAACTTTGCAGTATAAATGAATAATAAAATTATGATCGCACAAGAAATACCTGTTACTATATACTCAGAAATGACACCAAATCCTAATACAATGAAATTTGTAGCCAACAAAATGTTGGTTAATGAAGACATAGTTGCAGAGTATAGAAATGCTTCTGAAGCCAAAGGATCTTCGGTTGTTGCTGAATCTTTATTTGCATTTCCTTTTGTAAAAGGAATCTTTATAGCCCGTAATTTTATTACAGTTTCAAAAGTTGAAAACATTGAGTGGGATGATATTACATTAGAATTAAGATTATTTATTTCTGATTTGTTGAAAAAAAATCCAATAGTTATTTCAACTGTACCAGAGCCCATAGAAAAAGAAGAGACTGAGAAAAAAGAAGCAAAATTAAGTTATGAAACTGTAATTACTTCTGATTTTGATCAAACGATAGTAGACTTATTGGAGGAATATGTTAGGCCAGCTGTAGAAAATGATGGTGGAGCAATTCATTTTAAGTCATTTGAAAATGGAATAGTTACTGTAATCTTGAAAGGTTCTTGCAGTGGATGTCCCTCGTCCACACAAACCCTAAAAGGAGGAGTGGAGCAATTATTAAGATCACACCTTCAGGAAGTAAAAGAAGTTGTAGCCGAATCACATTAATAAAATTATGCAAAAATTTAATAGAGGTCTCGAATTATTTTGGTTGTTTTTTACTATTGTAGTTGCAATTATCTGTGTGTATGCTTTTGCCAAAGATGGAGTTACTTCCGGTAAGTATTATTTAATATTTCTAATACTTCCTTTAGTTATGTATCTTTTTAGAAGATTAATAAGAATAAGAATGGAAAAAACCGAAGCAAATAACCTTTCCAATAAGTCGAAATACAAAAAGTAATTTCTTAAATTTTCGTATCTTCAATTCTAGATAAACTCCTCAATGGAAAACTACGTGTTATTAATTATTATTATCTCATTGCTTTTTTCTGCTTTTTTTTCAGGAACAGAAATAGCCTATTTACAATCCAATAGATTGAAAATTGAGATAGATAGTAAACAAGGTATATTAAGCGCAAAAATACTTTCTTTTTTTGCAAGAAATGAATCTAAGTTTATAACAATGCTGTTACTCGGCAACAATATTGCTTTAGTTGTATATGGTATTTTCATGGGAGATTTAATCATTGATAAATTATTTCCAGAATACATAGGAAATCAAAATTTACCTTGGTTAATCTTATTGACTCAAACTTTTATTTCTACCATAATAATCTTAGTTACTGCAGAGTTTTTGCCCAAAACAATTTTTAGAATAAATCCCAACAGAACCTTAAGTATATTGGCATTTCCATTGGCAATAATTTATGTAATTCTTTATGTCCTAACTATTTTTATTACTTTTATTTCAAATCTTATTCTTAGTTTATTTGGAAGTAAAACTGTGATAGGAGAAGTAAATTTCGGAACAATTGATTTGGATGATTATTTAAGAAAATCTACCAGAGTACAGACCGATAAGGAGCAGGATTATGAAGTCCAAATGTTTCATAATGCACTTAATTTTAACAAGGTAAAAGCAAGAGATTGTTTAATTCCTAGAACCGAAATTAAAGCTGTAAATATTGAGCAATCCGTAGAAGAACTTAAGTCAGAATTTGTAAAATCGGGCTATTCCAAAATCATGGTTTTTAGAGATAACATAGATAACATTATTGGTTATGTACACTCTTTCGAAATGTTTAATAACCCTGAAAGCATTACAGAAATATTGAGACCTGTAGGAATTGTAGCCGAGTCTATGCCGGTAAATAAATTGTTAAGTCAATTCATAAAGCAAAAACAAGGAATTACAATTGTAGTAGATGAATATGGAGGAACTGCAGGTATAATTACTATGGAAGATGTGGTAGAAGAAATTTTTGGAGAAATTGAAGACGAACACGACAGCGAGGATTTAATTGAAGAACAACACGAAGAGTCTGTTTATACATTCTCTGGAAGACAAGAGATAGAATACATTAACAATGAATATAATTTGGACTTACCAGAATCTGATGAATATGAGACACTTGCAGGACTTATCGTTACTATTCATGAAAATTTTCCGAGTGAAGGAGATGTGATAGAAATTGATGATTTTAATTTTGAAATATTAGAATCTTCTAATTCAAAAATAGAAAAGATAAAAATCATTAAAAATTAGAGATAAATGTTATCAGTTTTTTCGGACGAATATTTCATGAAACAAGCCTTTGATCAAGCAAAAATTGCTTTTGAAGCAGGTGAAATTCCCATTGGTGCAGTAGTGGTTTCTAATAATAAAATTATTGCAAGAACCCACAATCAAACCGAATTATTGAACGACTTTACAGCACATGCAGAAATGCTTGCTTTTACATCTGCATCCGAATATTTTGGAAATAAATACTTGGATAAATGCACGTTATATGTCACGCTTGAACCATGTGTCATGTGCACTGGCGCTTCATTTTGGACAAGAATAAGTAAAGTTGTGTACGGGGCTTCTGATCCAAAAAGAGGATTTCGCTCGGTAGAAAAATCTTTGTTTCATCCCAAGACAATTGTGAAAGAAGGAATAATGGAAAAAGAATGTTCTGATATCCTTGATTTATTTTTTGAGCACAAGAGATTATTAGGCAGTTAAATTTTGACTCAAAATCCACTCTATTATAAATTCTTGTTTATCTTTATCCTACATTTTCTACAAGTAGAATTTGAAATATGTCTAGAATATTAAAACATACCGTGGAGCTTTCAGTTTACGAAAGCATAGATGCATTGGCAGACTCTGATAAAGAGTTAATGCTAAGAGCAAAAAAAGTAAGTAAAACAGCTTATGCTCCTTATTCCCAATTTTATGTGGGAGCCGCAATCCGTTTAAGTTCTAATGAAATAATAGCAGGGAGTAACCAGGAGAATATGGCTTATCCATCTGGAATGTGTGCAGAGAGAGTTGCAATCTACTATGCAAACTCTTTTCATGTTGATGCCAGAATAGATACCATCGCCATTACTGCCCGTGCCAAAGAGTTTGATGTAAATCATCCTATAGCACCTTGTGGGGCATGTAGGCAGGCTATGTCAGAATATGAGTTGAAACAAAAACAGCCAATTCGGTTAATTATGACTGGAGAAACTGGAGAGGTTTTTATAGCGGAAAGTGTCGAGATGATACTGCCGTTTATGTTTAATGAAATTGAATTGAAAAAAAAATAATTATGGCTACTGCAACAAAAAAAGCAACAACCAAAAGCAAATTAAAACACTCGAAAGCACAGTACATGAAATGGTACGAAGACATGTTGCTCATGAGGAAGTTTGAAGAAAAAACGGGACAATTATATATCCAACAAAAGTTTGGAGGATTTTGTCATTTATACATTGGGCAAGAAGCAATAGTTGCTGGAACTGTTAGCGCTACCAGAAAAGGAGACAAACACATTACAGCCTACAGAGATCATGCTCACCCAATAGGATTGGGAATGCACCCAAAAGTGGTAATGGCTGAATTATACGGTAGAACAACAGGCTGTTCTAAAGGAAAAGGAGGATCTATGCATATGTTTGACATAGAAAGAGGATTGATGGGAGGACATGGAATTGTAGGTGCACAAATTCCAATGGGAGCAGGAATTGCATTTGCAGAAAAATATAATAAAACAAAGAATGTTGTTATTACCTCTTTTGGAGATGGAGCAGCAAGACAAGGAGCACTTCATGAAACATTTAATATGGCAATGATGTGGAAACTTCCTGTCATATTTGTTATTGAAAATAATAATTATGCAATGGGAACTTCTGTAGAAAGAACTTCTAATGTAAAAGACTTAAGTAAAATGGGATTGTCTTACGACATGCCTTCTGAAACTGTAGATGGAATGAGCTGTGAAGCTGTGCATGCTGCAATGGAAACTGCTGTTGCAAGAGCAAGAAAAGGAGATGGGCCCACTTTGTTAAATATCGAAACTTATCGTTACAAAGGACACTCAATGAGTGATCCTCAAAAGTATAGGAGTAAGGCTGAAGTAGAAGAGCACATGGATATCGATCCTATCTCTCAGGTTCTTAATGTGATAAAATCGAATAAATTTGCAACAGCAAAACAATTAGAAGTAATTGACAAAAAAGTAAAAGAATTGGTTGCAGAATCAATTAAATTTGCTGAGGATTCGCCTTACCCAGAAGCGCATGAGTTGTATGAAGATGTATACAAGGAGGAATATCCTTTTATGATTGAGTATAAGTAAGATTGTTGGAAAAGAAAAAACTATAAAAAGATTTAAGAGTTATGGCAGAAATAATTAGAATGCCCAAGTTGAGTGATACAATGGTAGAAGGTGTTGTTGCAGAATGGCACAAGAAAATTGGTGAATCAGTAGAAGAGGGGGAATTAATAGCTGAAATTGAAACAGATAAAGCTACTATGGAGTTCGAATCATTTTTTGATGGTGTGTTATTACACATTGGAGTTGAAAAAGGAAAGGCAGCTCCAGTAAATGATATTCTTGCTATAATTGGAGAAAAAGGAGAAGATATTAAAGCGTTACTTGAAGCTGAAGCAAGTGGAGATAACGCAAAAGTAGAAGAGAAAGTAGAAGAAAAAGAAACACGAAAACCCGCACCTGTCTCTGCACCAAAAATTGAAGCGCCAAAAGCAGCTTCAGTAAAAGTAATGGTAGAAGCACCAAAAATGGTTGCTCAACCTTCTTATTCGGATAATGGAACAGATTTAAAAATATCACCTTTGGCTAAGAACTTGGCAAATGACAAAGGATTAAACCTTTCTCAAATAAAAGGAACAGGAGAAGGAGGAAGAATTGTAAAAAGAGACGTAGATAATTTTAAAGGAGGGAATGCAGCAAGTTATGTCAATAGAGAAATCTATTCAGAACAGCCTGTTTCTCAAATGAGAAAAACAATAGCAAGAAGATTGGGGGAAAGTAAATTTACGGCTCCTCATTTTTACCTTACTATATCTATTGATATGGATAATGCAATGGAAGCAAGGAATGCAATAAATAAATCTATTGCTCCAAGTAAAGTTTCGTTTAATGATTTAGTAATAAAATCTGCTGCAGCATCATTAAAGTTACACCCAGCAATTAATGCTTCTTGGCAAGAAGATACTATTCGATATAATGAGCATGTGAATGTTGGAGTTGCAGTATCTGTTGAAGATGGCTTGCTAGTCCCTGTTGTTAGATTCGCAGATGGAAAAACATTATCTCAAATTTCTAATGAAGTAAGAGTATTAGCTAAAAAAGCAAAAGATAAAAAACTACAACCACAAGAGTGGGAGGGAAATACATTTACAATTTCTAACTTAGGAATGTTTGGAATAGAGGAGTTTACAGCAATTATTAATACACCAGATTCTTGTATTCTTGCAATTGGTGGAATTTCCCAAGTTCCTGTAGTTAAAAAAGGAAAAGTAGTTCCAGGAAACATAATGAAAGTAACACTTTCTTGTGACCATAGAGTGGTAGATGGAGTAGCAGGATCTAAATATTTGCAATCGTTCAAAAACTTTATGGAGAATCCAGTTTTGTTGTTGGGAGCTTATAATATTTAAAAACAATACTGGCATATACTTTGATGTATAACTATAAAAAATTAAAAGCATGAAGAAAGATATAATCATATACTTGGTTTTAGGAATTTTACTTTTTTCATGTAAAATTAAGAAAGGAGCTCAAAAAGAGTCAATTAAAATAGAGCCAGTAGAAGAAGTGAATTCAAACGAAAAAATAGATTTAGACCAAATTGCAGGTAATTATATGATTACTTCCATAGAATCTATTCCTGAGTTTAATGAAATTGCACCCTGGGTAAAAATTTATAAAACAGGAAAAATTAGTGGAAAAAATGGATGTAATTCGTTCTTCGGTCAATTAAATACTGAAGGAGGCGGATTGATTCAAAATTTAGGTTCTACAAGAATGGCATGTGAAGGTGAAGCTGATGATTTGGAAAGAGCTATGATGGCAACTTTAAAAGAAGTCACAAACATAACTATAGACGAAAATTTCATTAATTTTTATTCTGACGATAGAATTGTTTTAACTGGAAAAGAATTATCTCTGGAAAGGGGAAATTGGCAAGTGATTTCTATTGAAGGAAAGGAATATGAACAAATGCCTTCTTTTGAAGTGGTGAATAATAGAATGAATGGTCATACAGGTTGTAATTCATTTTTCGGGATGGTTGCTCAAAATGGATTTAGTCTAAAAATTCTTGAACCAGGAATGACAGAAATAGATTGTCAAGATTTTGACATGAAAATGGAATCAAAGTTTATGCAAGCATTGGGTAAGATTACAGAATATAATAAAGAAGGAGAAATAGCAATTTTTTCTCATGAAGGAAAAGAATTGTTTAGAGCTTTAAACCCAGAACAAGAATAGTTTTGATATATATAAGCAATTGTGTAATATCTTACTTAACTTTGCAAAACAATAATAAACAATAAATAGTTATGTACCCAGAAGAAATAGTAGCACCAATAAGAGAAGATTTAGTAGGAGCAGGATTTACAGAGTTAAGGAATGCTGCCGAAGTTGATGAGTTAATGAAGCAAGGAGGAACAACTTTATGCGTGATTAATTCAGTATGTGGGTGTGCAGCAAGAAATGCAAGGCCAGCAGCAAAATTATCTGTAGAGATGAGTGAAAAAACACCAACAAATATTGTAACAGTATTTGCAGGAGTAGATGCAGAAGCAGTAGCACAAGCAAGAAAATACACTTTGCCTTATCCTTCATCTTCGCCTTCAATCGCTTTGTTTAAGGATGGAAAATTAGTTCACTTTTTGGAACGTCATCACATTGAAGGAAACACTGCTGAGACAATTGCCGATAATTTATCTGCAGCTTACACAGAGTTTTGCTAAGCGAGTAAATAAACTTTATAGAAGTAAAAAAGGGAGAAGCTATTAGTTTCTCCCTTTTTTTATGTAAATCAATAGCTTCCTGTTCCGTCAAAAATTAATTTCAGAATAGCAACATTAGAATATTTTTCTCCTTTATAAAGAGCTAAAATTACCAATTCAATTTTTAGTTATGTTTAATAAATTAGAGCTGTAACTCCCAATTTCAAAACTTTGTTCTTTATAGGATCGGATAAGTATAGTTGTTCTGAACAACCAAGTAAGAGAAATAACAAAAATAGATAATTAATCTATTTTACATAAATTTAAAAATTCTCCAAAACAATTTTTAAATCGTTATTGGTTCTAGAGTTTATGTATTCACGGCCCTCTTCGTCCCAAATACCTGAGGCAATTTCTTCTTTTATTCTTGCTCTCAATCTCTGTTTTGAAGTTGAAATATCTTTTGAAGATCCATTGATTTTTTTTGATTGGGCAAAAGCTAAAAAGCGATTGAATAACTGATCATTAACCGTAAAGTTTTTTAAGTAATGATTTAAACTTTTATCGCTAAGCTTTTTTCTATTCTCACTTAAATAGTTAATAGAAAACTCTGTCAGTACTCGGCTGTAAGCTATTTTTCTATAAAATGAAGAATAACCAGCTGTATCAAAAGGGATAAAAATATCGGGAGAGATACCTCCACCTCCATATACTACTTTACCTTTTGGTGTGGTAAATTTCAAAGAATCCACAAAAATAGAAGAATCCAAAGCGAAGAGTGATCCGCTTTTTTCCCTGTCATACATTTCCATCATATAATCGTAATGACTTTTGTTTTCGTATGATTTTTGAATACACCTTCCCGTAGGGGTATAATACTTTGCAATTGTAATTCTTAGCGAAGAGCTGTCTGTGAGCATCACAGGCTTTTGAACTAACCCTTTGCCATATGACCTTCTTCCGTAAATAGTTCCTCTGTCGTTATCCTGAATCGCTCCTGCAACAATTTCACTAGCACTAGCAGATTCACTATCAATAAGCACAGCCAATTCTATGTTTTTAAGAATTCCATTGTTGGTAGAAAAAGCTTTAGAGCCCTTTCCTTGTTTATTTTTGGTGTAAACCATCATCAAATCTTTTTCTAAAAACTCATCGACTATATTTTCGGCAACTTGTAAATATCCACCCCCATTTCCTCTCAAATCAAAAACGAGTTTTTTCATTCCTTTTTTCAGTAATGTTTGGGCAGCATAATAAAACTCTTTTGAAGAATTTTCTGAAAATCTTACCAATTTTATATAACCTATCTTCTCCGATATCATGAAGGAGGCTGTTATACTTTTTATTGGAATTAACCCTCTAACGATTTCTTTGTCAAAAACTTGGTTGTTTCTCAGTATTTTAACTGTTACCTCTGTGCTTGGTTTCCCTTTTAGCAATTTCATTACTTGGTTATTTTTAAGATTAACTCCAGCCACTTGCGAAGTGTCAATTTTTAAAATAATATCCCCATTTTTTATTCCTGCCCTACTCGAAGGTCCATCTGCAATTACATTGGTCACATTTAAAGTATCGTTAAGAATAATAAATTTTACTCCAACACCTGCAAATTCGCCTCTCAATTCTTCTTCCTCACGGTTGTATTTTCTATAAGGAATATAGATCGAATGTGGATCTAGGTTTGATAATAATTGCTTTATCGTTTTCTCAGTCAAATCTTTACTAGAAATAGAGTCTACATAATCGTTTTCTATTATCTCTAAAACCTGAAATAATTTCTTTTTAGAGTTTGCTCCTCTGTCTGCAGAAACAGAATTACTTGTGAGGTAAGGAAAGTTGTTGTTTTTTCCCAAATAAAAACCAAAAGCAACAGCAATAGCAAGAAATAATGGGAAGAAGTATGAGATTTTTTTCATTTATATAAATTGTTAATTTATTTAATTGCTCAGTATGGGGTTTTATTTATAAGTCAATTTTTTCTAATTCTATCCCTGCATTTTTAAGAAATTGTATTCCAGAGTCATCTTTGTATCCTTTGGTATAAACCACTCTTTTTATTCCAGCTTGGTGAATTAATTTACTGCATTCCTTGCAAGGAGAAAGTGTAATGTACAAAGTTGCTCCTTTAGAACTGTTTGTAGATTTTGATAATTTCATCAATGCATTTGCTTCAGCATGAAGAACATACCAGTTTGTGTTCCCGTCTTCATCTTCACAGCAATTGTCAAATCCAGTAGGAGTTCCATTGTATCCATCAGAAATGATTACTTGGTCTTTTACCAAGATTGCTCCCACTTTTTTTCGGGTGCAATATGATAATTTACTCCACTCTTTTGCCATGTTGAGGTAGGCAGTATCGTAACGTAATTGTTTTTCTTTTTTCATAGAATTAATTCTCCTCGAATTTAAGGAAAAAATAGATTAAAATCAGAGTTAAGAAATGTAAACTCAACTAAATCTAAATACTTATCTTTGAGGATGAAAAAAAAGGCATCATCTTTACCAATAGGAGTTTTTGATTCTGGAATTGGAGGACTTACAGTTGCTCATGCAATTAGTAAACTCATGCCTAATGAGACTATTATTTATTTTGGGGATACAGCCCATTTGCCCTATGGCGATAAATCTCCTGATTTAATTCATTCCTTTGTAAAGAATATTTCTAAGTTTCTTATCCGTAAAGAAAAATGCAAATCAGTAGTAATTGCCTGCAATACTGCTTCTGCTATTTCTTACGAATTCTTGCGAGATAAACATGTAGGAAATGTTCCAATTTTTAATGTTATTGACCCTATTGTTGAAGCAATTTCTGAGGATAAACAGATAACAAAAGTAGGGTTGATTGCAACCAAGACAACTGTGGAGTCTAGAGTTTACCAAGAGAAACTGAAACGCAGAAACCCTGATTTAAAAATTGAAGTACTTGCAACCCCTTTGTTGGCTCCAATGATAGAGGAAGGATTTAGCCAAGATAAAATAAGTAATACCGTAATAGAAAATTACCTTTCTAATCCAAAGTTTAAAGGCATTGATGCTTTAATTTTGGGGTGTACTCACTACGTTTTAATTGCTGATGAAATCAATGAGTTTTTTCAAGGAAAAGTACAGTTATTTGACTCAACTGATATTCTTGCTTTAAAACTGAAGGATATTTTTGAGAATGAAAATATGCTTTCTGAAAAAAAACGGCAAGAAAATAAATTTTATGTTTCTGATTTAACAAAAGGATTTGAAGACTCTGCCTCTCGTTTTTATGGACAGAGCTTAAAATTGGTTTTAAAGAAGTTGAAAGATTGATTAAGTCTCGTTAAAAAGAGTACTTAAATTAATTCTTCTTTCTAAAGAAGATATTCATTGGAACTCCTTCAAAATTATACAATTTACGCAATTGGTTTTCTACAAATCGTTTGTAATCCTCACGAATGTATTGCGGTAAATTACAGAATATTGCAAAACTTGGAGTGTAAGTTGGCAGTTGAGTTACAAACTTAATCTTAATGTACTTCCCTTTGTAAGCTGGAGGAGGCGTTCTTTCAATAACTGGGAGTAATCTGTCGTTAAGCTCTGAAGTAGGAATTTTTTGAGTCCTGTTTTCGTATACTTCAATCGATTTTTCTAATGCTTTATGCAACCTTTGTTTAGTAACAGTAGAAGTAAAGATAATTGGAACATCATTGAATGGAGCCAGTCTTTTTCTTACCAATTCTTCCATTTCTTTAATAGTGTTGGTTTCTTTTCCATCTATTAAATCCCATTTGTTGATTAAGACAACAACCCCTTTCTTATTCTTTTTTATAATTTGAAATACATTCAAATCTTGATGCCCAATTCCTTCTACGGCATCAATCATAAAAATACAAACATCACTTTCTTCAATAGCTCTTACCGAACGCAAAGTAGAATAAAACTCAATGTCTTCTTGCACTTTTGCTTGCTTTCTTAATCCAGCAGTATCTACCAAAAAGAAATCAAATCCAAATGATTTGTAACGTGTATTTAACGTATCTCTTGTAGTCCCAGAAATTGGAGTTACAATGTTTCTGTCTTCTCCAATCAATGCATTGATTAAAGATGATTTTCCTACGTTTGGTTTTCCTACAATAGCAAATTTTGGCACTCCTGATACATCTTCATGTTGGTGATCAGGCTCAAAATCTCCTACCATTGTATCCAATATTTCTCCAGTTCCACTTCCGTTAATTGAAGATAAGTTATACACTTCTCCTAATCCTAAGCTATAAAACTCAGCAGACATAGTTTGGTGAAGAGGTGAATCTACTTTATTAGCAATTAAATATATTTTTTTATCAATTCTACGAAGCATTTTGGCAACTCTCATGTCCAAATCGGTCACACCTACCTGAACATCTACTACAAATAGAATTGCATCTGCTTCATCTATAGCTAAGTGAACCTGCTTACGGATTTCTCCTTCAAATACATCATCCGAGCCTTGTACGTAACCTCCCGTGTCAATCACAGAAAATTCTACTCCGTTCCACTCCGATTTTCCATAGTGACGGTCACGAGTTACTCCACTCGTTTCTTCCACTATTGCTTTTCTTTCTCCTGTAAGTCTGTTAAAAAAAGTAGATTTTCCTACATTTGGTCTACCTACTATTGCTACTATATTTGCCATTATTCTTCTTATTAATCTGCGAATTTACGATTAAAACTTCATTTAATAAGAAAATAGGGCTAAACTAATATTTCTCTCCAAATTTTGCTTTAAAAAAGACTTTCTATTCTTCGAATCTATGCTCACGAATTGGTCCTATTTTTGGGTCAGTAGAGAAGTACTAAATAATTCAAGGAGAAATGGTTTTGTATTTTTCCACATACTCGTAATTATTAAGGGGTTTATTTTTTATCCTTTGTTTTTTTGCGATAGGCTATATTTAGTTTTTAAACCCTTTTTTCTCCAACAACCATTTTATATCTGGTTCCTGTCCTCTAAAATCGGTATATAGTTTCATTCCTTTTTCTGAACCTCCTTTGCTCATCATTTCTTGGTATTTTTTGGCTACAGTTGCGTCAAATAGATTTCCCGTTTCTTTAAACGCTTGAAAGCAATCAGCATCTAAAACCTCTGACCATTGGTAACTGTAATACCCAGCAGAATATCCTCCAGAAAAAATGTGAGAGAAATAAGTACTTCTGTATCTTGGCTGAATGACATCTATCAATCCTAATTCAGTTAATTTTTGAGCTTCAAATTCATTCACTCCCAGCTCTGTTGGAGCTTCAAGCGTATGCCAATATAGATCCAAATAAGCTGCTGCCATGTATTCAGTAGTTCCAAAACCTCCGTTAAAGCTATTGGCGTCTTTTAGTTTTTTAATTAACTCAGCAGGAATTACTTCTCCTGTTTCGTAATGTTTTGCAAATAATTGTAGTACTTCTGGTTCTCCCATCCAGTTTTCCATTACTTGTGAAGGAAATTCTACAAAATCTCTAGGAACAGCTGTTCCAGATAAGCTTCTGTATTTCACATCAGATAATAATCCATGAATAGCATGTCCAAACTCGTGAAACAAGGTTTCAGCTTCTCGATATGATAGAAGCGAAGGAGAATTTGAAGTAGGAGCAGGGTAATTGAAGTTTGTCGTTACAATTGGGTGAATCATTCCATTCACATTAGATTGTTTACGGATACTATTCATCCAGGCTCCACCTCGTTTGCTATCTCTTGCAAAGAAATCTAAATACAAGATTCCGCAATGTGATCCGTCTCTGTTTTTTACTTCATATACTTTTTGTTCTGGATGCCAAGTGGGTAAATCTGTTCTTTTTTCAAAACTCATCCCAAATAGCTTATTTGCCAATTCAAAAACACCTTTTGTGACAGCTGTAACTTCAAAATAGGGCCTCGTTTCTTCTTCGTTAAAATTGTAACGTTCCTTTCTTACTTTTTCTACGTAATACCTCCAATCGTAACCTTTTATGTCTCCTTCGTTTCCATCTGCTTTGTAAATTTTATTCATAGCGGCTTTTTCTTCTTTCGCTTTCGCTAAAGCAAAAGGCCACATTTTATCCATGAATTCAAGAACTGCTTCAGGCTTTTCGGCCATGTTATTTGCTAATATTCTTTCTGCGTGATTCTTATATCCTAATAGCTTTGCTTTGTCAATTCTTAAGGCAACAATCTCTTTAATTAGTTTTTTATTGTCTTTGTCATTATCATTGTTAGCCCTTTGTGCATAGGCATTATACAATAATTTACGAGCAGCTCTGTTTGGAGAATTTTGTAAAAAAGGATTAATACTTGGTCTTTGTACAGTAAACGACCAACCTGTCTCGTTCCCTCTGTTTTTTGCTTCTTGCATTGCTAGTTCTCTTAAGCTAGAAGGTAAATTTCCTAAATCGCTAGAATCATTAGTATGGTATTCAAACGCATTGGTTTCATCCAATAAATTATCTCCGTATTGCAAAGTAAGCGAAGCCAATTTTCCATTTATTTCTTTTAGTGTTTTCTTGTCTTCTTTATTTAAGTTGATTCCTGAACGAGTAAAATTTTTGTATTTCTCTTCGAGTAAATAAGCTTCAATAGGTTTTAGATTTAAAGCTTCTTTTTCATCATAAACGGATTTTATCTTCTTGAATAAATCTTCGTTCAACATGATGTTATCATAATGCGAAGACAAAATTGGGGCTAATTCTTTATTGGTTGCTTTCAAAACATCATCTGTGTTTGCAGCTTCCAAACAACTAAATAGAGAAGATACTTTTGTTAAGTTATTTCCTGCAAATTCCAAAGCTTCAATCGTATTAGTGAAAGTTGGAGCTTCTTCATTTTTAATAATAGCGTCTATTTCTGCTTTGTGCTCTGCTATTGCAGTTTTGTATGCTGGTAAATAATCTTCACTTTTTATTTTATCAAAAGGAGGTAATCCAAAAGGGGTGTCCCACTCTTGGAGTATTGGATTTTCGTTTTCCACTTGTTGGTTTTTTATTTCTTCAGTTGAAGCATTGCATGCTGTTAATGTAATTGCTGACAGCACTAAAAGGAGCGTATTTTTCATTTTTGTTTATCTTAATTGTTGGTTGTATTCAGGTGCAAATTTCTCGTTGTCTCTGTTGTCAATTAGAATGGAGTAGTTGCCGCTATAGATTTTAGTATTAAATTTATTTTTCAACTCTTTTTTTAATGTTTCGCTAATTATATCTTCTAATGAGAGTTTTATAGAATTTCCCTTACTTGGAATTACTAATAAAAGAGGTGTTGGAAGTTTTTCAGTTGGATATTCAAAATCATTTAATTCAAAATAGCTAGTAAGTTGTGTTTTGAAAATGTCATGATTTTCCCTTCAATAGGTTTCCCTTCAACTTATTTTTCCTGAATTTACCTATTCTAACGTACTCGAATTTTATATCCATTTTATTTAAATTACTCTAAAAATACATAAATTAATTCACTTGTTCATTTTTTCGATTGATGAAAAAACGAACCAAAAAAATCTAAAAGGTTCTTAGGTTTTCCCAGAAACTCCATTTTTATTTACAACTTCTCCTCTCTATAGACGAGAGAGGTTTCTAAGATAATTTCTGCTTTCGTGGCACACTAACGAAACATACCTCTTTAAAATCTCTACTTAGAATGAGGCCGAAGCTAAAAAATACAATTTTATTTATTAGTTAAATATTTAAAATTAATAGAATTACACTTTCACAAAGTAGATAATTATTTTTCTATTGGGATATTAATCTTTTAGTAATCAAAATACATTTCTATTCTTAATTTTTTTTTGGAACTACAAACACAATAGGATGGATTCACATTAATAACAAAAATACAATCCACAAAAAAACCGCCAAGATTTCTCGAGACGGTTTAGATTTTTTTGGGTTAAAAATTTATTTTTCTTCCCAAACTTTAATGTTTTTTTCAATGTAGTTTGCCCATCCTTTAGATTCAGCTTTGTTAGCTAATTCTAACGCTTCTTTACCAGATTTAATAGCGTCTTCCATATTTTCTTGCGCTTTATAAATATTCGCTTTAGTAAACATTGCTTGGTGTGTTTTATTAATATTTAAAGATTTATCTACATACATTAAGGCAGTTTTATACTCTTTCATGTCGCTAAAATAAGAAGCAGCTCTTGAATAGACTTTATCCAATTCTTTTCCTTCTTTTATTGCAGTTGCAATGTTTTCTTTAGCTATTCCTTCTGTATTAACAGTGAAAGGAATTTCTACATTCAATTTTTCCCATTTGATAGTAATAACAGCTGAAGTTGCAGTGATTTTATCAAATCCAATAGTAAATGATTCTGTAAAAGAATTAACCATTGCTTTTGCATTTATTCTTACTATGTCTTTCTTTTCATCATATCCACTCAGTCCACTCAAATTAGCATCTGAATTGATCACGATAATCCAATCTCCGTTTTTTGATGGAATTGCTTGCATAGAATATTCTCCTTTTGCCAGTTCTTTTCCTCCGATTGTAATAGGAGTAGAGATTTCTAATTGAGTTGCCATATTAGCTCCTAATCTCCACATTTCATCAAAAGGAACAAGTCCTCCAAAAATAGTTCTTCCTTTGGCAGAAGGCCTAGAGTATTCAATATTTACATTGGTTAATCCTATTTTTTGTCCCACATTTCCAGTTGGACTTGGTTTAGGTAATTCTTGTGCTGTTGCAGAGAATGCAAAAATTCCTGCGAATAATAACGTTACTAATTTTTTCATTTTGTTTTTTTGTTTTTTATATATGCCATTACTATTTATTAATGGCGATTTTGTTAATTGTTAGAACCTAATTTATGTTTTTGATTAATAAATAGTTGTATAATAATTCCTACTGTGATTACCGTTAAACTTCCTATGACGTTATAAAGTAAATATCCTAACTCAATTACTTCGTAAACTGTAAGAAAGTGACACGAAAGTACAACTATTTGTCCAAAGATTCCACCTATAAAAGCGGCAGTTCCTCCAATTCTTTTAAAGAAAAAAGCTAAAAGAAATACGCCCAAAATAGTTCCGTAAAATATAGAGCCTAAGATATTCACTAACTGAATTAAGTTTTCGAATAATCCAGCTGTAAGGGCAATTATAATAGCTAAAACACCCCAGGCAACTGTTAGTAATTTACTCACCATCAAGTCTTTTTTCTCGTCTCCAGAATCTTTCCAGAATTTTTTATAAAAATCAATTGTGGTTGTGGAAGCCAATGCATTTAATTCACCCGCAGTAGAACTCATTGCAGCTGAGAATATTACTGCGAGCAATAACCCAATTAATCCATGAGGAAGAAAATTGAGGACAAAAGTCAAGAAAATGTAATCGCTATCTTTTGATTCATAACCTTCGTCAATTTTACTCATTTCTGCTTTGTAGCTATTTCTCAAAGAATCTTGTTGAGCTTGCAAGAATTGAATGGTTTTAGTGTCGGTTTTTGGAGCTAAAAGGGCTTCTTTTTTTTCTTCAAAAACTAGGTTGTAATTACTCTCTATGAGCACTAAACTTTCTTGTTTCTGAGTTTCGATATTGGTAGCCGAAGTATTAAAAATAATAGGGGGTTTATTGAATTGAAACGATACAAAAACCATGGCACCAATAAACAAAATGAAAAATTGCATTGGAATTTTCAGGATTCCATTAAACATCAATCCCATTCTGGACGCTTTTAATGTTTTTCCTCCCAAGTACCTTTGTACTTGCGATTGGTCGGTTCCAAAATAAGAAAGAAACAAAAACAAACCTGCAATCAACCCCGACCAAATAGTGTATTTTTCTTTCAAATCGAAGGTAGTATCAATGATTTCCATTTTTCCTAACTTCCCAGCAATGTCAATTCCTTCGGAGAGGCCAATTGTTTCTGGAAAACTATCCAAAACATAAAAGAAAGCGGCAAACATTCCTCCCATAATAATAGTCATTTGCCATTTTTGTGTAAGCGAAACGGCTCTACTTCCCCCAGAAACAGTGTAGACGATTACTAAGCCACCAATTAGTAAACAGGTAAGTTGTAAATTCCAATCGAGCAAAGTAGATAGAATAATGGCTGGCGCATAAATTGTAATTCCTGCGGCTAATCCTCTAGAGACTAAAAATAAAAAAGCTGTAAAAGCTCTTACTCTCACATCAAATCTTTGTTCTAAATATTGGTAAGCGGTATAAACTTTTAGTCGGTAATATATAGGAAGAAAAAAGATGGAAATTAAGATCATTGCGAGCGGCAGGCCAAAGTAAAACTGAACGAAACCCATTCCACTTTCATACGCCTGACCAGGTGTAGAAAGAAAGGTAATTGCCGAAGCTTGAGTTGCCATGATAGATAAGCCAATAGTTGCCCAGTTTTCAGAATTATTTCCCTTTAGGTAACTTTCAAGGTTTTTGTTTTTACGAGTTTTCCAAGAACCATATAGAACTATGGCAAGTAGTGTAAATAATAAGACACACCAATCTATTAAACTCATATTGTGTAAAGATTAGTGATGAATAAATAAATCGCAATTTGAAGAGCAAGAAAAATCATTAAACCCCAATACCATGCTTTCCAGTTCGTGGTGTCTTTTGATTCAGATTTTTTATTTTCGGCTTGTTCTTCCATTTTCTTGTTTTAATACTTTTTATGAAACTTCGGAATTAGGAGAGTCATTTTTTAGTGCGGTCACTTCCTTTAATTTCTGCTCAAGGAGGGGAACAAATATATTATTTTACAGGCGAATAGCTCAATATATTTGCAAATAATCGATAGGCTCCCTCTACACCATTTGGCAATTCTCTGAAAAATGAAATTCCTGTGTAAATGAATTGTCCTTCTCCGTATTGGGTAACGATTAGCGCACCTTCTTGGTTGTCTTCGCCTTTGTCATGCCAAGAGAATAATGGAGTATAAGATTCATCCCAGTTTCCTGCAAAATACAACCCTCTTTCTTGAACCCAATTGTCAAAATCGGCTTTCGTAATTTTATTTGGATAATTTAATATTGGATGATTTGGAGCTAAAAAAGTCACTTCAGCATCCTCTTGAGTAACTCGTTTTCTTGTCAGTTCAAAAGGAACGGGACCAAAAGGAAGAGCAGTTTTTTTTCTTGATGCGGTGTTGTATTGCATCACCACGTTTCCTCCATTCTTTACGTATTCAAATAGTTTTGCATCAAAATTTCTTAATTCGGGATGCACATTATAAATTCTTATTCCTAACACCACAGATTGATATTGAGATAGATCGACTCCAGCCAACTCTGAAACTTCAAAAGTTTTTACATTAAATCCAAGTTGAGCAATTGCAGCTGGGACAACATCTTCTACTCCTTTGATGTAGGCAACCTTACCTGGTTTTATTTTAGCATCTATTTTAGAACATTTCAATTCTGCATTACCAAAAATCACTTGAGTGGGAATGTGGTCGTAAGCAATTTCGGTATATGATTTCACAGTTTCTCCTTTAGAATTTGTCAATTTCAACCAACCTGATTTACTTTTTGTAGTAGATTTTATCGTTACTTCTAACCATTTCTCTTCGTGTATTTTTTCTAATGAAACGTCAAACCCATTTTTGTTTGCTTTCCACCCTTCAGGTAGTTGTAAAGTTATTTTTGCATTAAGATTAGCTTTAAAACTATGAACTTTTAGTTTCACAATTTTTTCTGTTCCCGGCTTTAGGATAGCAATTTTCTGATCAAAATTTACTGAAAAGGAAGGAGTTTTTATTACATATCTTCTTTTTTCTCCATAAGATGGGATTCTCCATTTGTAAGTTCCTTCTAATGGAATACAAACTGTATCGTTTTCGACCAGAAAAGTTATCTTTTTGATAAAACTTGAAAACGATTGAGGTTGCAACAAGTTATTGTCGTCTTTTACTTGAAATAGAGTAGTGAAACTTTCATTCAACCAATAAGGATTGGAAATTGAAGTTGGGTTTTTCAAAATTACAGATTCAGTATAAGTTTCGTCTTTTTTTAGATTAACAGGCAATCCATTTACTATAATTGCTACAGGAGTTTTCGATCGGTTTAGCAATTTCAATTGAAAGAAAGAAGAGTCTTCCTTTTGATACACAAAGTCTTTTGCTAATAACTCTGCATATAGTCCCAGGCAATTTAATATTAAATCGTTACATCTTTTAATTTTTTCTTTTTTAAAGAAAGAATTGGGTAGTTTTTCCAATTCATTTTTTATCTCAATTAATCCGGGAACATTCTTTTCTGGGTGTAAAAAGTCAAAACTTGAAACCAATCCGTTTATTTTATCTTCAAAATTTTTATTTATAATTTTGGACCAAGATTTATTATTCTGTTCAAAAAAAGAATTGGATAATTTTTCCCCTTTCATGTGTTCAAAATATTCTTTCCTTGATCCTCTTTCTACTACTGCGCCAAAACCTTGACACTTGTGTTGTGAGCGAGCAACTGTTCCGATTTCGTTATAAGATTGACCCAATTGAGCATTGTAACCGCCAATCTCAGCTACTAAATAATTACTATTGCTTTCTGCTTCTTTGTCAATGTTTTTGTTCCACCAAATAGAGGAGTTCCAGTACAAAGAAGTTGTTTTCCAAGTCCCGTATTTTTTTACTTGTTGTGGTAAATAGTTTTTATTGGCAGCTTTTTCAAAAGCCTCTATTGCGAGTATCGCAGAAGCAGTGTGATGTCCGTGTCCACCTCTTTTGTCTGGGGGGAAACGAGTGATGATTACATCTGGTTTAAATTTTCTAATCATCAGTACTACATCCGAAAGGAGTTCATCCTTTCCCCATTTATCAAATGATTCCTCTGCTGATTTTGAATAACCAAAATCCACAGCTCTAGTGAAATATTGCGAAGCTCCATCATAGGATCTTGCTGCAAGTAATTCTTGAGTTCTTAAAACTCCCAGTTGCTCACTCAGTTCATTTCCAATTAGGTTTTGACCACCATCTCCACGAGTTAGTGAAAGGTAAGCTGTTTCTGCTTTCTCTCCTAATGAAAGCCAAGCAAGTGCTCGAGTGTTTTCATCATCTGGGTGAGCAGCAATGTATAAAACACGTTTTAATGATTGTAATTTTTGAAGGTCTACAAATAATTTAGATGCTGGTTCATTTGCAGCAGCAATAAGAGTTGTAAATAGGATTAAAGCGAGAAGTATTTTTTTCATGAAATTGGTGTCTCTAAATTTAAAAGTTGAAGATAATAAATTAGAAATTCAGTTTCGCTATTTTTTTCTTTTCAATAGAACCAAAAGAACAGGCAGTAAATACAAATCACATAACAAAGCGGTTACCATTCCTACACAAACTAATAATCCTGTAATGAAAGTAGCAAAGAAGGTGGAGGTAATTAAAACTCCAAACCCACTCACAAGAACTAACGTTGTAAGAAAAATTGCTCCACCACTTGTTTTAAGAGTATTGATTAAAGCTTGATGATTTTTAGCTCCACGGTCTATTTCAATCTTGTATCTCCCTAGAAAATGGATGGTATCGTCCACAGCAATTCCAAATGCAATAGTATAAACAATAGTAGTGGCAATATTCATCCCAAAACCAAACCACCCGACTACTGCAGTAATAGTGAGTAAAGGAATAATATTAGGAAATAAAGAATAAAAACCAACAGCAAAGGATTTGAAAATATAGGAAACAATCAGGAAAATTAAAACAATAATAATCAATAGGTTCCACATCATACCTTCCGATACATTTACATTGGTTTCATCAATGATAAAAGCAGTTCCTCCAAAATTCACTTCTAAATCGGGAGTGTTGATTTTTGCGAATTTTAATAAGTTATCATTTAATTTTCTTGTTTCATAACTTCCTTTATCCTTCGTTTTCGTTTTTATAAACGTGGAATTAGTAGCGAAGTTAGCAAAGCTTTTTAGTCGGATAGCATTAGCAATTTTTTTTATTTTATTTTTTATTTTATTAATTTCGTAATCCTCTTCAGGAATTTTATAATATGAGGCTAAGCCCCCGTTCATAGCTCTATTTGTTTGCTTTGCTCTAGCTGCGAGGCCTACATCAATAGTCGCTTCGTATTCATTTTCAATGAATAACTCTATCGCATTCAGTTGATTTAGAATCTTTTTGTCAAATAAATCATAATTCGTGTCGGGAATAGAAATTGTAACTGTGATATCACGAATTCCATACATTTCTTTCTCCATAAAATTCATCACTTGAGAAATGTCATCTTTTTTATTCAAGTTTTCAAATACATAATTGTCGTGCTTTACTTTAGAAATTCCAACCCCAGTAATTACTAAAAAAATAATAGTAATAACTATCACAGGTTTTGTATGTATTTTTTGTGGTATGAGTTTCTCTAAGGTGTTGTGTAGTGTTATTTTTTTTGCAGAAAAAAGAAGTATGGGTAGGATAAAATAGGCTAAAATAAAAGCATAAAATACGCCCACAGCAGTAAATAAGGCAAATTCTGTAAATACCTTTATATTAGAGTTGGCAAGTGAAAGAAAACCAATAGAAGTGGTAAGAGTCGTTAGTATTATTGCTTTAAGAATATCTTTTTGAGTCATTCTTATTTTGAGCAATTTATCCCCAGATTTTTCTTCGCTATAGCGTGAGATTATATGAATAACATCACTCAAAGAAATAACACCTACAATTACTGGGATAGCTACGGTTAGTACATTTAAATTCACATCAAAAGCAGCAATTGTTCCTAATATCCAGATGATGGAACTGACCACAATTGTAAATGGAATAAATATCCCAGCTAGGGATCTAAAAAAGTAAAGGAGAATGATAATTATAAGAATGAAGGCAATAGAAATCATTCTTTGCGTGTCTTTCTTTATTTTGGTTGTAATTAAATGATTGTTATGAATGGTATTGACAAAAACAGTTTTTTCTATTAATAAATCTGAAGCAATTTGTTCTACTTGCGACTTTAAAACTAATAAAGAATCAATAGGTAGAGAATCTTTTATTTCCATATAAAAGATAATAGATTTTTTATCCTCACTGATGTATTTATTCTTAATGTCTGGGAGTGAGTCTAGCTCTGTAAAGGATAAATTAAAATCTTCTTTGGTTTCTAAATTTAATACAGGATAAGGAAGTGTGCCAAAAGCCGAAAATACAACCAATTGTTGGTTGGTGATGGAATAAACATCCTTTACAAAAACAGTGTTTTTTAGTCTGCTTACAAGAGAATCAATTTTTACAATTAATTCGTAATCAATTTTTTCTTGGCTTTTTACTCCAATAATTACATTATTTGGAAGAATCTCATTGAATTGATTAAAAAACTCTTTATTGAATAAGTAGACTTCTTCTTTCTTATCAAAAAAGTCATCCATAGTATGACCAAAAGAGATTTCGGACAGTTTATATCCAAAGAATAGCGTAATAAGTGAAAACAGAATTAGGACTAGTTTTCTATGTTTTGTTGCGAAAATCAATGGCTATTTTTTTAATAATCCAAATTTATAAAAATCAAGTTAAGAACGGGAGGGTTCTTAGTTTTATTTTAACCAAAACTATGCTTATTTTTATAAAAAATTCATCAACTTACTTTTATGCCAATCCTCCCATTCAAAAATGTAGAACATCTAATTTACGAGCATCAATCCAAAGGAAAATTACTGGCGATAGAAAAGGAAGAATCTAAAAAAGTTGGTGTTTTTTTAAAAAAGTATAAAGGAAAAAGAGTAAAACCGAGTGATAAGGTAAAAGCACATTGGTTTGTTATGGATGAAGAGTATAACTCATTAAAAATTGATTTTACGAGCGAAATTGAGGTAGAAATTAAAGAATTGGAGATTTTTCCAATGAAATAAGAAGAAAATTTGAATAAACAAACACACACAATTCTCAAAAATGTATTTGGGTACGATAATTTCCGTCCTTTACAAGAAGAAATTATTGATAGAACGCTAGAGGGAAAAGACAGTTTTGTGTTGATGCCGACTGGGGGAGGAAAATCTATGTGTTTTCAGATTCCAGCTTTGTGCATGGAGGGAATTACAATTGTGGTTTCTCCTCTTATATCCTTAATGAAAGATCAAGTTCAAGCATTGAATGCAAATGGCATCAAAGCTGATTTTTTTAATAGTAGTATTTCTCCAGAGGAAGAGAATAGAGTGATAGAGGAAGCTATGAAAGGTGAATTGAAATTATTGTATTTGTCTCCTGAGAAATTAATTTCTGTGAGCAATACCTGGCTCAAGTCATTGAAAATAAAATTAGTAGCCATTGATGAAGCACATTGTGTCAGTATGTGGGGTCACGATTTTAGGCCAGAATATACTCAGTTAAAAGTGTTTAGAAACTCTTTGCCAGAAGTGCCTTTTATGGCATTGACAGCTACAGCAGATAAATCGGCAAGGAAAGACATTGAAGACCAATTGGGGTTGAAAAATTCTAAATTATTTATTTCTTCTTTTGACCGAAAAAACTTGAGTATAGAAGTAAAAGGAATGGTTCCTAAAAAGCAAAAATTACAAGAAATAAAGCGATTTATAAAATCCAAAAAAGGAGAAGGAGGAATTATATATTGTTTGAGTAGAAAGAACACGGAAGAAGTTTCGGCTTATTTGGAAGAAGAAGGATTGTCTGTAGCTCATTATCACGCAGGAATGAATTCGGAAGACAGGGAGGGGGTACAGACAAGTTTTATAAATGATGAAACAAAAATAATTGTTGCTACAATTGCTTTTGGGATGGGAATAGACAAACCAAATGTGAGGTGGGTCATTCATTATAATTTACCAAAAAATCTGGAAGGATATTACCAAGAAATAGGAAGAGCAGGAAGAGATGGTTTACCTGCAGATACTATTTTGTATTATAACATGAGGGATTTTGTATTGTACAGTCAGTTTGCCGATAATGGAGCAAATTCTGGGATGCAAAAGGAGAAACTAAATAGAATGTTGCAATTTGCGGAAGCAAAATCGTGTAGGAGAAAGATTTTACTGTCTTATTTTGGCGAACACCTTACCAAAGATTGTGGAAACTGTGATGTGTGTAGTAATCCTCCAACTAATTTTGACGGAACAGTTTTGGCTCAAAAAGCATTGTCTACCGTAGTGAGATTAGGAGAAAAAGAAGGATTGGGAATGGTGGTGAATGTGTTAAGAGGTTCTCAGAATGCAGAGATTCACGCCAAAGGTTATTCTAAAGTAAAAACTTACGGCATAGCTAAAGAAACAAGCTTTTATGATTGGAGAGATTATATGGTTCAGTTGGCCAATCAAGGTGCAATAGAAATAATGTACAGTGAAAACTCTTCGCTTAAGATGTCGAAAATAGGGTGGGAGATTGTAAAAGGAGAAAGAAAAATACAATTGACAAAGCCTGTTCAATTAAAAGATAAAGAAAAGTTAACAAAGAAAAAACCAGCAAAAGTAGTCTCATTAAATGATGTGAATTCAGATTTATTTGAGGAATTGAAAAAGTTGAGGTTCTCTATTTCGAGAGAAGAAAATGTACCGGCTTACATTGTGTTTGGAGATAAATCTTTGAAAGAGATGGCGGCAGATTTACCAATTACAAAAAATGAGTTTTTGGCAATTTCTGGAGTTGGGATGAACAAAATGCAACAGTTTGGAGAGGAGTTTATGGAGGTGATAAGAAAGTACAAGGCAAAAGCTAAACCTAAGAAGATTCCTACTACAATTGTGACTTTTGACTTGTATAAAGAGGGATTAACTCCAGAACAAATAGCAGAGAAAAGAGGAATACAATTGATGACAGTTTTCTCTCATTTATCACAGTTGTTTTCGGAAGGAAAAGAGGTTGATTTAGCACAATTTGTAGAGGCTGGAATTATAGAAAGAGTGAAAGGTGCATTTGAAAAGAATGAAAGAAAATTTGAGTTGAAACCAATTTTCGATTCTTTGGACGAAGAAGTGCCTTACCACGAAATAAGAATTGCATTAACACTAATTCTTAAGGATGAATAAATCTATTTTAAATAAAGAGATTCAAGACTATATTGACGTAAATTTACGGTCTAATGTCAATAAAATCATTCTTAAATCACAATTATTTGAAGAGGCAGAAAACCGTGAAATTGCTGTTCAGATTTCAGGAAAGCTAAAATCTAAGTTTAAATTACCTTCTTGGTTTGAGGCTAAAAACATTTATTATCCAGTAAAAATATCGATAGAACAAACTTCTTCGGAACAAACTGCGGAGTATAAATCGAGCTTAGTATTGGGGAATAAATTTATAGATTTAACAGGTGGATTTGGAGTAGATGATTATTATTTTTCTAAGCAATTTGAATTCATAATTCACTGTGAAATAAACGAAGAATTATCGCAAATTACTGCACATAATTTTGAGCAATTAGGAGTAAATAATTGTAGATTTTTTGTGGGAGATGGAATTGAGATTTTGAAACAATCGGAAGAGAAATTTGATTGTATTTATGTAGATCCGTCCAGAAGGAGTGAGGTTAAAGGAAAGGTATTTTTAATGTCAGATTGCTTACCAGACATTCCTAATAATTTGGATCTGTTGTTTTCAAAGGCAAATAAAATCATAATGAAAACCTCTCCATTAATTGATTTATCCCAAGGATTAAAAGAGTTGAATTCGGTAAAAGAAATTCATGTAGTTGCAGTAAAAAATGAAGTAAAGGAATTGCTGTGGGTTTTTGAAAAAGGTTGTCAAGGTGAGCCCTTAATCAAAACAATAAACTTGGATGAGAAAGGAAATCAAACTTTTGGCTTTAATTTGATAGATGAAAGCAAAGTTGATTGCGAAACTTCTTTACCGCAAAAGTTTCTTTACGAACCCAATTCTACGGTAATGAAATCTGGAGGATTTAATCAGGTAGGAATTCAATCAGGAGTAATGAAACTTCATAAGCATTCGCATCTTTATACATGTAATGAGTTAATTGAGTTCCCAGGAAGAAGGTTTGAGATAAAAGAGACTGTTTCAGCTTCTGGAAAAGAATTGAAATCTAGATTTAAAGGAAAAAAGGCTAATGTAACGACAAGAAATTATCCTCAAAAAGTAGAAGAAATTCGAAAATCTTTAAAAATAAAAGATGGGGGAGAGGTGTATTTGTTTTTTACAACAAATAAGAATGATGAGAAGGTTTGTTTGGTTTGTGAGAAGGTTAATTAATTAACTTCAAGGCTTCTCTTTTCGATAAATTACTCAACTCATATTTATTTACAAAATCTATAACCCATTCAGGATTTTTGCGCGTGTATTCTCTCAGAATCCACCCAATAGCTTTGTTTATGAAAAACTCTTTGGTGTCTTTTAGTTGTAAAATGTAATCGGTAAGTAAATCCGTATCAATTTCTTCTTTGTATTTCAATTGAAAGATTAAACATGTCCTTTGTAGCCACATATTATCCGAATTCATCCACTTTTTAGTAACAGGAATGATTTGTTCGGGAAATAGCTTAAAATAAGCTCCAACAAGGTTTGTGGCAATTAAATCTACTGTGTCCCACCAAGATTTATTGGTAATCATAAGTTCGAATAATTCAATGTCTTGAAATTCTATTTTCTTCAAGTATTTTCTGTTGAGGTCAATCGCGAAATATTGAAATTCTCTCTGTGGTTTACTCCACAGTTCAGTAATAATATGGGGTAACTCTTTTTTGTTTGGAAGGTTTTCTTTTAACAAAAAGGGTTTCTGTATCTCTTTTCTTAAAGGGGTAGGTAACCCATATAATTCGAATTGATTTTGTAAATAAGCTTCTTGATTTACAGCAATATTTCTATCCGCTTGTTGACGGAAATCAGTTTCTAATTGCGTTACAAAATCCATTATTTGTAATCTTCAATTTTTATTTCTCTCTCACAGAAGAAAGATTCATCTTTTTGGTTGTTAGACGCTACAAAAGTAATTCGGTTCTCTAGGTTTTTCTGAATGAGATTTTGATACCACAAAATAGCATTTGAATCTAAGTTAGAAGTCGGTTCGTCTAGTAATAATATAGGAGTATCTGACAGGATTGCAAGACCTAATTTTACTCTTTGTTTCATTCCCGAAGAAAAATGCTTTATTGCTTTTTCTTTGGTATTCTTGAGTTCAACAATTTCGATAAATTCTGAGTGTGCTATGTTATTTTTTAAGGGCTTTAGTTTAGTGTAAAACGAAATAAGTTCCTTTACTGTATACTCTTCAAATACAGAAATATAAGGGGAGGTGTAGGCAACATACTTATGTATTTTTTCTACAGAAATTGGGTTTTCATTTTCATAAGAAATTACTCCTTTAGAAGGTGTTTCGAAACCAGATAATACTTTGAGTAAAGTGGATTTACCAGATCCATTTGAACCAGAAATCACATAAGAGGAGGGTGATAAAATATTTAAATTCATGCCTTTAAAAATCCACTCTTTGTTGTATTTTTTTCCAGTATTATCAAGAGTGATTTTCATATTCTACTTAATTAAATCCTCTCATAATTCCTTTTGTTTCATTGTTTATGAAACCAAGAATTTCTTCTTTTTCTTTAGAGTTTGGCAATTCTAAATCTGCAATTTTAAGCGCTTGAGTTATGTTTTTATTCTGAACATAAACGACCCTGTAAACATCTTCAATGTTGGTTATTTGTTCGTTAGAATACCCTCTTCTTCTTAATCCAATTGCATTTACACCTACATAGGATATAGGTTCTCTAGCAGCTTTCACAAAAGGGGGCACACTTTTTCTTACCATACTTCCTCCAGCAATAAATGCATGTTTTCCTATTCTTGTAAATTGTTGTATCCCAACCATTCCTTCAATAATTGCCCAATCTTCTATTGTTACATGTCCAGCAATATTTACAGAGTTTGCAACGACACAATTATCTCCCATAATTGTATCGTGACCAAAATGTGTATAGGCCATAACTAAACAATTATCACCAATTTGAGTCGTCATCTTATCAACAGTTCCTCTATTTATGGTAACGCATTCTCGTATTGTAGTATTATTTCCAATAATAACGGTTGTGTCTTCGCCAGCAAATTTCAAATCTTGAGGGATAGCTGAAATTACAGCTCCCGGAAAAATTTTGCAATTTTCACCAATTCTAGCTCCACTCATGATGACTGCACCCGGGCCAATCCAAGTTCCTGCTCCAATTTCTACATTGTCGCCAATTGTCGCAAAGGGTTCGATAATTGCGTTTTCTGCAATTATTGCATTTGGATGGATATTTGCCTGTGCGTTACTCATATTATTTATTTTTTTCTTTAACAACTTGTGCAAGCATCTCTGCTTCAGACACAATTTCACCATTTACATATGCCTTTCCTTTCATGTTTACTAATCCTCTTCTTATTGGACTCATAAGTTCCAATTCAAATACGAGAGTATCTCCTGGAATCACTTTTTTCTTATAACGAACGTTATTAATTTTCAAGAAATAAGTAGAATAGTTTTCTGGATCATCTACTTTGCTTAAAGCAAATACACCTCCAGTTTGTGCCATGGCTTCAATTTGTAATACTCCAGGCATTACTGGATTATCTGGAAAATGGCCTGTAAAAAACGGTTCGTTTAGCGTGCAGTTTTTTACTCCCACAATCCCGTTTTCACTAATCTCCATAATTTTATCAATTAACAAAAATGGATACCTGTGTGGAATTAGTTTTGTGATATCATTGATATCTAGAAGTGGGGCTTTGGAAAGATCAAAATGTTTTGTTTTACTTTTGGCTTCTTCTATTAGTATTGATTTTAATTTTTTTCCAAACTCAGTGTTTCCATAATGACCTGGTCTTGCACTTAGTATGTGTCCTTTTATTCTCCTTCCAATCAATGCTAAATCACCAACAATATCCAATAGTTTATGTCTTGCGGGTTCATTTTGGAAGTTAAGTTTTGTTGTATTTAACACTCCAATTCCATCTAGTTTTATTTCTAAATCTTCTTTGCCTAGTAATTTTCTTAGTTTGTTTATTTCCTCATCAGAAATGTCTTCTCTTTCCACCAATACAATCGCATTGTTTAAATCTCCTCCTTTTATCAATCCATTTGCAGCCAATTGTTCTAGCTCTTTTAAAAATACAAAAGTTCTACAAGGTGCAATGTTTTCTTTAAAATCAGCAATAGACATCATTGATGAATGTTGTGTTCCAAGAGCAGGCGATCTATAATCTACCATTACAGTAATTCTGTAATTTTCATCTGGTACAGCAAGAAATTCAATTCCTTTTTCAACCACTTCAAATTTGATGGTGTCTTTAATAACAAAATATTTACGATCTGCATCTTGATCTTCTATCCCAGCATCTTCTATAGCGTCTAAAAAGAGTTTAGCACTTCCATCCATAATTGGAATTTCAGGTCCATTTACTTTTATTATTGCATTATCTATTCCCGAAGCGTAAACAGCAGCTAAAACATGCTCTGTTGTATGTATTAGAGTTCCGTTTTGCTCAAGTGTAGTTCCTCTTTGGGTATCAGTTACTTTAGAAACGTCAGCATCAATAATTGGTTCTCCTTCTACATCTACTCTCTGGAATTTATATCCATGATTTGCAGGTGCAGGGTGAATAGAGAGGGTAGTCGGTTTTCCAGTATGTAATCCTATTCCCTCAAGAGATACAGGAGATTTAATAGTTTTTTGCTTATCTGTCATAAATACGGTTTGAATTAATTGGAAAGTTTTTTTTCCAATGCATCTACTTTTCTTTTTAAATCTGGAAGACCTTTGTATGCAATGTAAGACCTTTTGTAATCTCCTATTGGGAAAGCTGGTGACCCCTGAACAATAAGTCCTTTTTCTTCTATAGTATGTCCAACTCCAGACTGTGCTGCAATTTTTACTTCGTCAGCTATTTTTATATGACCAACTATTCCTACTTGACCACCAATCATACAGTTTTTTCCAATTTTTGTTGATCCCGCAATTCCAGTTTGAGCTGCAATGACAGTATTTTCTCCAATTTCTACATTATGAGCAATCTGAATTAAGTTGTCTAATTTAACTCCTTTTCTAATAACAGTAGATCCTAATGTTGCTCTATCAATAGTTGTGTTTGCTCCAACTTCCACATAATCTTCTAGAATTGCATTTCCAATTTGAGGTACTTTAGCATAATTTCCTTTGCTATTTGGTACAAAACCAAAACCGTCACCTCCTAATATTACTCCAGAATGAAGCGTACAATTATTTCCAATCAAACAATCAGAATAGACTCTAACTCCTGCAAATAATATTGAATCATCTCCAATCTTAACATTGTCACCAATGTAAGAGTTTGGATATATTTGAACGTTATTACCTAAAGTTACATTTTCGCCTAACGTTGCATTTGCACCAATATAAACATCAGTTCCAACTTTTGCAGATTCAGGAACATAACTACTAGGATGAATTCCAATATTTTTTCTTTTTACTTGATTGTACATTTCAAGTAATTTTGCAAAAGCGGCTTGAGCGCTTTCTACCTTTATTAAGGTGCAAGTTTTGGGAATATCTTTTACAGGTTCAAAACTTTTGTCTGTTATAACAATAGAAGCTCCTGTAGTATAAATATAGGGTTCGTATTTTAAATTAGATAAGAAAGAAAGAGTACCTAAGGTACCTTCTTCTATTTTAGATAGGTTTGATACAGAAATGTTCTCATTTCCAACAATTGTTCCTTCTAATAATTGAGCTATTTGTGTTGCAGTAAATTCCATCAAAGCAAATGTAATAATAATATTAGAATTAGAGTAATAGAAAAAGTGATAGTAGTAACAATGGAATGTTAAATAAATTCAGGATTTATATCATTACTCCAACTTCATTAATAAGAGGAACATTTATCGCGTTAAATATTGATATAGATTCAGTTAAAAATATGTATTTTTTGTCAAACATTTTTTTATTAATGTAAAAGCTAACCCAGAATTCATTGCTTAAAGCAAATAACTCATCAGGAAGTGTTTCAATTTTTTTGAATGATTTAGATTCTATTTCATCCAAGGAATGTCTAAATGTCGCAGTTTTTTTATGTTCTCCTTTTATTTCGCCATAACCTCTTGTAGAGATTAATACACCTTCTAGCTTTTCGCTACCATTGTTTACGATATGAGCAATCCATTCGTATTCGCCAGTTTCATGTTCTTTTGCTATTACTGCAATGTACACATCTTTTACAATGGGTTGAGAAATGTCTTTTTTCATTATTTATTGCTAATTCTTTTATTTTACTACATCAAAATCAAAAAGATTAGAAAGGTTAATTAATAACTTTCTCTTTACTTCTTCCATTTCTATTTCTTTCCCGAGTTCTTGTTGCATAGAAGTAACTGCTTTATCGTCAATTCCACATGGAATAATATTTTTGAATAGGGAAAGGTCTGTATTTACGTTAAATGCAAATCCATGCATAGTTACCCATCTGCTACATTTCACTCCCAGTGCACAAATCTTTCTCGATTTAAATGGGTTATCAATATCTAGCCAAACCCCTGTTAAGCCATCAATTCTTCCAGCTTTAATTCCGTATTCTTCCAGGGTAAGAATTACAGCTTCCTCAATAAATCTAAGGTATTTATGAATGTCAGTAAAGAAATGATCTAAATCAAAAATTGGGTAGCCTACAATTTGTCCTGGTCCATGATATGTAATATCTCCCCCTCTATTTATTTTGTGAAAGGAAATGTTATTGCTTTCCAATTGAGCCTTATTCATCAAAAGATGAGTTTCGTCTCCACTTTTTCCCAAGGTATATACGTGAGGGTGTTCGCAAAAAACAAGGTGATTTTCTGTTTGTTCAGGAGTAATCCCTTGGCCTTCATTTTTTCTGTTAGAAGTTTTTATTGCTATTGTTTTATCAAAAATTTCGGTTTGGTAATCCCAAGCTTTTTGATATTTAATAAGTCCTAAGTCTTTAAAAACAACAGATTTATTCATTATTTATTACTTAGTTCGTTCTTTAGCCTATCAATGACTTTGATTTCTATAGAATCAACTCCATATTCATGTGCTAAATAAACAGAAATCCAATCTGTAATAAGGATTAAATAAAATGTTTTTTCAATAACAGAATCTCCTTTAGAGAATATTTCAATTACGCTTTTTGTTTTTCCAGAAATAATTTCTTTGCAAATTTCCATACGAAATTGATTTCTTTCATTGTCTGTGCTATTTCGTAAAAATACTGCAGCAAAGGAGTTGTCTCCTCCAGTCCATCCTAACAATTCGTTATGATTCATTTCGGGAACAACATTACTAAAAGCTAATGCTTTTGAATTTTCGTTCATTTGTTGCTTAAAACGAGTTCCTACGCCACCAAAAATAGCGTCAGTATAGATTAGAATAGTCTTGTTTTTAACAATTTCAGCAACAATTTCAGCTTCATTTTTTATGTTTTCAACTTCATTATTTAAAAGTGAAATGGTACTCACTAAGTTTTCTTCAAATTCATCATAAATTAATTCATAATTATTTAAAATGAAAAACAATTGAGTTAATGAATAAGTAAGCATTGCTCTTGGAGGATTTTCTCCAGGTACTACTATTAAATTTAAATTATTTTTAACAGCAATTTCTGTGACTTTTCCACCAGAAGAAATACAAGCAATTTCAGCTTTTCTTTTTAAGGCTTCCTCTAAGGAGGAAATAGTTTCTTCTGTATCTCCTGAGTAGGAAGAAATGATAACCAAAGTGTTTTTTCCTACAAATTTGGGTAAAGAGTAAGAGTTGTGAATAACAACAGGTATGCTAGAGTAATTTTCGATTACTTGTGAAGCAATTTTACCTCCAATTCCAGAACCACCTAATCCGCAAATAATAACATTTTCAAGAGTTTTATTTGTTTTATTAAGGGAAGTTTTTTTTCCAATCTCAAAAGCCTCTTCTAGCTGTTGGGTAAATTTTGAAATAAATTTTATCATAACTATAAATCCAATTTTTGTTTTCGAGCGTAAGTTTTAATAGATTTACTCGACACTGATAACTCACAATATAATTTGTTTTGAGTTAGCTGTAAAAATATAAAAAATTTGTATCATTCACACAAATAGAAATTAATAAATAATTATGAAAACATATTATAATCCAGATGATTTAAAAAAATTCGGTAAAATTGGCGAATTTCAGAAAGAAATGGCTGACAAATTTTTCGGATATTACGGAGAGGTTTTTAAAGAAGGTGCATTAACAGAAAGAGAAAAGTCACTTATAGCATTAGCTGTTTCTCACGCAATACAATGTCCCTACTGCATTGACTCTTACTCTGTTGATTCTTTAGAAAAAGGATGTAATGAAGAAGAAATGATGGAAGCTGTCCATGTTGCAGCAGCTGTAAGAGGAGGAGCAACTTTAGTTCATGGAGTGCAAATGATGAATAAAGTGAAAGAGGTTTCAATGTAAAATAATTATGAGTATAGGAACAAAAAGTTTAAAAAAACAAAATCACGAATTATCAAATATTGATAAGCAACTTCAGGTTTTGCATAATGGTGTGGCAGATCAAAATTTAGAAAGTTTTTCTTCTAAGCTAAAAGCATCAAATTTATTTCCATTAACTACAACAGGTCTTGATGTTTTTCAAATCAATATGGGGAAAATGTGCAATCAAGTCTGTTCGCATTGCCATGTAGATGCTGGTCCCGATAGAAAAGAAATAATGACCAAAGAAACTCTACAGCAATGTCTTGATGCTATTAAAAAATCTGGAATAAATACGGTCGATTTAACTGGTGGAGCTCCAGAAATGAATCCTCATTTTAGATGGTTTGTGGAAGAGGCATATAAATTGGGATGTAAGACTATTGTAAGGTGTAATCTTACAATTATTGTAGCTAATAAAAAATATTTTGACTTGCCAGAATTTTACAAGGAGAATGAAGTAGAGATTGTAAGCTCTCTGCCTCATTATAGTTCTAAAAAAACTGACAGTCAAAGAGGTGATGGTGTTTTTGATAGAAGTATCCGTGCATTAAAGATGCTTAATGAAGTTGGTTATGGAATGGAAGGGTCAGGACTAACATTGAATTTAGTATATAATCCATCTGGAGCATTTTTACCTCCTGCCCAAGCAGGATTAGAAAAACAATTCAAAAGACAATTAAAAAAAGATTTTGAGATTGAATTCAATAGCCTTTTTGCTATTACTAATATCCCTATTAGTAGGTATTTGGATTATTTAGTAGCTAGCGAGAACTTTGAAGGCTATATGGAGAAATTGGTAAATGCTTACAATCCAATTGCAGCTAAGGGAGTCATGTGTAGAAATACGATTTCTGTGGGTTGGGATGGTTATTTATACGATTGTGATTTTAATCAAATGTTGGAGTTAAAAGTTGCTGTTGGGAATAAAGATTTACAACACGTTAAGGATTTTAATTCCATTGCGTTATTAGAAAGAAAAATTATTGTAAATGAGCATTGTTATGGGTGTACAGCTGGAGCAGGATCTAGTTGTGGGGGTGAAATAACCTAACTTAATAAGTTGCGCAATTACAGGGTTCTGTTAGCAGTACTTTTGTATTTGGTAACAGAGCCCTAATTCTTTCTTGTTTTTCGTCATTCAATTCTATCATTCTTAAATCAAGCCTTTTTAGACTGTACAAGTTTTTTATTTCCGAAGAAATATAAGAAACACTATTTCTATATAAATCCAATTCCACCAGGTTTCTCATTTCCGAAATACCATTGGGAATATTTTCTATACTGTTTTCAGCCAAGCTAAGTTTTTTTAAGGATGAAAGTTGGCAAAGAGCTTCGGGAAATTGAGTAAAATTATTTGATTTGATTTTTAATTCCTCCAAATTTACCAAGGATTTTATTAAGTTAGGAATTGAGTCCATTCTGTTTTTACTTAAATCTAGGTGAGTAAGATTTTTTAGTTTCAGTATTTCTAGTGGAAATTCTCGGTATTTTTTTCTTACTAATTTAAGGTGAGTTACTTCGTCAGGACTCTGTAATGCTTCTTTTAAATTCTTGTATACCTTAATATCAGATACTGAATTTAAAGAAAACGAAAGTATAACAGCTAAAAAGGATATCAAACCCCCTATATTTATCAAATATTTCATAATTGAATTAAATATAGAATTTTTTTTTGAAGCGTACATTATTTTACTAAAATTTTAACAGTTATGGCAAAGTTAAAACTTGATTTACATGACATTTATAATAAAGGAGGGTTAATTGAAAAAGAATTGAATAGAATAATTGAGGAAGCAATTGAGAAAAAAATAAAGGAAGTAGAGATTATTCCAGGGAAAGGTTCGGGGCAATTAAAAAAGAAAGTATTGCGTTTTTTAGATCAGAAACACATCAAAAAAAAATACCACAGAATAGATAAAGACAGTAAGAATTTTGGGAGACTGTTTGTGTATTTTAAATTTAAATAAGCAATCACTTTTGGTATTAACATTCTATTCAGAAATAAATACTTATTTTTGATAGAATATATAAAACAAAGGAATGAAAAAGTCAGCAATTATATTAGGATTGGTATTATTTACACAATTTGCAATGTCGCAAAATAAATTCAGATTTGGATTGAAAGTAACTCCATCTATTAATTGGCTAAAGCCAATTGATACAAAGAAGTTTGAAAGTAATGGGGCGAGTTTAGGATTTGGAGGTGGGTTGACAGGCGAGTATATGATAAGCGAAAGTTTTAGTTTTTATTCTGGATTAGAATTACAAGTCGAAAAAGGGAAAATAAATTTTGAGCCAAATGGAACAAATTCTACGGAAGTAATTTATTATATGGATAAAGATTATTCTTTTAGTTCAATCTCAGAAGTAAATGGTAACTATAAAGCAGATGATACTTCGGCTCACCAAATTAGATTGAAAGGTAGAACTTATAGCAATAATTACGTTACAATTCCTCTTGGAATAAAAATGAAAACAAAGGAGATTGGTTATATGACCTATTTCGGAGAGTTTGGATTAAACTTAGCTTTTAGAACAGGAACTAAAATAAAGGATGATGTTGATTATTTATCAAATGTTCAAGCACAAGCAGATTTGAATGACATCAGTGAAGTGAATATGGATAAGGATATGCAGCCACTTAGAGTCCAATTAAAATTTGGACTTGGTGGAGAGTATAAGATTTCAGAGGGGACCTCAATTTTTGGTGGATTACACTATAATTTAGGCTTCACGAATGTAGTGAAGGGAGATTCTAAGTATTTAGTTTCGCCTAATGGATCAGGAGATAATAAGCCAGTTTCACAAAATTTTAAAGCTCATAGTATCCAACTTACTGTGGGAGTGTTATTTTAATAGAATAAATGTTTCTTTATGCTTTAGATTTCACATCAAATGAAAACAAAAATAATAATAGAATTTATAGTTAATTGGCTAGATGAATATGCTTCAAAAGCAGGTATGGATGGTTTTGTCCTAGGAATTTCAGGAGGAATAGACTCTGCGGTAACATCTACTTTGTGTGCTATGACTAGAAAAAAAATAATTTGTCTTAATTTGCCAATTCATCAAACCCCCAGTCAATTAGACAGGAGTAATCATCACATTGCTTGGCTCAAAGAAAAATTTGAAGGAGTAAGTTCAGATGTAGTAGACTTAACAGCCACTTTTGATCAAACTTGTAGTGATTTTCCTGAAGTAATTCAAGATCAATTGACCATGGCAAATGTGAGAGCTAGGTTAAGAATGACAACTCTTTATGCTTTTGCGGGTCATCATAAATATTTGGTAGCAGGGACAGGGAATAAAGTAGAAGATTTTGGGGTTGGTTTTTTTACTAAATATGGAGATGGGGGAGTGGATTTAAGTCCAATAGCAGATTTGATGAAAACTCAAGTTTTTGAAATTGCAGCCGAGTTAAATATCATTGAAGAAATTCAACAAGCTAAACCGACTGACGGATTATGGGGAGATGACCGGACAGATGAAGATCAAATAGGTGCTTCTTATCCCGAACTAGAATGGGCAATGAACTACATTGAGCAGAATGAAACCAATGAGTTGAGCGAAAGACAAAAGAAAGTAATGAGTATATATAAAAGCTTAAATAAAGCGAATCAACACAAAATGGTTGCAATCCCTGTTTGTGATATTCCTAAAGAATATTTTAATTAATGTTAAATTGATGAGAAATGTTTTTATAAATTCTATCAAAAGGTTATCTTTGAATTGCTTTTAAAATTATGTCAGACAGTCTAGTAATTATACCAACCTACAATGAAAAAGAAAACATTGAGAAAATGATCCGAAAGGTTCATTCGCTCTCTAAGGCTTTTCATATTCTTATCGTGGATGATGGTTCACCAGATGGTACAGGAGATATAGTTAAAAGATTACAATTAGAATTTTCAGAAAGCCTTTATATTCAAGAGCGTAAAGGTAAGCTTGGATTAGGGACAGCATACATTCATGGTTTTAAATGGGGATTAGAAAAAGAGTATGATTTTATTTTTGAAATGGATGCAGATTTTTCTCACCCAGTAGATAAATTACCAGCTTTGTACAAAGCTTGTGCTAAAGAGGGTTATGACTTCAGTATTGGTTCTCGTTACGTAGAGGGAGGGGGAGTAAGTAATTGGGACAAAAAAAGGCTTTATCTGTCTTATTTTGCATCTATTTATGTAAGGTCTATCCTTTGGGTTTCTATCAAAGATACTACGGCAGGATTCATGTGTTACTCACGAAAAGTATTAGAAACAATAGATTTAGATAAAATTAAATTCATTGGGTATGCATTTCAAATAGAAATGAAATACACAGCTACAAAACTTGGATTTAAAGGGAAAGAAGTACCTATTACTTTTAAAGATAGAGAGCTAGGAAATTCTAAAATGAATTCTTCTATTTTCAAAGAGGCAATTTTTGGTGTTTTTAAACTTAAGTTTAAAAAAATTAGAGCCAAGAAATAACACTTTTTTATCTCAAATGAATATGAATAAATAGTTTCTTGAATTGTCAAACGATAGTTTATGGAATTATTTAATTTTTAAAAAAGAGACTGTTTGACAGTATATCCAAAACGGAAGATTTGTAGGTGAAGGATGTGTTATGTTAAATGATGGCTTTGTAAAATTTTCTTTAATAGGTAAGGAAAACAAATGTCAGACTTCTTAATATCTAAAATAACAAACGATACAGTAAAACAAATATCCACCCCCCTGTCTATTTTACAGCTGCGAAAAATGCTGTTTATTACCTTCAAAATATTTATAAATTAAATTGATAGGAATTTAAAAATAGACAATCTGAAGGTTCGTTAAAGAATCACAAGTTTGGATAAAAGACAAAAAGAAAAGAAAAAATTTAATTAGATGTTGGGTAGAAAAAGTTAGATAGGCATGTTTTATTATTTCAAAAAACCCTCAGTTATTTCTTTTTATACTTCATAATAAACAACCTGTTGCTTATCTTTATCCACAAATAAAGAATAACTATGGCAACAATCCTCATTAAAAACGGAAAATTAGTAAACGAAGGAAAGATTGAAGAAAAAGACATCCTTATTGTAAACGATAAGATTGAACAAATTGGAGTCAATTTATTTCATTCCTCAGCTAAGGTGATTGATGCAAAGGGGAACTATGTTTTACCAGGAGCAATAGATGACCAAGTACATTTTAGAGAACCAGGATTAACTCATAAGGGTAATTTATTTACTGAATCTAGAGCAGCCGTAGCTGGAGGGATCACTTCTTTTATGGAAATGCCCAATACAGTTCCTAATGCTTTAACACAAGAATTATTGGAGGATAAATACCAAATAGCTGCAAAAAGCTCATTGGCAAATTATTCTTTTTTTATGGGAGCATCAAACGATAACATTGAGGAAGTTCTTAAAACTAATCCAAAAACTGTGTGTGGAGTAAAAGTATTCATGGGGTCTTCTACTGGAAATATGTTGGTAGATAATGAAACAACTCTAACTAATATTTTTTCACAATGTAAAATGCTAATAGCAACCCATTGCGAAGACGAAGCAACCGTAAGAAAAAACCTGGCTGAGTACAAAGAGAAATATGGAGAGGACATTCCTTTAGAGTTTCATCCTATTATTAGAAGTGAAGAAGCTTGTTATTTATCTTCTTCCTTGGCGGTAAGTTTAGCAAAGAAATACAATACACGGTTGCATGTTTTACATATTTCTACAGCTAAAGAATTGAGCTTATTTAATAATGAAAAACCTTTGGCAGAAAAAAGAATTACTGCTGAAGCCTGTTTACATCACATGTGGTTTGATGATAGTCAATACAAAACAAAAGGAGCTAGAATAAAATGGAATCCTGCAGTGAAAAAACCAAGCGACAGGGATGCAATACTACAAGCTGTAAACGATAATGTAATTGATGTGATTGCAACAGATCACGCTCCTCATACTATAGAGGAAAAAGATGGAGTTTATACTAAGGCAGCTTCTGGAGGTCCTTTGGTTCAGCATGCATTACTTGCCATGTTTGAATTATACAAACAAGGAAAAATAGAGTTAACTCATATTGTACAAAAATTTAGTCATGATTTAGCAATTTGTTTCCAGATTGAGAAAAGAGGATATTTGAGAGAAGGATACTTTGCAGATATTGTAATAGCTAACTTAGACAAGAAGCAAACTGTAACCAAAGAAAGCTTGTTGTATAAATGTGGCTGGTCCCCTTTTGAAGGGGAAGAGTTTGGGTCGACTATAGAAACTACAATAGTTAGTGGAAACGTAGTGTGGAACAAAGGAAAGTTAGTTGAAGGGACTAACGGACAAAGACTTTCGTTTAACAGGTAATTATAACTTAGGAATGAATAAATTAGTCAAAATAAATGGGTCTTTCTTTGTGCTATTACTTTTTTTTGGAAGTTGTAAATCTGAGAATATTGGTAAAAAACCTTCGCCATTTATTAAAAAGGAGCAATTCATTGAACTGATTTATGACATTAATATATTGGAAGGTGGATTATCTAATTTTAATCTCAATCAAGATCTAGTAAAAGATTCTGCAATGACTCTTTACAAAGGTGTTTTTGAAAAGCATAATATTGGTTATGATGATTTTAAAAAAAACCAAGAGTACTATGTCTTAACAGATAAGTACAAAGAGGTTTCGGAAAAAGTATTGGAAAAAGTGAGAAAGGAAGAAGAGAAATATAAGGATGTTACTCCAGTAAAAGTCATTTCTTTTATTCAGTTTTCTCAATTACTAGAAGGAGATGGTTTTTTACCTTATTTTAATGAGGATACAATAAAAACGTATAATGAAAGATTAGATTCTGCTTTGGTTTATTACAGAATAAACCAATACAGATTAACATCAATCAATTTAGATTCTATTTCGTTTGAAGTAAATATCAGAAAGTTCAAAAAAGGGATTGATTTATTTCAACAAAAAAAATCAGTATTCAAAAAAATGCCAACAAATGAATAAAGTATCAGTAATTGGAATTAAAACATATGCGTACCATGGTTGCTTAGAAGAAGAAGCAAAAATTGGAAACGAATACATTATTGATGTCGAACTCACAACCGATTTCAAGGAATCGGCAATGAAAGATGAGCTGAGTAAGACGATTGACTACGTAATCGTGAATAGAATAGTGGAAGAAGAAATGGCAATTCGTTCCAAGCTAATTGAAACTGTAGGTTACAGAATTCTTGAAAGATTAAAATTGGGAGACTTTACATTATATAATACAGTCATTACAATAAAAAAAATTAATCCACCCATAAATGGAAATGTGGATTATGTATCGATTACGGTAGAGGAGTAATTAATCGTCTACCCTAAAAGCAACATACTTTATTTTGAATCCTTTTTTGGTAAATAGAGTTTCGTAATGTGTTCTAATACTCAAAATATCCTGAGTTTCTTTATTAAAACTATCCCAATCTTTTTCGTAAATGTTATTTGAATTTACTAATGTTTCATAGCTGTATTCTTCAATCTCTTCTAGTGTAGAATGATACAGAAGTGTATTATCCGTTTTCAAATGAATGATTCCGTTTGGTTTTAATACTTTTTTGTATCGTTTTACAAACTCTCTAGAGGATAGTCGTTTATTTGGTTTTTTTGGCTGAGGATCAGAGAAAGTAAGCCATATTTCATCTACTTCATCTTCAGCAAAAAAGTGTTCTACAAAATCCACTACATTTCTCAAGAAAGCAACATTAGTCAAGTTTTCTGCATTGGCTTCTTTCGCCCCTTTCCATACTCTTGCTCCTTTTATGTCTATTCCTACAAAATTTTTGTTTGGGTATTTTCTCCCAAGACCTACAGAATATTCTCCTTTTCCACAGCCCAATTCTAGAACAATAGGATTATTATTCTTAAAAACATCTTTGTTCCAGTTCCCTTGTAAGGGATAGTCTACATCAATGAATTCTGCCATAGAAGGTTCAAAAACCCTTTCCATAGATTTCATTTCATCAAATTTCATTAGTTTGTTCTTGGCCATGAAAAGCTTAAATTGAATTAAAGAAACAAAGATATCGTTTTTTATAAATTTTTCAGTAGAGTAGTGAATTCTTTGGTCTTATTTCTAGATACAGGGATTTCTTTCCCGCTAGTCAACAAGGCAACATTTCCCAGAGAGGTTAAATATTCTTTGAGGTAGTTGAGGTTAATGATGTATGATTTATGTGTTCTAAAAAACTGATTTGGATTTAACAAGTTTTCATATACTTTGAGGGTTCTCGTATCTGTATACCTAGTTTTGTCTTTGAAAAAAATATCCGTGCAATTTCCTTTGGCCTCAATATATTCAATGTCGGCTTGATCTATTATTTTTATTCCTCTGCTATGTGAAATAGTAAGCTTTTTATTACTTTTTGTTCTTATGCTTTGAGCAGTATTTTCTAGCGTTTTTTGATAGTCAATTTTAGTTTCTGGATTAGAATTAAGTAACGATAAGCGTTCTTCAATTTTTTTTTCAGCCTCTATCAATTCATCTATATCAATCGGTTTCAATAAATAATGAACCGCATTGGCATTAAAAGCTTTAAGAGCATATTCTTTAAACGCAGTGACAAAAACAACTAAGAAATCTTTGTTTTCAATTTCATCCAAAAGTGTTAATCCTTCTGTTCCGGAAGGCATGCAAATATCTAAAAAAACAACTTCGGGTTTGAGAGTGCTAATTTTGTTTTTAGCATCATTTTTATTTTCAGCAGTACTAATAATTTCTATGGAAGGGCAAAAACTCTCAATCATCATTTTGAGGTTTTCTCTTGCCAATTCTTCGTCATCAACTATTAGTGCTCTTATTCTCATTGCGTTTTTCTTGTAGACTCTAAATTAAGAATAAATATATAAAATAGGAGAGTGGTTTGTTTAAATTGATTATGATTTTACCAATAAACAGTTTCAAAAACCTTTAAAATCGAATAGAATAACCGATAAATAAATGAAAGGGACCGTTAAATAAAACACGCTTTTTTTAGTAAAAATTTGTTGTTACTTAGTGTCAGATAAAGGGATAAACCTTTAAAAAAAATTGACATGAAAGATTACAATAAATATACAAATATTCCTGAGTGGATATTTATAGATAAAGGAAACTAAACCTCTTTTGTCCCGTTTCATTCATTTTTTTGAGTGAACCGTTACAGAAAACCTGCCATTGGGAAATGGCATTCATATATTTCTTTTTTTTGTTTAGACGGCAGCTGCTTTAATAAAGTGGCTGTTTTCTTTTAAAAAAAGTTAAAAAGATTTAACCTACCAACTTCCTCCAGCTCCACCTCCAGAGAATCCGCCACCACCAAAACCTCCGAAGCTACCTCCACCTGCTCCGAAGCTTCCGCCTCCAAATCCACCCCGAGAACCCGCTAAAAATATCCAAGGAATTGCACTGCTTCTTCGTTTATTTTTGTGTTTTCCATTTCGGTCGTAGTTTTCCCAATCGTCATTTCCTCCGTCTCCATATTTTTGAGAAAGATAAATGATAAGGACAAATATCAAAACCATAATGATAATAAGCCATTTTCCTTCTCCACTACTAGTAATATAATCAGATTCCGAAATTTCTCCTTCTGCAAGTCGCATAAGAGTTTGAGTTCCCGCAGTTATTCCACCTACGTAACTTCCTTGCTTAAAATAAGGAATTACTTCATAATCAATAATTCTTCTTGTTCCAGCATCTGTAATAGCTCCTTGTAATCCTGTTCCTACTGCAATAAATACTTCTCCACGAGCAGTTCCAACTTTAGGTTTTACTAAAAAAACTAATCCATTTTCTTTATCGTCTCTTCCTATTCCTAGTTGATCACCAAACTCAATAGCAAATTGAGATTTGTCTGTCCCACAAAAATCGGGAACAGTCAAAACAACTATTACATTAGAAGTTCTCTTTGTAAATTCATTCAGTTTGAAATTAAGAGCTTGTTCTTCGGCAGGAGAAAGAACATTTCCTTCGTCATAGATAAGTTTATAAGCTTCTGTGTTTGGAAAGCATTCTGCTTGTCCAAATCCAATTGAAACTGAAAAGAGTATTGCGGTTAATAAGAGTAGGCTTTTATTTATCATTAATAATAGGTAGTTGGTTAATTGTTTGACACTTAATTTTATTAGTGGTGAGATAGTTTCCCAAAAAAAATAGTATCCATTATGGATTTATTCTCCAATAGAGATTTCGTCTGATAATTCATTCTTGTCATCACTTTGGTAAGGAAAGAATTTCTTTAGTTGTTCTCCAGCTTCAAGGATTCCCTCTTCCAGCCCTTTTGTTATTTCCTTATTTTTGAATCTTGAAAGGACTGTTTCTTTTGTTTTGTCCCAAAAATCTTTTGGCACTTTTTTGTCAATCCCTTTATCTCCTAAAATGGCAAAATGATGGCTATCTGTAGCGATATAAAACAAGACTCCATTTCGGAGTTTTGTTTTATGCATGTTCAGTTTTTTGAAAACAAGTTGTGCTCTTTCTAGTACTTCTGTTTTGCATTCGGTTTCTAAATGAACTCGAATTTCTCCAGAGGTATTCGTTTCGGCAATACGAATTGCTTCCAGAATTTGACTTTCTTCTTCTGGGTTTAAAAATTTAGCTACACTCATAATTAGTTTTCAAATCCTAAATTAATATCTGCAGGTGCATTCTCTGCTCCTTCATTTGCTTTGAAATAATCCTTTTCAGTAAATCCAAATGCTTTAGCTAATAGATTCTTAGGAAATTTTTTGATTTTAACGTTATACGGTCTTACAACTCCATTAAAATCTCTTCTTGCTTTTGCAATTCTGTTTTCCATTCCTTCATATTGTGCCTGAAAATCTCTAAAAGCATCCGTAGCTTTCAATTCTGGGTATCTTTCTACAGTTACCATCAGTCTGCTTAATGCTCCAGTTAATTGGGCTTGGGCTGCTTCAAACTTGGCCATATTTTCTGGTGTCAAATCTTTTACATCCAACTGTATAGAGGTTGCTTTACTTCTTGCTTCAATTACATCTGTTAGGGTTTGTCTTTCGAAGTTTGCTGCGTTTTTAACGATTTTTGCAATTACGGAAACTTTATCCGTTCTAGATTGATATTCTGTTTCCACATTTCCCCATGCATTTGCAATTGGTTCTTGTGCTTTTACCAATCCATTATAGCCAGACCATGACCATAAGACAACTACTACCAATAATATCCATTTCCAATATTTCTTCAAAGCAGAGCTATTTTTCACACTTTCTATTCTTTTATCTAAATCCATTTTTTTAGTTTTTAGTTTGTACTAATACAATATAAATATATTTCTTAAAATTTTTCAAAAAAAATGAGCTACGGTTAGTAGCTCATTTTAATGGTTATTTTTTTTTAAAAAAACCACCCGACTGGGTTTATTTAATGATGTCTACACTTCGTTTCAAGAACTCCGTTAGCTTTTTTCCTTTTAGCAATCCTTTTGCAAGTAATGCCAAATCGGTAGCTTGTTGTATCAGTTGTTTTTTCTTTTTATCGGTTTTTGTTTCCAATATTTTCGAAATCAAGGGGTGATTTGTGTTCACAACTAGGTTATACATTTCTGGCATATTTCCCATGAATCCCATTCCACCTCCACCACTAAGTGCTTGTTGCTCTTTCATTCTTCTCATGAATTCTGCTTCAGTAATTTGCATTGGACTGTCCGATTCACTCAAGCTTTGAAAGTCAACTGAAAACCTTTCTTTTCCAGCAACTTCTTCTATTACAGGCTTTAATTTTTCTTCGTCTTCCTTTGTCAATTTACTTGGTTGCTCTTCGTCTTTTGCAATCAGTTTTTCTATTGTGTCAGAATCTATTCTTGCAAATGAAACGTTTTCAAGAGATTGTTCCAATTTAGAAATAAAGTGAGGAGCTAAAGGGCTATCCAATATTAAGATGTCATATCCTTTGTTTGTAGCACTTTCAATTAAAGCATGGTGCTCTTCTTCGTTATTCGTGTATAAATAAACAATTTTATCGTCTTTGTCTTTTTGAGTTTCTTTTACTTTTTCATTGTATTCTTCGTAAGTAAAAAACTCTCCTTTTGTATTTTTTAGTAAGCTAAATTTCTTTGCTCTGTCATAAAATTTATCGTCCGATAACATTCCATACTCTATAAATACATTGATGTCTTCCCATTTAGATTGAAAATCTTCACGGTTATCTTTGAACATAGAGTTCAATTTATCGGCTACTTTCTTAGTAATATAAGAAGAGATTTTCTTCACATTGCTATCGCTTTGTAAATAAGAACGCGAGACATTTAATGGAATATCTGGTGAATCTATAACTCCGTGTAACAATTGCATAAATTCAGGAACAATATTCTCTACAGAATCGGTAATGAATACTTGGTTCGAATACAATTGTATTTTATTTTTTTGGATTTGAATATCCTTTTTCAATTTCGGGAAATAAAGAATTCCTGTTAAGTTGAAAGGATAATCTACATTCAAATGGATGTGAAACAAAGGTTTTTCAGACATTGGATATAATTCCTGGTAGAAATTATCGTAGTCTTCTGTTTCTAATTCTGTAGGAGCTTTAGTCCAAGTTGGGGCAGTATTATTAATAATATTTGCTACTTCAATTGGGTCTTTTTTCAGTTTTCCTTCTTCATCTTTTTCACCAGTTGGGCTATCTATGTATTCAGTTTTAGAACCAAATTTGATATTTACGGGTAAGAATTTGCAGTATTTATTAAGGATATTAGTAATTCTTGCTTCTTCTATAAATTCTATAGAATCTTCGGCAATGTGCATCACTATTTCCGTTCCTCTATCTTTTTTGTCTATGTCTTCAAGCGTATATTCTGGAGTTCCATCCGAAGTCCATTGTACTGCTTGCGATCCTTCTTTGAACGATAAAGTGTTTATTTCTACTTTTTCTGAAACCATAAAAGAAGAATAAAATCCTAGACCAAAATGTCCAATCATTGCATTTGCACCTTCAGAGTCTTTGTATTTTTGTACAAATTCCTCAGCTCCAGAGAAAGCAATTTGGTTGATGTATTTATCAACTTCTTCTCCCGTCATACCTATTCCGTTATCTTTTACGGTAAGTGTTTTTGCTTCTTTATCTAGAATTACTTCTACTTGTAATTCTCCCACTTCTCCTTTGTATTCTCCTAAGGATGAAAGCGTTTTTAGTTTTTGTGATGCATCTACTGCATTAGACACTAATTCTCTCAAGAATATTTCGGTATCCGAGTATAAGAACTTCTTAATTATCGGAAATATATTTTCCGTTTGTACATTAATTTTTCCTTTTGCCATTATATTAAGTGTTGTTTTTTATTTGAAAACTATATTTCAAAATTAATACCATTCTGTATTATGCGCCATAATTATACATTTGTAGTATAATAAATGAATTTAAGTGACAAAAAGGCATTGAACATCTATTGTGTTATTCGATAGTTAAAGTATATTTGTTGACAATGAATCTCATTTCTGTCGGATCATAAAATTTTAAATACAAACAATGAAAAAAATAATATTATTAGGGATTGCATTAGTAAGTTTTACTTTTTCAAATGCTCAAACAAAAAAAAATGATTTGAATGTAGGAGTTCATTTTGGTACACAAGAATATCGTGGAGATATTGATAATGAATTTTTCACAGGGAAACAAAATGCTGCGTTTGGTGTTTCTTTTTCAAAATACTTAACACCTTGGTTTGATTTTATGGGAATGGTAACTTACAGTAACCTTGATAACGGAGATAGCACGAGTTTTTTTGAAACTAAATTTTTAGATTTTAATATCATGGCTAAAATGAAATTTAATAATGGAAAATGGTTAAAAGAATCTAGTTTATTTCAACCTTATTTAGTTTTTGGATTTGGAGAGGGAGTTTCTTTTGCGGATCATTATACCGAAAACAGTAAAAACATGTCAGTTGATGTAAATCTTTTGGGAGGAATAGGAATTAACTTTGCTATTTCTGAAAAATTAGGAATTAACCTAATGTCAAAGTATACTTACATGTGGAATGATGATTTTGATGACAGGTCTTCTAAGGATAAAAACTTCCAAGATCAGTTGTTAATTACAACAATTGGATTGAACTATAGATTTACGGGGAAGAATGATTCTGATAAAGATTGATTCTCTTGTAAAGAGAATAATAGTATTATAGTTGGATTTTAATCTGATTCAGATTATTGAATAACTAAGAATAAAACACTAAATTTATCCCGATTACTTTTAATAAGTAATCGGGATTTTTTATGGAAGAAATTGTACAAATAAGAAAAATTATCCATGTGGATATGGATGCATTTTATGCTTCTGTAGAACAACTAGACAACCCCGAATTACTAGGGAAACCTATTGCTGTGGGAGGGAGTAAAGAAAGGGGAGTTGTGGCTGCTGCGAGTTACGAAGCAAGAAAATACAAAATAAAATCGGCTATGCCGTCTATTATTGCTGCTCGACTTTGTCCTCACCTTATTTTTGTAAAACCAAGATTTGAACGGTATAAAGAAATTTCAGTCAAGATAAGAGAAATATTTTCGCGCTATACCGATTTAATTGAACCACTTTCTCTGGATGAGGCATATTTGGACGTTACTAGCAATAAAAAAAATGAATTTTTTGCGACTCAAATCGCTATGGACATAAGAAGAGATATAAAAGAAGAACTTAATTTAACGGCTTCTGCCGGAGTTTCTTTCAATAAGTTTTTGGCGAAAATTGCTTCGGATGAAAACAAGCCGGATGGCTTAACCGTTATCACTCCTGAACTGGCACCAGATTATATCGATTCACTGCCCATAGAGCGTTTTTTTGGGATCGGAAAAGTTACGGCTTCCAAAATGTACCAACATGGAATTTTTACCGGAAAACAGCTTAAAACGAAAGGACTTGATTATTTGACTCAGAATTTTGGAAAAGCAGGACAACATTATTATGATATTGTTAGATTAAATGATAATCGAAGTGTGAATCCAAATAGAATAAGAAAATCGTTAGGAGTAGAGCACACCTATTTTAAAGACATTTATGACTTGCGAATAATTAATGACAAGCTGGATGATTTGTCTGAAGAGCTAGCGAGAAGAATGAATAAAGTGAGTGCAAAAGGAAAAACAATTACAGTAAAAATTAAATACAATGATTTTACTCAGGTAACCAGGAGTAATACGTTTAAGTATTTTGTATCTCTTAAAGATAATTTGAAGGATGCATGGCGATTGATTCTTAAGGAGGAGTTTGAACTAGAAAAACCAGTAAGATTACTAGGACTGTCTGTTTCTAATTTGAAAAGAAATGAAGTAGAAGTGAAAGAAAATCCACAACTAAGATTAAAATTCTAATGAGTAAAATTGAGAACATAGATGGGATTGGAAAAGTTACTTTTGTAAAAAGTAAAAGATCAAAAAACTTAAGGATTTCTATTAAACCATTTCATGGAGTGGTAGTAACAATGCCTTATTACATGAGTTACAAAGCATCAAGAAGATTTTTGAATTTGAAAAAAGAATGGATTGTTAAAAACTTGAGCGAAATTAAAAGCAAAGAAGTTGGAAGAACAGTTTTTGATGAAAATACGGAATTCAAGACCAATTTACATGCGTTAAAAATCATAAGAGAAGGAGGGGAAAAATTAAAAACCAAGTTGATAAATGGATTAATTATTATCAAAATCCCAATAGAATTTGATGTTTACTCAGAAGAGACACAGAAGTTTATCCGTAAATCTATTGAAGAATCTTGGCGAGTAGAAGCAAAGGAAACTTTACCTCAAAGAACCCAAGAATTAGCAGCTAAGCATGGTTTTGCCTACAATAAGGTTTCTATAAGAAATACTGTAACGAGATGGGGGAGTTGTTCTTACCAGAATAACATTAGTTTTTCTCTCCATTTGTTACGATTGCCAATTGAACTTCAAGATTATGTGATTCTTCATGAATTGGCTCATACCAAAGAAAAAAACCATCAAGCTCCTTTTTGGAAATTATTAGATTCTGTTATGGAGGGTAAAGCAAAAATACTAGATAAACAAATAAAAAAATACAGTACCAGAATTTATTAAACCTTCCTATTTAATCTAAATCTATGTTATTCTCCTTTGCAAATTTCTGTTGCATGAGGATAAAACAATCTTCTTTTTTAGAAATGATTTTATCTCCATGAATGGCATGTTGTTCGGCTTCCCACTTTTTATCTTGTGTTTTTTCGAATGCTGGAAGGAGTTGATAAGTGGCAATTGCATCATAATCTGTTTTCACACCCTCATGATATGTATTTAATACTGCAATAACACTTCTTTTGAATTCAAAGTTTCCATTAAAATCAGTTAATTTTTCAACCTTAATGATACTTTCTTCAATATCAATTAGCAATTGTCTTTTCGCTTCTTCTAGTCTCTCAGTTTGTGAAGTGTCTTTAATTATATCGAGGTAAGATTTTATTTCAGAACTAATCCATTGTTGTTCTTTTAATAAAGTATTGTTATATTCTATTGCCTTATCTAATTGTGAATTACAAGAAATACAGATTGAAACACATATTATAAAAAACAACTTTTTCATATAGTTATTGTAGTATTGTACCAGAGGTCTCTAAATCCCAAGTACTTTCAGAAATAGATTTCCCATTTTTGAAATAATAACTCCCTGATTTAGATCTTTTATACATATAATCATCTCCTTTATTGCCAACAACAACTACTCTTCTTACAGTAATTGAGGTTATTTCTCCAAAATCATTTTTCGTTTGATATACTTTTTGAGTAACTCCTTCTGGAAATAACAATGCCAATTCATTCTTAATTTCATCCGATTTTTGGACAAATAGATTATCTTTTATCTTTGTGATTTCTTTATCTGATTCCAAAGACTTTTCGCCATTTTCCTTTTTCTGAATTTTTTGTGCATCAACTCTTTCTTCAATATAGTCAACTAGTAATTTAATGTTTTCTTTAATTTGTTCATCTCCAGAAACAGCATTTTCTACTAAGTTGTCATTAATTTTATCTATTTCTGCATTAATTCTTTTTTGACTTTCTTTATCTGCATCCGCCAGTTCATTATTCTTAGTAACTAGTCTGTCATTGAGAATATTGTATTCTTCTGAGAATTGTTTTACTCTGTCCTGATTTGTTGCAGTTTCAGAAGCGATTTTCTCTTTTAATTCTCCAATTTCTTCATTGGTAGTAGCGATTTTAGCAGAAGAGGATTTTTGTAGTCCACTAGTTACATCAGCTACAGATTCAGTATATTCTATATATTCATTATTGTGAGTGCCGATTTTTTCATTTCCATTTTCCCTCTTTTCCTTTAAAATTTCCACTGTGCTTTCTAAATAATCAATTTCAAATTTCTGACTAATTTGTTCCTTCTCAGCTAGTTCTTTATTTTTATCAAATATCAATTCATTGTATTTAATATATTGAGCATCTTTCTCTTTTTCTGTGATTTGCTTGTACCTATTTTCTTTAGCTAATTTATCTTTAAATTCTTCTATCTCAGAAAATGTCTCTTCGTTTGTCTTGAGGTGATTTAGGCTCTTAATCTTCATTAATTCCGCATTATTATCAGCATATCTCTGATACTCTCCACCCAAGCCATTATTTCTAATAGCTAAATCTGTATTTATGTCACTGTATTGATCGTTAAGCCTGTCTAAAGCTTCATAATTTGCTAATGAATTTTTAGTAGCAACTTTATTTTGATTTTTCGTATCTTCTGTATAAGCATTCAAATACAAGCTAATGGATGTCATACTTCCATTTCTACCATAATCGTTTGACCCTATGTTTTTAGCAATTTTATCAGATAATTCTTCAAATTTTTGGTAAGTTAATTGAGAGAAATCAGTATCCCTTAAGTCTGAATTTTTGTTGTTAGAAACAGTTGAATCAATATATCTTTTTAGTTCCATATATTTTCTTCTGTCAGAGTTATCCTCAATTTTTGTTAAAAGGAAAGTGCCATCATCTCCAGACATATCCACCT
>Ga0209713_10000089_pt1 | contig 50874 bp, 39 predicted proteins | sample ArcOceMetagenome_3_FD_187444 | JGI IMG/M metagenome (GOLD analysis project Ga0209713, IMG submission 187444) | Marine eukaryotic phytoplankton communities from Arctic Ocean - Arctic Ocean- Svalbard ARC20M Metagenome (SPAdes) (version 2) | ecosystem: Environmental > Aquatic > Marine > Oceanic...
TATCAATATGAGCTTAGATGCGGGTTTTTGGAACAAATATTTAACAGCGAAGTACGTAGCAGGAGAAGCTGGCTCATTTTGAATAAATTGCTCTATTGCTTCGCTTCTTGAGCTAATCATTTTATTATATCTCTGTGTAGTATTCGTGCGTATTTCTTCCGTAACAGTAGTAGCGTCTATAGTTGCCACCTCTGCATTGAAAGCTTCCATTTCTTTCTCAAAACCGGTATACAGATTATACAACGAAAGCATTGACTTATTGTATTCACCTCCTACCAGAGTAATGTCATATGCTCCACCAACTTTGGTCACACCTAGCTTTACTTGTGCTCCGTTTTCTAAAATTACAGGTATTCCTGGAGGGGTAGTATTTCCAAATGTAAGGTAGTACAATGAACTCCCTTCAGATCCGGAACCCGTAAACTTAAATGCACCATCTTTAGCCGCATACGCACTGTCCTGAATTTCTAATTTAGCATCTGTAATTTTACTCAAAACTACCAGCGTTTTTTCTGCTAAATTACTAGTTACTTGTATTTTGTATCCTTTTGCACCATCACTTGTCTTGGTAGCAAATACTACTGACGCTATACATACTATAGCGAAGACACTTATCCAATTTTTCATTTTATATATTCTTCTTATGCTCATTCTAGTTTATCTTTTGCAAAGAGTGTTCCGTTTTATCCGTTAAGTGCTTTCGCAAGCAATTGACTTGTTTTTTTCGGGTCTGCTTTACCTCCAGATTTTTTCTTTACTTGTCCTATGAATAGACCGATTAAGTTGGTCTTTCCTGACTTGTAATCTGCTACTTTTTCAGGAAACTCTGCCAATACCTCATCTATCCACTTTTGCAAAGCACCATCGTCATCCATTAACGCTAAGTTTTGTTCCTGTATTATCTCGCCTACTTTTTGAGTAGGATTTTCTAATAGTATAGGGAAAACCTTTTGCTCTGCTACGCTAAAATTTATAGTACCTTCATCTATAGACGCAATTAGATCTGCAATAGTTGCAGCACCAATAGGGAATTTTCCTATATGTGTAGCATTACTATTTACCCATTTTTTTACAGCACCCATTACCCAGTTAGCTGCGGCCTTATAATTACTTGAGTACTCACATACTGCCAGGAAATAGTCTGCTACTTCCTTACTTTCTGTTAATATACTAGCGTCATACTCGCCCAGTTTATACTCCCCTGTAAATCTAGCAAATAACTCTTTAGGTAGTGCTGGCATTTGGCTTTTCACCTCTGCTATCCACTCTTGGCTTACAAAAAGCGGTGGCAGATCTGGCTCGGGAAAGAAACGATAATCATTTGCATCCTCTTTGCTACGCATACCGAAGGTAGTGCCTTTCAGAGCATCAAAATTTCTCGTTTCTGAAAATATCTCCTCTCCCGCATCTGCCATTTTACACTGACGCTCAAACTCGTACTCTATCGCTTTTTTCACGTTAGTCATAGAGTTCATATTCTTCACCTCTACTTTTACCCCAAATTCCTTAGCTCCTAGTGGTCTTACCGATACATTGGCATCGCATCTGAGGCTGCCTTCTTCCATATTGCCATCGCATACTCCTAGGTACCTCACTAGTTTTCTTACTTCAGAAAGAAAAGCATACGCTTCATCTCCACTTCTGAAATCTGGCTCAGTCACTATCTCTACCAAAGCTGTGCCTGCTCGGTTATAGTCCATAAGGGTATTCTCGATATCTAGGTCATGGAGCCCCTTTCCCGTATCTTCCTCCATATGAATTCTAGTTAGATTAATGTCTTTAGTACTGCCATCTGGAAGAATTATTTCAACCTTCCCATTGTTACAGATCGGCGTATCCATCTGCGTGATTTGATACCCTTTAGGTAAATCTGCGTAGAAGTAATTTTTTCTATCGTATGTATTGTACTCACGTATATCACACCCACAAGCCAAACCAAGCATAATAGCCATATTCACAGCTTCCTTATTATGCACGGGTAGTGTGCCTGGATGGCCCAAACTAATAGGGCTCACCAATGTATTGGGTGCTGCACCAAATTCTACTTTATCCGAGCAAAATGCTTTGGAATTCGTATTGAGCTGAGCGTGTATTTCTAGTCCTATGACTACTTCGTATTTATCGTTTTTTAACATTGCTATGCGTTTACAAAGTTAATAGCTAATTCCTTTACCTTAGGCAATCCACTTACATCTGCTCCACCTGCTTGAGCGAAGAAGGGCTGGCCTCCGCCTCCACCTTTTACTTCTTTAGCCCACTCACGTATGAGAGCTCCTGCATTGTAGCTTTTATCTTTCACTAGATTATCACTTACCATGATGCTAATGCTCGGCTTACCATCTATATCTGCTAGTAACACACAGAAAAGATTTTCTATTTCTTCTTTTAGCTGAAAAGCTAAGTCTTTCGCTTGTCCGGCATTACTTACTTGTATTATTTCTACTATGCTATTCACACCATTCACGGTGTGCATCCCTTTCACTAAGTCTCCTTTCACATCGCCAAGTTGGCTTGCTTCATAGGTTTCTACTTTCGACTTTAGATCAACATTCTCTTTTTGGAGTGCTTGAAGTGCTTTTAATATATCTTGAGGATTTCCCAGCTCTGCTCCTATTTGCTCTACTAGAGACAACTTGTCTTTCATATACGCATCTGCCTTAGCCCCGGTGATAGCTTCCATCCTCCGCACACCCGCTGCTACTGCACCTTCGTGTAATATTTTGATGCTTCCTATCTGAGCAGTATTGCTCACGTGGCATCCCCCACATAGCTCTACCGAGTAGTCTTGGCCAAAGGTGATGACGCGAACAGTATCTCCATACTTCTCGCCAAAAAGTGCCATCGCTCCGCTTTTAGTTGCTTCTTCGAATGGCACATTGCGTGCCTCTACTAAGGCTATTGCCTCACGTATTTTCCCGTTTACTATATTCTCTATTTGCTCTATCTCTGCTTTTTCTACTTTTTGAAAATGTGAGAAATCGAATCGTAAATGTTTCTCATTTACCAATGATCCTTTTTGAGCTACGTGATCACCTAATACTTGTCTCAGTGCTGCTTGGAGTAAGTGAGTAGCACTATGATTTAGCGTAGTGTCGATTCTTTTTTTCAGATTAACTTTTGCCTGAAAGTGCTGATTTAAGTTAGCAGGTAATTTCTCCGTTATTTGGATACTGAGTTGATTTTCTTTTTGCGTATCAATGATGCCAATTTTCTCGTCATCATCTTTACCTACAAGCACACCTTTATCTCCTACCTGGCCACCGCTCTCTGCATAAAAAGGAGTTAAGTTAAGCACTAAGTGATACTGCTTCCTTCCTTTCACAGTCACCTCTCTATAGCGTGTAATTTTCACATCTGTTTCTAAGTAGTCGTACCCTATGAATTCTTCCCGCTCATCTTCCACTATTACTATCCAATCGCCAGACTCTTTTTTGGCATCTGCTCTACTACGGTCTTTTTGCTCTTGTAGTGCTATTTTAAACTCTTCGATGTCTACTTCAATGTTGTTTTCTTTAGCTAAAAGCTGAGTCAAATCTATAGGAAACCCAAAGGTGTCATATAACTCAAATGCTTGCCTACCATTCACATTATCAGAACCTTTATTAGAATACGCATCAAATAACTTTAACCCTTTATTCAGTGTACTCAAGAACGACTTCTCCTCCTGCTCTACTACTTTTTTAATGAAATATTTTTGCTCAGACAAACCAGGGAATACAGCCTGAAACTTAGCTACAAAACCAGGAACGAGTTCATTCATAAACGGCTTCTCTAAGCCTAAGAAACTATACCCATATCTCACTGCTCTACGGAGTATTCTACGGATCACATATCCTGCTCCATTATTATCTGGAAGCTGTCCATCTGCTATAGCAAAACAAACTGCTCTTAGGTGATCAGCTATTACTCTAAAAGCAATATCTGTCTGCTCATTCTTTCCGTATTTCTTACCACTTATATTTTCCAACTCGTGGATGGTATCCATAAATAGATCTGAATCGTAATTAGACTTCATACTGTGCACTGCACGTACTAGTCGCTCAAAACCCATTCCTGTATCTACGTGCTGATTTGGTAAAGGATGCAAACTTCCATCTGCCTTACGGTTATACTCCATAAATACTAGATTCCAAATCTCTATAACTTGATCGTGATCTGCATTGACCAGTGTAGCCCCATCTACCTTAGCTCGCTCCTCATCACTACGTAAATCTATGTGTATCTCTGAGCACGGACCACAAGGTCCTGTCTCGCCCATTTCCCAGAAATTATCTTTTTTATTTCCTAGGATTATTTTGTCATCGGCTACGTGTTTTAGCCATAAGTCCTTAGCCTCAGTATCTAGTCCTAAGTTATCTTGTTTATCTCCCTCAAAAACAGACACATAGAGTCTATTTTTGTCCAGTTTGTACACTTCTGTGAGCAGCTCCCACGCCCAGTTAATAGCGTCTTTTTTGAAGTAGTCTCCAAATGACCAGTTGCCCAACATCTCGAACATGGTGTGGTGGTAGGTATCTACTCCTACTTCTTCTAAGTCGTTATGCTTACCGCTTACACGCAGGCACTTTTGCGTATCTACTACCCGTGTACTTTCAGTTTTTTTATCTCCTAAAAAGATATCCTTGAACTGATTCATACCCGCATTAGTAAACATAAGTGTAGGATCTTCCTTCACCACTATGGGTGCAGATTCCACTATTTTATGTCCTTTTTGCTCAAAAAAAGTAAGAAATGCTTGTCTTATTTCCGATGCTGTCATTCGTTCGTCTAAATTATACGTTTAATTGGTGTTAAAATTTTACATTCGCGGTAATTTTTTAACGGGACAAAGATACAATGAGTAAAGCAAAATTTAGGTTTAATAAAGAAACTCTTGAATACGAAAGAGTATCTCCTAATTATTGGGCAATTACTGCACGAATTTTAGGTGGGGTTTCGCTTATCGCTGTAGTAAGTGCACTGAGCATATCTATAGCAATGAAAGGTAATAATCCCGAATCATTGAAAGCCGAGCTGTCTGATAAGGAAGTTCAACTCAAACTTTTAGAACAAAAATCAATTTCTTTAGAAAATCGAATTACCGATTTAGCTAGAATGGATGATGATGTATACCGCGAAATATTTGGTGCAGAACCGATAGCTAGTGACGTGCGAAAGGCAGGTACGGGTGGTACAGACAAATATACTGCACTAGACAATATTAAAAACGGAGCTGAATTTAAAAAACTACACGAGCGTTTAGACAACCTTAGTTCTCAGTCTAAAATACAAGAAGACTCCTACAGCAAACTAATTAAAATGGCTAAGAATAAGAGCAAAATGCTTGCTTCTATTCCCGCTATACAGCCTATTCCAAATAAAAATCTAAGAAGAATTGCATCTGGTTTTGGTTACAGAGTTGATCCTATTTACAAAACCCGTAAAATGCACAAGGGTATGGATTTTACTGCACCAAAAGGCACCAAGATATATGCTACTGGTGACGGGGTTATTAAAAAAGTGAAATATTCGAGATGGGGATATGGAACTCACGTAATAATAAGCCACGGATACGGATATACAACACTATATGGCCATATGAGCCGTGCCAACGTAAAGTCAGGGCAAAAAGTGACTAGAGGCCAATTGATAGGCTTGGTAGGTAGTACAGGGAAGTCTACCGGACCTCACCTACACTATGAAGTACATAAGAATGGCACCGCTGTAAATCCTGTAGGATATTTCTACAATGACCTAACTGGAGATCAGTACGAGGAGATTCTAAAACTAGCGTCTAATCCAAATCAGTCATTTGACTAATGGCCTTAAAAGAAGGCAAACTGTACTATAGTATTTCTGAAGTTTCTAAGCATTTTAATGTTGCAGCTTCATTACTTCGCTATTGGGAAACAGAGTTCAGTACTCTCAACCCCAAAAGGAATGCTAAGGGTACTCGGTTTTATACGAGTAAAGACGTAGAAGAACTATCTAGAATCTACCTACTCGTAAAAGATAAGGGATACACACTCCAAGGAGCCAAGGATAAAATAAAGGCTGACAAAAAAAACGTGAACACCAACGTGGAGGTAATCGAAAAGTTAGAAAACATTAAGACATTCTTAACCAGAATAAAACAAGAACTCTAGGTCGACTTCTGTATACTTGCATAGTGAGAAGACTAAGCACCATTCTTTTTATTTGTTTGATTAGCCTTTTTTCTAGTGCTATCCTCCCTCCACCTAATAACGCCGTGTCTTTATCTCTGGGCGGGGCATCAAGTTGCTATCGCAATGCTTTTGCTATAGAAAACAATGTAGCTGTACTTGCCTTTTCTGACAACCAAATAGCCCTTAATGGAAGCAACCAATTTGGACTAGGAGAATACTCTAGCCTATCACTGGCAGGTAATGCACACACCAAACTAGCTACCATAGGACTATCGTATCAAATCTCGCCACTTGGTAATCTAACCACACAAAAAGCACAAATAGGTATAGCAAAGAAACTAGGAGATAACTTCTCTGCGGGCGTCTGCTTAAATTACCATACACTCCATTCTGCGGATGCATACTACCAATCGGCTACTTATATCACGGTTAGTGCGGGGATCTATTATAAAATAAACGACAAGCTAAACTCTGGTTTTCAGTTTACTAATCCCAATAGAAGCAGACTAACTAGCTCCCCAGAAGAACGTAGCATCTCACTTTACAGACTAGGTTTCGAATACTCTGTGACTTCTGATCTGGCTCTTTATACGGATTTTTTGCAAGCTACCGATGAACCTCTAGATCTAAATGCTGGGATAGAATTAAAGAAAGAAAAGTACGCGATACGCGGAGGCTTTGGGCTTAATCAATTAGTTGCTCTTGGCTTTGGCTGGCAAACCAATGCACTACATATAGATGTAGCAGGTTCTTTTCATAACCAATTGGGTTTCTCCCCATCACTGAACGCGAGCTATGCGTTTTAAAATAATTCTACTCTTTGTTATAGCACACATTACTGTTTTAGCTCAAACGGATAACGAGGCAGTCAATCAGTTTATAGAACGCTATATAGAAAACACTGCAGACGAGGTAGATATTCAACAGTTTGCTAGCGACTTACTGATTCAATACGAAAACCCACTAGACTTGAATAAGGCAGACGCCACAGGACTCTTTGAAGCACGGTTTATTACCAATTTTCAGGCACTGGACATTATAACACACCGAGAAAAATTTAGCAACTTTATAAGCATTTATGAACTACAAGTACTAGAAACTTTTAGCCCTGAAGATGTCCAAAACATATTGCCTTTTATAACCTTAAACTCTACCAATATATCTCTTAAAAATTTTAGGCAGATTTGGAAAGATGGAAGCCATCAGATATTATCCTTAGTAGAGGTGCACACCCCAAAGGTACGGGGATCCCTTATTTCGGACACCCTTTCAGATCGTACTACTAGCCACTATACAGGATCTCCGCTATACAATAACCTACGATATAGATTCGACTATAAACGCAATATCTCTTTTGGTATCAATATGGAAAAAGATGCTGGAGAATCCTTCTTAGGAGATAATAATCCAAAAGGGTATGACTACTATTCTTTCTACTTTGCAGCTAGAGATATAGGAAAACTAAAAGCACTGCACCTTGGCGATTTTCAAGCTAATTTTGGACAAGGGCTAACGCTAAGCACAGGACTAGCTTTTGGCAAGTCGAGTATTATCACTAATTCTAAGAGAAATTTCAATGGTTTCGGAGCATATAGATCTCTACGCGAAAATGCCTACTTAAGAGGAGGGGCAATAGCTCTAGAACTAGGCAAGGCAACATTTGGTGTGTTTGCTTCGTATAAAAACGTAGATGGCAATGCTCTTGAGATAGACACCTCGGACCGAGAAGCTCCGATAGTATCTACTAGCTTGCAAGAAGATGGCGGGCTGCACCGCACACCTTCTGAACTAGAAGACAAAGATGCTATTAGCGATTTTCAAACGGGCTTTTATTTTGACTACAAGTTGCCTTTTGGACGCATAGGAACAGTCAATTATCTCAGAAAATTAGGAGCAGTATTAGACCCTAGCTACCAACCTTACAACAAGTTTAATTTTAGAGGAGACCACTATTATAAAAACGGCCTGTATTATGACTTTGTATATCGCAATGTCAATCTATACGGGGAAGTAAGCCATAGTAGTTTTGAGCACTCCATAGGCCAAGTGCACGGAGCTTTGATGAGTATTAACAAAGCACTGGACGCTAGTTTAGTCTATCGCAACTATTCAAAGAGCTTCATTACGCTTCAGAGTTCTGGTTTTGGGGAAAGCAGCAGCCCCGCAAATGAAGAAGGTCTGTACCTAGGTTTCGAAACACGGCTTAGTAGAAAATTTAAGCTACTAGGTTATTATGACTTATTCACCAGTGACTGGTTACGATCTGCGGCTAGTGCACCAAGTTCGGGCTCAGATTTTTGGGGAGAATTACAATACAAACCAAGTAGAAGTTTTAAAGCATACTACCGCTTTAGAACCGAGACCAAACAAGCAAATTCTGAAGGTGACGAATTCAAACGGTTAAGTCAAGTAACCACGAAACGTCATAGATTTCATATTGCCTATACCATTACTAAAGGAATAGAGCTGCGGAACAGGGTAGAATGGAGCATATATGATGAAGGAGGATCCAAATCCAATGGCAGCTTGATATACCAAGATATTATATTCAAACCTTTTGGGAGTAAGCTGCAGCTAAGCGTTAGAGCTGCTTATAGTGTCATAGACCAATTTAACAATCGAATCTATAGCTTTGAGCAAGTACCACTCTATGATTATCCATTATTTACGCATAGCTTTTCTGGTATGAGGTACTATATCCTCGCTAGATATAAAGTGAAAAGCGGATTAGATTTTTGGTTTAGATATGCTATTTCGCAACACGATGAGGCAGTAAATAATCTTCAACCAAACTATTCCATAGGTTCAGGACTTAATGAAATAGAAGGAAATATAAAACGGACATTCATTCTGCAAGTTAGATATAAAATAAAGTGAAGTTCGTAAATCAATTTCACTTGACATAACACAATACTATTCTCCAACATATAAAAAAGACAGACCACTTCAATGACCAAACTAAGCGTAAACATCAATAAAATAGCAACCATACGTAATGCAAGAGGAGGAGATACTCCAAATGTATTGCAAGCCGCTAAGGATTTAGAAAACTTCGGGGCTGAAGGTATAACTGTGCATCCCAGACCAGATGAGCGACACATTACCAGAGCAGATGCTTATGGACTAAAAGACGCAGTAAAAACAGAGTATAATATAGAAGGATACCCGAGTGAAGATTTCATACAAATGGTACTAGAGATAAGCCCCACTCAAGTAACGTTGGTTCCTGATGGACCAGATGTGATTACTAGTAATGCTGGGTGGGAATGCATTAAAGAAAAAGACTACCTCACTCCTATTATCCAGAGATTCAAAGATGCAGGAATACGTGTATCTGTATTTTTAGACCCCGTAGTAGAACAAGTGGATGCAGCCTTAGCTTGTGGTGCCGATAGAATAGAACTCTATACAGAAGCATATGCATCTAACTACTCCAAAGGTAAAGCAGGAGCAATAGCACCGTATAAAGCAACGGCAAAAAGAGCTACAGCCCTTGGGCTTGGAATCAATGCTGGCCATGACCTAAGTTTAGAAAATTTGAACTACTTCGTTACGGAGATACCTGAAACTTTGGAAGTATCCATAGGACACGCACTTATTTCTGATGCATTGTATTACGGACTGAATAATGTTGTGGCGATGTACAAGGCGAAGTTGGTGAATAGCGAAGCGTAACAAGTAAATAAAAGAGGGTCTCACCACGTTAGGAGCCCGGTCTTAATTATAGACTTACTTTATTTAGAACTACTCTACATAGCCTAAAAACTTACATTCGCACTTATTAAAAAAACAAAGCCTAAAAACATGGCAAACACAGGAAAAATATCACAAATCATTGGACCCGTAGTGGACGTAGCGTTCAACCAAGAAGGTTCTACACTACCAAAAATCTACAACTCCCTTACTGTAATTAAAGATGACGGCTCTAAAGTCGTGCTAGAAGTACAGTCTCACTTAGGTCAAGGTACAATAAGAGCCATATCTATGGATTCTACTGAAGGTCTAGTTAGAGGTGCAATAGTAACTGACTCTGGAGACCCTATCATGGTACCTACAGGAGAAGCTCTAAAAGGAAGACTACTCAACGTAGTAGGAGATGCTATAGATGGCATAGAAGAATTAGATAAGACTAATGGCAGATCTATACACCAAGACGCTCCTCTTTATGAGAATCTTTCTACTGCAGCGGAGCCTTTATTCACAGGTATCAAAGTAATAGACCTTATAGAGCCTTATGCAAAAGGGGGCAAGATTGGTTTGTTCGGGGGTGCGGGTGTTGGTAAAACAGTACTTATCCAAGAACTTATCAATAATATAGCAAAAGCATACGCTGGTCTTTCAGTTTTTGCTGGAGTAGGTGAGCGTACTCGTGAGGGAAATGACCTTCTTAGAGAAATGATCGAGTCTGGTGTAATCAGATACGGAAAAGAATTTACTGAATCTATGGAAAAAGGAGGATGGGACCTTTCTAAGGTAGATAAAAAAGAATTAGAGCAATCTCAAGCGACTCTGGTATTTGGTCAAATGAATGAGCCTCCAGGAGCAAGAGCACGTGTAGCACTTACGGGTCTTTCTATAGCAGAGTATTTCCGTGATGGAGATGAGAAGTCAGGCGGTAGAGATATCCTTTTCTTCGTAGATAATATATTTAGATTTACTCAGGCAGGTTCTGAAGTATCTGCACTTTTAGGACGTATGCCGTCTGCAGTAGGTTACCAGCCTACACTAGCATCTGAAATGGGTGTGATGCAGGAGCGTATTACTTCTACAAACAGAGGTTCTATTACATCTGTACAAGCAGTATATGTACCTGCAGATGATATCACTGACCCGGCTCCAGCAACGACATTTGCTCACCTGGATGCAACTACAGTGCTTTCTCGTAACTTAGCTTCTCTTGGCATCTACCCAGCGGTAGATCCTCTAGATTCTACGTCACGTATTCTTTCTCCAGACATAGTAGGTGCTGAGCACTATAATACTGCACAAAGAGTAAAAGAGCTACTTCAGAGATACAAAGAACTTCAAGATATCATTGCTATACTTGGTATGGATGAATTAAGTGAAGAGGACAAATTAGCTGTATCTAGAGCTAGACGTGTTCAACGTTTCCTTTCTCAACCATTCCACGTTGCAGAACAGTTTACTGGTCTTAAAGGCTGCCTAGTAGATATTCAAGATACTATCAAAGGTTTTAAAATGATTATGGATGGTGAAGTAGATCAATATCCAGAAGCAGCATTTAACTTAGTAGGGGGTATAGAAGAAGCTATAGAAAAAGGAGAGAAACTTATTAAAGAAGCTGGAGAGTAATGATCGTAGAAGTAATAACACCAGATAAGGTGCTATTCTCTGGCGAAGCGGTTTCAGTGAAATTGCCCGGCAGTGGCGGCTCTTTTGAAGCACTGGCTAATCACGCTCCACTCATATCTAGTTTAGATAAGGGTACGGTAGTGGTTCGTACTAGTTCTGGCGAAGAGACATTTAATGTCTCCGGCGGAATAGTAGAAATACTAAATAATAAAGTAGTGGTATTGGTATAAGCCCTATCCTACTTTTTTTACAATAAAAAAAGGCTACCATTTTGGTAGCCTTTTTTAGTAATAAAATTTTAAAACAAGCATTTAGCTACAAAGAAATACATACCACAATAAATGGACACATCTACTCTCTTGATCCTCCAGAAATAGTAGAGAAATAACCTATCAATATATAACTCGAAATAGCGTTACACTACAGTTTTGCGTTCCTCAATCACCTACCTCTTGGGTCGGATTTTCTTAAAACGGAGACTCAATACACCAAACAAAGCTTCTCTAATAATACCTCCGCTCATTTTAGATTCTCCAGCTGTTCTATCGGTAAATATGATGGGTATTTCTTTGATTTTGAAACCTAATTTATACGCGGTATATTTCATTTCTATCTGAAACGCATAGCCTCTGAACGTAATCTTGTCTAAATCTATAGTCTGAAGAAGTTTTCTAGAGTACCCCACGAAACCTGCAGTAGCATCAGCCAACATCATACGTGTAAAAAAACGTACATATGCTGAAGCGAAGTAACTAAGCAAAACTCGACCCATAGGCCAGTTCACCACATTCACCACATTACCTACATACCTAGAGCCAACTACTAGATCACACTTTCCGCTAAGTACTTCTGCATTTAATCGAATAAGATCTTTTGGATTATGAGAAAAATCACAATCCATCTCAAAAATATAATCGTACTCCTTTTCTAAACACCATTTAAATCCTGCGATGTATGCTCCACCTAGTCCGTTCTTTTTACCGTTTTCTAATAAATATATTCTGGGATGTATTGCTTGAGCTGCCTTTACTAAGTCAGCTGTACCGTCTGGCGAGTTATCATCCACTACCAAGACATCAAACTCCTCTGGCAATGCCATAACAGTCTGTAGCATAAGAGAAATGTTTTCTTTCTCATTGTAAGTTGGTATGATGACTATTGGATTCACTCTATGGATTTTAGTTTCGCTGTTATCTAAAGATAATTAGATGGTATTAAATCAGAATTGGTTGCTTAAGAATTAGCTTTTTTATGATCAGCAAGAAACTGAGCAAGACCTATATCCGTTAATGGATGTTTTAATAATCCTAAAATAGAGCTAAGTGGACACGTCACCACATCTGCACCCGCTTCTGCCGCTCTTACTATATGTAAAGGTGTGCGAATAGAAGCCGCAAGTATCTCTGTTTGGTAACCTTGTATTGTATATATTTCTGCTATCTGAGCTATGAGTTCTATACCATCCCAGTTCATATCATCTATTCTCCCAATAAATGGAGAAAGGTACGTAGCTCCTGCTTTAGCAGCTAAAATAGCTTGACCTGCAGAGAATATCAATGTACAGTTAGTGCGTATATCATGATCCGTAAACCAACGAATAGCTTTCACACCATCTTTAGTCATTGGAACTTTTACCACTATATTTTCGTGAATTTCGGCAAGAGCTTGACCCTCTTTTATCATACCTTCAAAATCCGTAGCTATTACCTCTGCACTAATATCGCCATCTACAAGCTCACAGATAGCCTTGTAATGTGCAAGCACATTTACTTCTCCAGTAATACCCTCTTTGGCCATTAGTGATGGGTTGGTAGTTACTCCATCTAGTATCCCTAAGTCCTGGGCTTCTCTTATCTGCTCTAAATTAGCAGTGTCTACGAAAAATTTCATTGATCTATCTTATGCTTTTGCTGCGAAGATGAAACTTTCTAAGAAATGTTTGGTAAAAAATAGAGATTTTAGACAAAAAAAAATCGGCTGACATCATACCGCTACGACCTTTTACCCTTGCTGCATTCCTGCCCTGGGGGAGTTCAAAGGGAGCTGGTTATGTCAGCCGGGTGCAAATGTAGCAAGACATTTTATGTAAACAATCCCTTTTTCAGAAAGTATTAACTTTAGTTCGAAATAAAGAAAAAATCATTAGGTTTGAGCACATAAAATGAGTCCCAAAGAACTAGAATTCAATAAAAATGAAGATGCTAATAAGATACGGTGGAGCAACTATCGAAAATTAGCTAAAAAAATACATCTAGGAGGCGGGGAAAAATCATTGGCCAAGCAACGGGCTAAAGGAAAACTAACCGCACGAGAACGCATAGAGTATCTGAAAGATAAAGATGCAGATTTTTTAGAAATCGGCACTTTTGTGGGCTACGAAATGTATGCTGAATATGGAGGTTGCCCAGCAGGGGGAGTAGTAGGTGGTATAACCAAAGTGGCTGGCAGACAATGCATAGTAGTAGCTAATGATGCTAGTGTAAAAGCGGGTGCTTGGTTTCCTATTAGTGGGAAAAAGAATCTTCGTTTTCAAGAACTAGCATTAGAAAACAATCTTCCTATCATATACCTTGTAGACAGTGCGGGGGTATTTCTTCCTCTGCAGGATGAAATATTCCCAGACAAGGAGCATTTTGGTAGGATATTTAGAAACAACGCAATACTCAGTAGTAGAGGTATTCCACAAATAGCTGCCGTAATGGGTAGCTGTGTAGCTGGGGGGGCATACCTACCTATAATGAGTGACGAAGCACTTATAGTAGATAAAACTGGCAGTATATTTCTTGCAGGAAGCTATTTGGTAAAAGCTGCAATAGGTGAAAACATAGACAACGAAACTCTTGGAGGGTCTATCGCTCAAACCGACCTATCGGGCGTTATAGATGACAGATTCCCAAATGATGAAGCTTGCCTAGATCGTATTCGATTTTTAATGGATAAAATCGGGAGATTTGCTCAGGCAGGGTTTAGTCGTACCGAAGCAAAACTTCCAAAACTTAATTCTAAAGAAATATATGGGCACTTGCCCGCAGATAGATCTAAGCCTTATAATAGTCTAGAGATAATCCATAGACTAGTAGACGATTCTGAGTTTGAGCAATACAAAGAAAATTATGGCAAAACCATCGTGTGCGGCTATGCTCGTATAGACGGCTGGGCAGTCGGAATAGTATCTAATAATAGGGAACTTGTAAAAAGTGAAAAAGGTGAAATGCAATTTGGTGGAGTGATATACTCTGACAGTGCAGATAAGGCCGCTCGTTTCATAATGAACTGTAATCAGAAGAAAATTCCTTTGGTGTTTTTGCAAGACGTAACAGGCTTCATGGTAGGTAGTAGAAGCGAGCACGGTGGCATTATAAAAGATGGAGCTAAACTAGTGAGTGCTATGAGTAATAGTACAGTGCCTAAATTCACAGTAATCATAGGCAATAGCTATGGTGCGGGAAACTATGCCATGTGTGGCAAAGCATATGATCCTAGGCTCATAGTAGCTTGGCCAAGTGCTAAAATAGCTGTGATGGGTGGCGAACAAGCAGCCAAAGTATTATTACAAATAGAAAAAGCTTCCCTTGCTAAAAAAGGAGAAGAAATAACTGCGGAGAAAGAAAAGGCTCTTCTGGATAAAATAATAAACAGATACAACAAACAAACTACTCCAGAGTATGCTGCATCTAGACTTTGGGTAGATGAAATAATAGATCCATTAGATACCAGAAAATGGCTAAGTAGTGGAATAGAAATGGCCAATAATGCTCCAGTGGCTAAATACAATGTAGGGGTAATTCAAACATAACAAACAACAAAATCATGAGACATAATCTATTTTTAATCGCGTGCTTATTCGCAGTTTATTCAGCGTTTGCACAGCAACCAACAGACCAACTTTGGCATCTATTGCCAAATAGTAAAAAAGGAAATTCGGGAATCGGCTTAGCTGAAGCTCAGGAGATGATGAAAGGCAAAACACCGCAAACTGTAATAGTGGCAATAGCAGATGCAGGTGTAGACATAAATCACGAAGACCTAAAACATATGCTTTGGATCAATGCAGATGAAGTAGCAGACAACGGTATAGATGACGATAACAACGGATATACAGATGATATATATGGTTGGAATTTCATAGGGGAAACTACCCATGATAACCTAGAAATCACCAGACAATATGCACTACTCAATGCTAAGTATGAACTAAAGGCTACTGACGATATAGAAAACCAAGATGAGTACAATAGGTACCTGACTATAAAGCAAGAATTTTTACAAAAAAATAGTGACGCCAAACTTTACTACGAGAGATTCCTTCAAATAAAACAAGGAATGGAGTTTCTAGAAGATAGTTACGGTACAGATATGACTACTGAAGAGGTAACCAATCACAAGTCTAAAAGCAAGTACGAAGAAATAGCAAGAGGCATCCTAGCTAGAACTGCCGAGGCTAGTAAAAACTTCGACTATTTAGACATTAAGACTCAGCTCATGAGTGCATACGACCACTACGATGCAAGCTATAACTATAATTACAATCCAGAGTTTGATCCTAGAACTGAACTAGTGGGGGATGACTATAGCAATGCCCGTGAAATAGGTTACGGTAATAATAAAGTGTACTACGGAGAACATTCTTCTCACGGTACACACGTAGCTGGGATAGTAGCTGCAGATGCTAGCAATGATGAAGGGGCTAAAGGTATTTGCCAATCTTGTGACATTATGAGTATTAGAAATGTACCCGATGGGGACGAACGAGATAAAGACGTAGCCAATGGTATACGATACGCTGTAGATAATGGAGCCAAGATAGTAAACATGAGTTTTGGAAAAGGATACTCGCATAATGCCGAAGTAGTAAAAGAAGCTATACAATATGCAGCTTCTAAAGGAGTATTACTGGTACATGCAGCAGGCAATAGCAATCAAAACAATGACATTAGCGATAATTTTCCAAATGACTTTAACAATATAACGGATAATTGGATAGAAGTAGGTGCCAGTAGCTGGATGAAAAAACCAAAAGTATTTGCAGAATTCTCAAATTACGGACTAGAAGAAGTAGATATTTTCGCTCCGGGTGTAGATATATACTCTACTACCCCAGAAGGTCAGTATGAGGCTTTTAATGGCACTAGTATGGCCAGCCCAGTAGTAGCAGGTGTCGCAGGATATGTATGGAGCTATTACCCTACACTTACAGCAGCACAACTGAAACAAATACTCGTAGAAAGTGCTTTAGAAATAAAAGGGAGAAGCAGACTGCCTGGTAGTAAGAAAAAGACTAAAGCTTGCAAAATATCGAAGTATGGTAGTGAGGTTAACTTACCAGCGGCACTAAGACTTGCAGAGAAAATGACCACTGGTCAATAAAATGAAAAAAGAAATAATTGGTCTACTGCTAGTAGTCTTGCTAGGCTCCTGTGGCGGACCCAAAACACAAGTAGATCAAATAGTTGTTGCAGATAAAATCTATATCTGCAACAGGTCTTTTGACGTGGCAGAAGCTATGGCTATAAGCCAAGGTAAGATAGTAGGTACAGGATCTGAAAAAGAGATAAGCAGACTATATACAAGTGATTCTGTCTCCACTATAAAGGGAATCATCTACCCAGGATTTATAGATGCCCACTCCCACTTCTATGGTTATGGTCTTACGCTTAATAAAGTAGACTTACGCAATACCATTAGTATGAATGATATGGCAGAAAAAACCGTTGCATTTTCACAACAATCCAAAGACTATTGGATTACAGGAAGAGGCTGGGATCAAACGATATGGGAGCAGCAAGGGACACTTACCAATAATCTTTTAAATGCCTATTTCCCGGATAGACCTGTTTTCATAAAACGTGTAGATGGACACGCAGGCTTAGCCAATAATAAGGCTCTAGAGCTAGCAGGTATAAATACTAACACGCAAGTAGAAGGTGGAGAAATAACCAACATGGGAGGACTACTCACGGGATTATTGACGGATAATGCCATGGAATTAATTGATAAAATTATTCCAACTCCAAGCAAGGAAAGTGAGATAGATGCACTCCTAAAAGCACAAAAAAACTGTTTTGCAGCTGGGCTTACCACGGTGACTGACGCAGGTCTGGACTTAGCTACCATTTTACTAATAGACAGCTTGCAGCAAACAGGTGATCTGACTATTAGAGTATATGCTATGTGTAACCCAACAGAAGCAAATTTCGACTACTTCGCCACTAACGGTGCTATACTAAATGATAAGCTAAGAGTGAATTCTTTTAAACTGTATGCTGACGGTTCCCTAGGCTCACGTGGAGCAAAGTTGAAACAATCCTATTGCGACCATGAAGGGCACACAGGAGTATGGGTCACTAGACCTGAAGAATTAGAAAATTTATATCAACTTGTTTACGATCTTGGTTTTCAAGCAAACACGCACTGCATAGGAGATAGTGCCAATAGGAAAGTGCTAGAACTCTATGGCAATATATTGAAAGGGGAGAATGACAAAAGATGGAGAATAGAACACGCCCAAGTGGTAACTCCAAGTGATAGAAAACTATTTTCTAAATATAGCATAATACCTTCTGTACAGCCTACACATGCGACTAGTGATATGAGATGGGCCACTAATCGGCTATGTAACTCGCGTCTCTCTGGTGCCTATTCTTATAAAAGTCTACTCGCTTTAAATGGTTGGTTGCCTCTAGGTACAGATTTTCCTGTAGAGGACATTGCACCGCTCAATACATTTTTTGCTGCCGTATATAGACAAGATGCTAAAAATAATCCTGTAGGTGGTTTCTTACTAGAAGAAGCTCTCACTGCTTCCGAAGCTCTATTAGGAATGACCTATTGGGCTGCTAAAGGGAACAAAATGGAAGAACTCGTAGGAAGTCTAGAAAAAGGCAAACAAGCGGATTATATTATATTAAACAAGGATATAACTGCGGACAAGTATATGCTCAATACATCCATACTAGCTACCTATATAGACGCTAAAAAGGTGAAGTAGAATAATCTACTTCACCTTTTTAGTGTTTCTATTTTATTTATGTACTAGACTATCCTCTCTTTTCCATAGGAACAAAATCTCTTGTTACAGGTCCTGTATAGATTTGTCTTGGTCTTCCTATTGGATGTTTGTCTTCCATCATTTCTTTCCACTGTGCTATCCATCCTGGTAAACGACCTAGTGCGAATAGTACGGTAAACATCTCTACTGGGAATCCCATAGCTCTGTATATGATGCCAGAGTAGAAATCTACATTAGGGAACAACTTACGCTCTATGAAGTAAGGATCTGACAATACAGCCTCTTCTAGCCTTTTAGCTATAGCTAGTGTAGGATCATTTACTCCTAATTTTGCTAATACCTCATCAGCAGATTTTTTGATAATCTTAGCACGAGGATCAAAGTTTTTATATACTCTATGTCCAAAACCCATCAAACGGAATGGATCGTTCTTGTCTTTAGCCTTGTCTATGTATTTCTGTGCATCGCCACCATCAGCTTGTATAGCCTCTAGCATTTCTATCACCTTTTGGTTTGCTCCACCGTGAAGCGGACCCCATAGTGCAGCTACACCCGCAGATACACTTGCGTATAAATTAGCGTGGCTAGAACCTACTAGTCTTACAGTAGAAGCAGAACAGTTTTGCTCATGATCTGCATGCAGTATCATAAGCTTATTCATAGCTCTTACTAAAATAGGATCAAGCTCGTACTCTTCAGTTACGTGCTTGAAGGTCATATTCAAGTAGTTCTCTACGTAGGTAAGGTTGTTTTGCGGGTATATAAGTGGATGACCTATTCTATTCTTAGAAATCATAGCACAAATAGTTGGCATTTTAGCCAGCAATCTAGTGATAGTTCTCATTCTAGCCTCTTCACTTGCATTAGGATCTAAACTTTCTGGGTAGAAAGAAGATAGTGAAGATATCATGGCTATCAACTGACCCATAGGGTGACTACCGGTAGGCCAAGCATCAAAGATATTTTGAATATCCCCGTTTACTAAAGTATGTCTTCTTATCTCGTTATCCCAATCAGCGTATTCTTCTTTAGTAGGCAACTCCCCGTGTATGAGCAAATACGCTATTTCTAGGAATTCTGCTTTATCAGCAAGTTCTTCTATAGAATATCCTCTATGTCTTAAAATCCCTTTCTCCCCGTCTAGATAGGTGATGCTAGAAGTAGTAGCTCCAGTATTTTTGTAACCCAAATCTAAAGTAACAGCACCCGTAGTAGCTCGCAGTGTATTTATGTCAATACCTACTTCGTTTTCGGTTCCTACTACTAAAGGCAACTCTATATCTTTGCCTTGGATGTTAATTTTTGCTGTTTCTGACATACTTTATATTACTTCTTAGATTACTTTGGAGTGTTGCAAAGATATCGATTTTGCACCTGATATAAAAGGCAAACAAATAATTAGTATGCTTTTTTTAAGTTTAAATTTGTCTTAAAATACATTAAAGAATGTCAGAAGATATAGTACAAATAATTGGAGGGTTAAATAATAAAGCCGGACTAAAACAGCACATATACAGAAATACATTCTCCGTTTTTGCGGAGCTAAAACGCTGTGCCAAGGAAATAGCCGAAAAACTTACTCCAGAAGTCATAGAAAAAGACCCGACCCTTGAGGTGCAGTTTTACGAAAAAACCGAATTTGAATTTCACTTAAAATTTAGTGGAGATACTATAGCCTTTATCATGCATACTAACGTTTTTGCTTTCCCACCAGAGCACGAAGTGAGTAAGCTGGAGTATGTAGCCGAAGCCCCTGAAAGAGGATATTTTGGTATGATAATGGCGTATAATTTTCTTTCGGACTCTATCAAATACCAAAGACTGGCTGACGTGGGATACTTACTTGCTAGGCTCTTTATCAATTCTGAAGGACATTTTTATGTAGATGGACAACGTCAGCTGGACTTCCTGTACAAGAATCTTGCACAGCAAGAGATAGAGGAAGATGCTATAGTGAAGATAATAGAACAGACGATGCTCTATGCCTTAGATTTTGATCTCTACGTGCCACCTATAGAGACTATGGGAGATATGACCTTAGAGCAAAAAAACTATGTAAATAATCCAAGCGGATTTGCTACGGGAAAGCGATTGGGCTTTAAGAAGGAATGATGCACTAATTGAGTTATAGATTGATAGAATAATATCGAAAATTAGTTTTCGGAGTCACTTTGGGTGAGACCAAAAGAGTTAATTATACCGACCTTAATTTATTTTTTGACTAAGATTACACATTCTTCTCCATCCACTCTACGCCATCTGCTGTGGCTTTAAATGAGCTTTCACGCATCTTGTCTCCATCGTATATCCACGACATGGTATTTTGTTTATTAGCTGCTACTAATAGCTTATAGTGCAGTAGATTTTTGACCGCATCTGCTATCACACTTTCCTTCGTTTCGGTAAGCACCTCTCCTACTATGCTTTCAAATGCCTCTGGGAAGATACACAGCTGCAGGATCTCTGCTTCTAACTCTGGCAATTCTATTAGCTTACTTTTCTTTCTTTCCATTGGTATTTTAAAATCTGAGATAGTGGTGGCACTATGGCCATATAGAGTATGTGAAACGGTTGGCCCAAGAGAATGTTTGTAAACCATAAATCTCTTCCAAAAAAAGAAGTAAACCTACTATAAAACTTATCTTCTGCTAGCACTTTGAGCAATACTAAAAATCCTGCAGCTGTAGTACCCGCAGCTGAAAACGAAAACAAAGACCCTAACACTAACACATTATACATCCATACGCCTACCAGCATCCACGTATTCTGCTTAATATCATAATCGCCATTCTTGCTTGCCCATCGGAGACGCTGATGCCAAAATACAGAGAAACTTGAAGATCCTTCTGTCTTCACTATAGCCTTCTTATTTTTTACAAAGACTATACTATTAGGATTTTGATGATGAGCACTTTGGAGTAAAAAAACATCATCTCCGCTAGCAGCACGCTCATTCAGATCTGCGTCTGCTATAAGACTCTTGCGATACGCAAGGTTAGCCGCATTGCATATCATCGGTTTCTTCCAGTGTATATGAGCAGCACCTATGGCTATTAATGCTTCAAAGTCTAGTGCTACTATCCGTTGCCAAAAATTAGCAGACCGATGGAACTGAACTGGTCCACAGGCTAGTCTTATATCTTCATTACTAAACGGAGCTAGCATGGCACTGAGCCAATGTGTAGGTAGTGAGCAATCTGCATCCGTTTGTATGATAATATCACCAGTACAAGCTTCCCAGCCAGTTCGAATAGCAGCCTTTTTACCGACTCCCTCCATTTGATTTATTAATTGAATGTCTAGCTCCCCTACATATTCCTCTATCACCTTCTCTCCGCCATCTGTAGAGTAATCATTCACCAAAAGTATCTGAACGCTATGTGCTGCAAAATTTAAGGCTTGAAAAGACGATAGAAGACTCGGTAATTTTTCCACCTCATTTCTAAATGGAATAAGAATGCTAACAGTATATTTTAGCTGAGCTACATCATCTGTCTCGTCTATACTACTCCAGAGCTCACCATATTTGCTCAGTAAGCTATAATACGCCAACCCGGCGGTTAGTACTATGATAACGTATAGAATCATCTTTGTCGGATAGTGCTAAAAAGTAAATAAACCGTACCGAAGAAACCCGGTAAAATAAGATTGATAAACCAAAGACTAGTAACGGCTTGCAGTATAGGTGCATCTAGCAAAAAACTGCCAAAAAGCAACTGAGATACTGCTACTCGCACACCTACATCTGAGATGGCTGGCACAGGCACTAGGCTTTGCATAAGATACGCTGCGGGTACTAGAAGTAGTGCTTCTATGGGCAATGCAAAATCAGAAAACAACTGTAGTAATAAATAAAATTGTACCCCAAAAGTAAGATAACGAAGGAAAGATATTTGCACTACTCTGAGGTAAAGAGCTCGATCGTACCGTTTTATCATATTGAGTGTTTTGGCAACTTTTTTGGGTAAGTATCGTTTGACAATACGAAGAATATCTTGAATAAAATAGAGTAAGAGTACTATGACAAATAAAAGTACTAGAATAGCTATGAGTTTACCGTCTCCAGAAAACCAATCTCCTCCCATATCAGTAAAAAGCAGTACACCTCCTATGCTTAGCAGACCAAGGGAATAAGTCATAAGTACCTGAGCTATATTACCGGCTACCGTAGCTATCACCACCTTCATAGGATGTACTTTTTTGAGCAATAATCCTCTGCCTATGTAATCCCCCGTACGAGCTGGGGTAAAGTTACTAATGGCCATACCCCCAAGTATAGTAAGAAATGCACGCAGATTTGTAAGCGAAATAGCTTCTCGTATAAGAAGCTTAAACTTTTGAGCTTCCGCATTCCAATTTACGAATGCTAGAAATAAAATTAGAGAAAAAAGAAGTGGCTTTCTCTTTACGCCCGCACCTATATCCCCTAATACATTAGAATCTAACCCAATAATCTGTTGGTAGAAAAAATACAATGACAAAGCACTGAAAATCCATTTCAGCCAAGGGTAAAATAGTTTGTATCCTGCTTTTGAGGTCATTTGGTTTTAGTGTGTACTATCTTAGTAGTGCTATGTTGTATCTTTGTGTTACGAGTGGCGGAAGATAACAATTACGATAAGATAATACTGGGAATAGACCCAGGAACCAACATAGCAGGATACGGCATTATTGGTATCACCAAAAGTACCATGAGTCTGATTAGTATGGGGATCTTTGATCTACGCAAAGAACCTAGCCACGCAATGAAACTGCAATCTATCTTTGAGCAATGTACTAAGCTTATGGACCTTTATCTGCCAGACGAAGTAGCTCTGGAGGCTCCTTTTATGGGTAAAAATCCTCAAAGTATGCTAAAACTAGGTAGGGCTCAAGGAGTAAGTATGGCTGCAGCTCTCAATCGTAAAATTCCTGTTTTCGAATACGCTCCTAAACGTGTAAAACAAAGTGTCACAGGCAAGGGTACCGCGAGCAAAGAACAAGTAGCAGCTATGGTAATGGCTCTACTCAAGATAGAAAAAAATCATTCCAAGCTAGATGCTAGTGACGCCGTAGCCGTAGCTATATGCCATCATTTCACTTATAAACCTGGGGCTTCAGCTACTAAAAATTATGGAAGTTGGGAGAGTTTTGTAAGCAAGAATCCTAAAAAGATAAAGTAAGTATCAACCTACAACTGGCTAAATGCTTCAGATATGCTATTCGCTATTTCTTGCATTTTAGTTGGACTTAGTTGTAGCTTCTCTTTTTGAAAACTGATATCTCCTATCTCATTGATAGGTATCAAATGAATATGAGCGTGAGGCACTTCTAAACCCACTACAGCCGAGCCGACCCTAGCACACGGCATCACTATGTCTATTGCTTGTGCTACCTTTTTAGCAAAAAGGTGTAGCCCTATATATTCTTGTTCTTCTATATCAAAAATGTAGTCAGTAGGCTTTTTGGGTATTATTAGGGTATGACCTTCAGATATGGGGAATACATCCAAAAATGCTAAGAAGTCATCATTTTCAGCAACCTTATAAGCAGTGATATCCCCAGCAACTATTTTCTCAAAAATGGTCAATTAGATACTTATTTCTAATATTTCAAATTGTATCACTCCTGCGGGTACTTGTATCTCCGCTACTTCGCCTATCTTTTTACCCATTAGGCCCTCTCCTATTGGAGATTTTACCGAAATCTTACCAGCCTTTAGATCAGCCTCTGTCTCTGCTACTATAGTGTAAGACACCTCTTTATTAAACTTTTTATTCAGCAGCCTTACAGTGCTCAGTATATTGACTTTACTCAGGTCTATATCCTTAGGATCTATTACCCTACAGTCTGCCATTGTATTCTTTAGCTTAGAAATTTTCATTTCTAAAAGACCTTGAGCTTCTTTAGCAGCATCATACTCCGCATTTTCTGACAAATCTCCTTTGTCTCTAGCTTCTGCTATTTGGCCTGATATACGCCTACGCTCTACCTTCTCTAATTGTGCTATTTGTGCATTTAGAGCGTCGTATCCTTCTTGTGAAATATAGTTAATAGACATTGTTTGTATTTGCTTTTATAAAATAAGAATGTTGCATCCGCGAGCGGATGCAACATTGCAAAAATAATTATCTTTGGGTAAATGAGCTTACTCTCCTATGTTTAGTCTTACTCCAAACGAGTGAGAACCACCAAAAGGATTAGAGTGTCTGTACGAATAATCTAAGGCGAACGTAGTTTCAGAATCTTTACTCACGGGTAGTTCGAATGTAAAACCGCCCATTATTCCAGTAGCTGCACTTGTAGTTGTATTGTATTTAAGGCCTCCTTTTTCGTAAGCATAACCTCCTCTGAGTTGGAACATCTCTTTGTATGCATACTCTAAACCAGTAGTAAACTGATTCGTAGCAAAGGCATGATTGGTAAACGTCATAGCTGGTGTAAGTCTATGAAAATACGTCTCATCATTTTTATCTAATCTCATATCATACGATGCACTAATATTCATCAAAGTAGGAAGATTAAACTTATTTGATCTCTGATTTACAGTAGATTCAATTTCCGTTATGGGATTCAAAAGTTTAACAGAAAGACCATCTCCAGAATATCTAGCATCCGGACCAATGTTCTTTAAAGAAACTCCAAACTTCACATCGTTCTTTTTTATCTTCTGCTTATCCTTGAAAGTAGTGATATACTGTATCCCAGCATCTAGACCTACTCCTTGAGCTTTTACGTTTGTGCTAGACTCCGAAAATATTTTAAAACCTACACCACCCGATATTTCACGTGTAAACTGCTTAGAAAATGCAGCTGTGATATTAGTGAAACTTGGCTTATATGTACCAAGACCTCCATCAGGTTGATCATTAGTTGTGATCTCTATATCTCCCATATCATAGCTCATGATACTAACGCCCAAAACACCGTTACCACCCAAGTTTTGAGCAAATCCAAATGTATTGATATTAATATCACTACCCATCAACCACGATGTACGTGAAAAGATGATCTCAGTTTTAGGAGTATAAGCTAGTCCACCTATATTATTATAGATAGATTCTAGACCTCTTGTACTACTCACAGCAGCCCATCCCCAGCCAGAGCTTTTGCCCCATCCGTTTATGTTTAACTGTGTTGCACCCGCTTGGCCTATCCTATCTGGATTGCCTGCAAAGAGTGCTGTACTAGCTGATAGTATTATTGATAAAATTATAATTTTTCTCATTTCGTTCCTGTTTTAATTGTTTTGACTTCTTAAAATGAATCAAGATCAAGCTCTCTCATTACGCCCATCCATTTCAGTACTTTCTCTCCTAGTTCTCCAGCATCTATATGTATGATATACATACCACTAGAGATAGGCACACTTGCACCGTTTTTTAAGTTCCAGTCGGCTTCTGTAGTCTGGTCATCCTTTCTTATTCTACGCACAAGCGAACCATCTAAAGTATAGATAGATATATCACACTGTGGTGGTAGATTAGTGAATTTAACACGATTATCGATAGAACTAGACTCATATGATGAGAATGCGTAGTAAGGATTTGGAACTATGTTTACTAGTTCCAATGCTTCTTTCCCTTTTTCTACAGATACTTTATTAGCTATATCAGCAGTGCTGAATGAATACTTAGGCAAACCTTCTGTATGCACGTCATCTGTCTCAGGTGTAAGACCATATGGCATATTCACTCTTAGACGTATAGTTACCTCATTGGGAGGAACTGGAAGTCCATCAGCATTTTCTGTAAGCTCTACACCAGCAGCTGCGTATGCTGGGATTACCCAGTCACAGTTTTGAAATATCTTAGAGAGATCTCTGCTTCTTGCTCCTGCTGAAGTGTTAGCATCCAATTCTTTAAGTATTTCGTAGTATGAAGCCCCTTTGTCATAAGCAGGTCCTTCTTCAGGAAGCTTAGGTTGTAAAACTCTACTAGCTCCTTGATGACTGCCCATTACATAGATAAAATGTCTGCCTCCGAAACTTGGATACCCTGAGTTTACGTTTCCTGCATTATCCGTAGGATTCCATTTCATATCTCTACCGTTCTCACTTCTTTGATACGAATCTTCCCCTATTATAATATTGAGACGTTCGCCTGTATTTACATTGATTGCATATCCTGGGAATATTGATTTGCCAGAATCTAATGTTCTAGAACCATATTTTAATTGTCCTTTTCTCATATTAAATTTAGGTACTTCGCCTATGTTTAGTCTAGCATCTTCTCCCATTTCTAGCATTACACACTCAGTCCATTTAGACTCGTCAGGTGTCAGTACTATATCCACATTGCTTAGTAGCATAAGACCATGTCCTCCAGTAGCAGTAGGGTAGTAGGTGAAAGGCTGAATCAATGTCTCTGGTCTTGGATTACCCACGATACTAGTTGAAGCTCTGAGAGTGTTTGAAACCAGAGTTTGTGGAGCTATTCTACCATCCCAAATACGTTCAAAACTTTGTCCTTTATCAATGGAACTCGTAACCCCGTCATTACCTACGGTGAAATCGTGCCACGATGGATCATTATACCCGCTATTTCTTCCTTGCTCCCCTGAACGTATCCAGTCGTAGACTCCGAAACCATCTACTCTCTGAGTAGCATCTCTGTCTCTTACAGCAGTTAACCATTCATTACTAGGATCAGAAAACTCTACCGACCAATTGATAAGCCCATTGGTAGGATATTTCTCGCTATCTCTACTAGGAGCAGCCACTTGCTCTATAGTCACGGCTAGTCCCCAGTCTAAAATACTTTTACCCGTTGTGGATTCTAGTATTACCTGCTCATTTTTATACGCCAATGTAGTATCAGCAAAAATGGTGTCATTTGGCAATTTCACGAGTACCCAAGTAGTACTACTTGCGTGAATACTATCTTTAATCTTAAAACCTGATGTAGTAAGTTCTGCCGTAGATGAAGTTGGGATAATAGACAATTCAAAATCACCTTCTGGCACTTTAAGAGGATCTATTACTGTGATTTTTACCGGACCAAAACCGTTCTCATACTTCGGATTAACTACAAAATTATTCGCCATTATAGCATCCTTTGTTTCTTGAGATAGTTCTAGCTCATTGTTTCCATTTCCTTTTCCAGATAGCCTAGTTAACTCTGGGCCATCTCCATAAAATGAAGGAACACTTGAACCCCCAAATTTCGGACCTAACTTATGAGGAGATGCAGAGAATTTTTTTACTCTTCTACCTCCTAAGTATTTTTCACTTTCACTATCCCCTGCAGCATATGCCAATACTATATAGTAGTATGTCTTAAAGTTTACCAACGTTTTGTTAGATCCAGTCGCAAATTCGTCTTCCGTGATTTGTACTGTATGAGCTAATCCTTTATTTTCCCCTCTTACCTTCAGTACAGGAATAGAAGTTCCTACGTCCGCACTAAACTCTTGATTAATTAATACATCAAAATTGTCTTCTAAATCCACTTGAAAAATTTCTCGAGCTTTAGATAAGTCACTTAATTGGGATAAACTTACAGAACCATTCTTCAATTGAAATACTCTATACCCTTGGAATTTATAAATATCTGTGCCAAAATCTCTTTCTATAGAATCTGTGTAGTTTTCTACAAGTGAGGTGTTTGTGTTTCCTAGTGATAGTATGATCTGCTGATCTTGCTCATGTACTTCTACATCTGGTGCATCTGGTCCATCTATTAGGTCAAAACAAGAGTTGAATAAACTCTGAGCTTTTTTACTAGCTTCTTTTAGTAAGCTTAATGAACCTGATGCTCCACCGAATGGGGCTCTTGCCCATACTACACCCACAGTAAGATTTTGAACAGCTCCTGGTTTTAATATGAACGGTCCAGAAGATTGCAAAAATCTTCTATCCGCAGGTAAATTTCCTGCACCTTCTTCTGTCCAAGGTGCGGTATGTGTGCTGTCTGATTTGCCTGGGAACATATAGTCAGCCTTAGTACCGTCAGTACCTGCATTTCCGTCACCACCATATTGTATATCTGCTCCAGTTCTCCATTTGCCTTGTAGGTAATTGTAAAAATCTGACGGAGCAAATGGATTGCCATTTATTTGATTTTGGTCATTATTATAAAAAACAAATTTTGATAAACCCAATTCTATTGAGGTATCCACACCATTAATAGTAGTATCTATTGTAGGTCCTTCGAAAAAATCTACACCAACAGATGGAGGATTTAGTCCATAACCCAAAACACCTTCATCATTATCATCTCCATTATAACAGAAACCTAAAGAAAGATTTACATCACACCCTACATAATCATCTGAGTAGTTACCTAAATCTGCATCTACCCATTGTCCGAAATAAGTGTTCGTAAGTTGATTTGCACCTCTATTGATAAGACTAGTAGTGTAGAAAGTCATATCATTTATCTCATCATTGGTAGCAAACGCGAAGGCTGTAGTTTGAATTTCAATCTGCATTGCATCCGCCTGAGTCTCTGAGTGTATGTTTCCATTATCATTATAAATCCACCACAACATTTGATCAGGTTGATCTGCAGCATCATTATCTATTTTTATACCTTTACAAGTTTCTCGAAGTATAGGGTAGTCACCACCAGATGGGGTATAGATACCATTACTATCTACATCCTTAAATGGGGCTTTTGGATTTTCATCTAAGCTTTTTCGTCCTGGCCATCCATCTATCTGATCATCTACTATTCCAGATCCATTTTTAGCTACATGTTCTATTATTTTAGAGCCATCGACCTTATATATTTTGTCCCACTCAGCACATTGTGCATTATTAGTATTCCCGTTTTTATCCAAAGGACCTGGCCAAAAATCTGAACCCCTTTGACGATACGTCATAGCTGCTAATCTGAGATTATCTGCTACATCTAAACCGCCTATCCAAATAGCCCCAGCAAATAAGCTATTCTTACGTACTGTATTCAAATCTTCAATTTTAGGAATTTCATATCGAGCACTGCTCAAATCCCACCACATATCACCACCATTCAAAATTTTGGTACGTACGTTATTTACATCTAAATCTGCACTCTGAGTAGCAGGGTCACAATCTGAACCGAATTTCATTTCAAGTCTAGATTTCACCCCTTTAGTAGCTTTTTTTTCTACGTCTTGCACGTCCTCTTTTCCGAGAACCACTACTGACAACAAAATGCCAGTCCACATCATCCATTTTCTCATTTGTATATTCATATCTTTATCTCTACTGTTTATCTTGTTTGCTAAAATTAGAAGTTCATTTTTAGACCTAATCTTACTAATCTCGGGATACTGTATCTGTATGGGTTGTCCACTTTAGCATTATACAAATCAACATATGATTGAGTTCTTGTCTCATTTTCAGCTTGCTGCTGCCCCTGAGGAGAGCTTAACCATCCATCATTATTTGCTAAACCAGTGTAACCATACACCCGGCTTATGTTTTGAGTATTAAATAGATTCTGTACCCATAAGAAGGCTTGAAACTCGATAGACTGTCTTCTGAACTGATCTTTCGTATTTCTCTTCTTCACGCTAAAGTTTTTATTAAAATTGGCATCCACCTTAAACTGCCAAGGAAGTCTAGAACCAAATGGGTTTCCATCTAATACTTGTCTAGTAGCTGTACCTACAGTTGCACTTGCTACTGGATTACCGTATGCTGAATATGGCTCGCCAGATTTTGTACTTATTATAAAGTTAGCCCCTGCATCTGCAAATACTTTTTTGTTAAACCATATTGGTCCGGTGTAGTCATTACCTCCTTTAAATCTGTAATCTAATCTAGCCGTAATCTGATGACGTACGTCTCTGGAAGTAGGATACAATGATCTAAGATTTGGTAAATTAGCTTGTATCAATGCTGCTGATGAGTTGGTATTAGAACCTGTACCATCTGCGAATAGTAATGAGTAGTTTACCCCAAGAGATGTTCTACCTGCTCCTCTAAGCTCATACTCCGCTCTGAAGTTTTTAATAGTCTCAAAATCTAAATTTTGGTAACTATTATACGAAATAGGATATGCTTGATTTACTCTTACTAGTGCATAATCACCTCTAGTCTCACGATAAGATGCGATAAGACTAATAGCAGAGTTTCTAGATAATGTCTGCTTAAAACCAAGCTCATAACTAGTAGTTACACGTGGCTGTAAGTTTGCATTACCCACTACAGCTCCTTGGTTTGCCTCTAAATAGTAGTATGTACTAATAGGAGCAAAAATATTTCCGTTTGCAGGACGCTGTGCAAGCTTATCATAGTTAGCAAAGAATTGTGCTTCTGAGTTGATAGGGAATGAGAACCATACACGTGGCAAAACATTAATTACCGGCTCATAGTCTTTAAATGATTCAGCAACTAAGTTTTCATCTTGATCTACTAAGAAAGGTTGAATTCTTCCACTATTGGATCCTTGTGCTAATAAGTCTGGATTAGCTAACTCTACGCCAGTCTCATCGTACCAAGTTGCTCCATCTCTATATCCTAATATTTGAGTAGGATTGTCTATATCATTCACATAAACTACATAATCGTCTCCTACCGTAGATGGTATAGAATACCCATTCAATAGGTTAGCTCCTCTATCGCCTGCTCCTAAACTTCCCATCTCTCCAGCAGAGTAAGTAGGAAATAATGAATATTGATCCACTAAACCTGATTGGTTTGCATCGTATCTTTCTACTCTTACACCTAATCGCAAGATAAGATCTTTAAATTGGAACTTATCTTGGAACCAGATAGCGTTATAAATAGGAGCAAATGATCCTAAACTTCTATTTGCACTATCATTGGTAAAATCTGAGAATGAAAACGCTTTACGAGTTCTATTACCCAAGTAGTCATACCCAAAGTACCCTACACGTGAGTTACCATTATTCCAAAGGTCATCTGCACTAAACAAATTAAGTGCAAATGTGCTTGGGTCTAAGCTATTGATATCTATAAAAGTAGACTCAGTATATAAATTACCATTTACATCTCTTTTTCCTTCTCCTATTAATTTAGCTCTTAAGTTTTTATCAAAAGATGTTTGTTGGTTGTAGTCTATTCGTTGGTTATAGGTTACAGTATCTGTAAATGTCCCAAACTCATCATATGAATGAATACCTCCATAAGTAAAACCACCTTCTTCTAATGTAGCAAGATCTTGGTTATGCGTGTTAGTAAGAAGTGGCATAAGCGTCCAAAGTTGCCCTGCACTAATACTCCAGCTACTAAAAAACGTTTGCTCAAAGTACATACCGAACTGTAAATCGTGCGTATTTTCTAAGTTAAGAATGGCCTCACCTTGAGCATAAGCAGCCGCTCTCTCTGTCTGCCCCTTTGAGTATCCTGTAGCTCCCGCTCCAGGGTTAGACCATAGCGAGTAAGTAAGTGCTGGCGTAAAACCATTCAATAGACCCAATTGCTGCTGTATCTGATTACTAGAAGAAACTCTCTGTCCTGCTGCTTCTGCATTGTTAAAGAAGGACTCTGTATACTTTGAAAGTATTGGGTTCTTATCTCCTGGATCGTAAGTGATCTCACTATTTCTGAAACCTAATAAGTTTAAGTATCCTTGTCGTCTTACGGTATCTCCTTTCTGGTCTATGAAATACTTAAGATCTGTATTGTAGTTATATACTGGCTCTCTAAACGAAGTAAACTTGCCCACATATCCATAATCGAAATAGTCCGTTCCGTGATCCGAATTTTGAGTCTCACTCCAGCTACTTTGGTAGTCTAGTCTTAGGTTATAAAACGCATCAGAAAATAGTGATTTTTCTTTTTCCTTATCGTCTTCGTTAGTCTCCCCAAGTCTTTGAGTGAATTTTACGTACGTTCTCAAACTCTGACTTGTAGAGTTACTATATCCGTCATCGTTCATTAGACTCTGAGTATAGTTCCAGTTATTCCCTTGATTCTGGTTAAAACTACCGAATAAGGTAAGTGATGAGTTTTTATTTGGAAGAAATTCTAACTTACCTTGAACATTTCCAAAGTATCTAGCTACATTATTTCTTGCTTTGTTAAACTCTAAATCATCTTTAGTTAAAAGTAAAGATCTATATACATTTCCCTCCCCATTTGGATTAGCTATAAGAGGATTTTGCTCCAAGTTGGCTTGCACTTCTGGTTTTACAGTATAAAAACCACCATATCCTGGACTTGCATCTGCTGCATAGTTTAAATTAGTAGCGAATTGGTATCCTAAAGCCACATATTCTTTATCCCCGCCTCCTTTATTCTTAATCCATAATGGACCAACGGCAGAAAACTCTGCTTGGTTATAGTTGTACGAATCGAATGGAGAAGAAGATATAAGTTCGAAACTTCTACTTACAAATCTTGATGGCCCTTTAGTTGTAATACTGATAGCACCACCTGTAAAGTCACCATACTGAGCTGGAATACCCGACTGTATTATGTCTATCTGACCTTGAGCCGATTGCGGTACACTAGAGCTACCTACTACACGCACACCATCTACATAGTATGCCGTACCGTCCGATCTACTTCCTAAGAAAGAGATACCCGAAGTTGTCTGATTTACTGCAGAGGACATTCCCGCGATAGCATTTAGACTACGAGTAGGTAATTTTGTAATATCTGAACTAGTAAGTGTAGTTGAGTTCTTATCTTTCTCTATAAGCGGCTTACCTGCTCGTACAGTAATAGTCTGTAACACAGCAGTACCATCTTCGCCTTTAGGAGTCATTTCAACATTTTGAAACTTAGTACTATTAGACGAAACCTCGATGTCTGTAACTACTTGGTCACTATAGTCTAGGTATTTTACTGTAATCGAATAAGTACCTGGATCTAATGCGTTTACCACATATTTACCCTCATCATCGGTGTACGCACCACCTTTTCTAATACCATCTTTTTCTAGAAGTATGGTAGCGTATGCGATTGGAGCCTTTGTCTTAGCATCTGTAACTTTTCCTTGTAGCTTTCCAAAATTGGACTGCGAGTACACAGATGTCACAAATAGACAGGCGATTAATATTGTAAGTGCTTTCTTCATAAACTTTGCTTTACACGTTTTTTCGAACTTCAATATTTGCTATAAAAATGCAATTATTCAAATTAATTTTACCTAAGAACTAGTTTCAATTCACAAGCGGTCATTTTTTAATCCAATTATTTATTTTTTTGGCTAGCACTTCAGCTAGTAATTTATATGAATCTGCCGTAAGTCCTCCGACGTGAGGCGTCACTATAACATCCTCATTTTCAGATAAATAATTCAATTCTTTTTGCTCTTCAGCAGTCAAATTTAATATATTTTCATTTGGTAAAACATCCAAAGACGCTCCAAGTATTTTTCCTTCTTTTAGTCCGAAAATTATATCTAAAATTTTAACCACAGAACCCCTCGATAGGTTCAAAAGATAGAACGATTTTTCCATTTCCTTAATAAATGACTGATTTATCATTTCAAGAGAAAATTCATTAAGTGGAATATGTAGGCTAACTATATCTGCTTGAGATTTTAATTCCTCTAAACTTACTTCCTCTACAAACTCATTCCCAAATCCTACTTTAAACTTATCATACGCCATCACCTTGCAGCCAAATACCTGCAATAGCTTCGCTAAAGCACTCCCTACATTTCCATACCCTATGATTCCCACACAAAGGTTTTTTAATTCCTTCCCTTGATTTCCTTTTCTGTCCCACACGCCATTACGCACCTGCCTGCTGCTTCTACTTATATGAGCTAGCATTCCTATCATCATTCCTATAGTCTGCTCAGCTACCGCATTACTATTACCCTCTGGTGCATTGATACACTTTACCCCTCTTTGTGCTGCATACGCCACATCTATATTATCCATACCAGAGCCTAACCTACCTACTAACTCTAGTAATGGAGATCTATCTATCCACTCTTTGGTTATTCGTAGTTTACTTCGCATTATCAAGATAGTAGCTTTAGCCAGTTCTACTTCCAGCTCCGCTTCTGTGATAGCAGGCATATACACTACTTTGTAAGAACTTAAGGCATCTTGCAATACTGGATGGCAGTCATCTATTATTAATATGTGGTGAGCTCTACTCATTTATAATTTTGCAAATATCTATTTATAGTTTTCATAGCCAATGGTTTTAAAAAGTGGTTCTCAGAGTTAGACTTATCATTCTTGGCTGTCCAAAATTTCCTGGGTCATTATTCTTCAAACTATAGTAGTCTGCAAATGACTGAGCACTTAGCTCTGTATTTAATCTTTGCTGGCCTTGTGGAGAAGATAAGTATCCATCATCAGAAGGAGAAGATGAGTAAGCATAGACATTATATATTTTGCTAATATTCAATAGATTGAGAGCGTTTAGTTGTGCCACTATTGGTTTCTGTCTTACAAAAAAAACTTTGCTTATGGATAAATCTACGGAATAGTTCCACGGCAGTCTAGACCCAAATGGATTCCCTTTTATCTGGCTACGGCTGGCACTACCTAGACTCTGAGCTTCTGGTATGGCATTTACCAATGCGGTATATGGAGTCCCAGACTGGGCATTACCAAATATATTGATCTGCATATGTCTAAAAATAGATATCTTCTTTTTACCTAGACTGTCTAGTGCAACAGTGACACTCCCATTTATCTTATGGCGTACATCATACTGCAGCGGATATAGGCTTCTTAAGTTAGGTTGATTTGCTTGTATTAGTGCTGCTGCACTATTAGCATTAGACCCTGTACCATCTGCAAATTGTAATAGATAGTTGGCTCGCAAGTTTATACTCGTCAGCGATAGTTCATAGTCTCCACCAAAAGACTTGATAGTAGAAAAATCGCTATTGCTGTAAGTTATATAGCTTCTAGGATAAGCCTGCTCTATGCTTATTAAGTTTATATCATTCTTGATATCTGCATACCCTACTCTTATGTTTAGCTTACCTCTGGTTCCTACTAGTCTTTTAAATCCTATTTGATAATCAGTACGTTTTGCGGGTTTTAGTTCTGGATTTGGAAGTATAGTATTACTAGCATTTTCTAGGTAATAATAAGAGCTAATAGGTGCAAATGACTGACCAAAACTAGGACGCTGTGCAAATTTGTCATAATACGCATAGAACAAAGCCTTGGAGCTAATCGGGAACGAAAAAGACAGACGCGGGAGTATTAAGATTTCCGGTTCGTAATCCTTAAAAGATTCATCTGTAAGGTTTTGGTTATTAGGATCTACCAGCAAAGGCTGAATAACTCCACTAGCGGTTTTTATCCTAATAGACTCCGGGCTAGACAGCTCTACTCCACGCTCGTCATACCAGGTACCACCTTCTCTGTATCCTAGTATTTCGGTAGGTCTATGCAAGTCATTCACATACACCGCAGCTTCCTTACTAATATTGGATGGGTGACTTACAGTTTGCCCAGCTATAGTGTTCACTTCTGAAGCAGTCTGCACCGGATATAGCGAGTATGGATCTTTTAGTACTGACTGGTTAGCATCAAATCTCTCTATTCTTACACCTGCTCGTATTTTTATTTTTTCAAGTACAAATTTATCTTGAATCCAAAGTGCAGAGTAGTTTGGGTTGTACGCATTTACAAATCGATTTGCTCTGTCATTTAGAAAGTCGTTTAAGCTCTTTTTAGATCTCATCAACTTGCCTGTGTGGTCATAGCCCGCATATCCTAAGTAGCTCTCACCATTATTCCACAGCTCATCTGCACTAAACATGTCTATGCTAAATGCACTAGGATCTAATTCATTAATATCAATAAACTGAGCACCTCCAATCGTGTAGCCGTTACTCGAAGAAATATTCCCTCGTAAGCTTTGGTCAAAATTGGACTGTCTACTGAGATCGTTTATGTAGTTATAAGATACCGTATCGGTAAACATCCCTTGCTCATCATAACTCAATATAGGATTAGCATAATCCAACGTATTATACTGTCTATTAACCAGCTGCGGCATTAGTCTCCAAAGTCCATTGGCATTGAGCGAGTAATAAGATCTACGCCTTTGCTCAAAGAGCGTACCTATCTGTATATCATGCTGTTTACCTAGCTCTCTTGTAGGATTCATAGCTATATTCAATATCGCTTTTAGACTCCCTTTCTGTTGGTCAGATTTAGCATAGTTACTTACTAATGTGCCTGGTGCGTACCACATACTATTGATTGCAGTAGGGTTTTGTCCATTGAGAAGCCCTTGCGACTCTTGCAACTGAGATAGGTTTAGAATTGTATTATTTTCTAACGCATATCTAGTAATTGCAGCCCGCTGTATATTATGCTCAGATGCTTCAAACTGTAGTGAAGTCTCTTCATACCCGTCTTGAAACTCATAAAATCCATCTGCTAATACCTTCTCTCCATTTTGATCTGTAAAATACCGCTGCCCGTCTACGTAAGTATATCGATCAGTACCAGTCGAAGTAAATTTACCTATGTGCCCGTATTCAAAGACATTGTCCCCATGTATAGGGTCTACCGTTTTAGAATTTACCCGCTGGTAATCAGCGATGAGTTGATAGTTTATTTTACTAAACAAACTAGAATCATACATCAGCTGGCCTGAAGAGCTATATGGTCTCTTTAGTGTATGCTGTATCTGTGCATTAATTTTTCCAATAACAGAAGTATTCAACGGATTTCGGCCAGAATTGAGAAGGCTATTGCTAAAAGAAAATTGATTTTGTCGAGTGTACTGTATGGATGGTTCTATACGCAATACTAAATCTCTACTAGGCTTATAAGACAGCATAGCACTGGTATACAGATTTGTAGCTGCTGCATTTTGTTTGGTATTTACCTTCACGAAGTCTTCGTTTCTAAAACCCGATGCAGTGGGTAATGAGGCACCGCCTCCGTAGTTGGTAAACGGTGTTTCGAGTAAGTCGTTCTCTACATTTTCTTTGAGCCCATAGAGGTCTGTACTAGAAGGGTTAGGATCTTTTTGAAATCCTGCAAATAAAGAATGTGTGATTGCTAGTTTGGTGTGCCCATCTTCTACTATGAGAGGCTTGTATAAGTAAGTTTCTATCGCGTTATGATGATATGCATTAAATGGGCTAGAACTTCGCACCATAATCTGTCTTATTGCTGTAGTGTCTAGTATATCACTGGTGGTATACTCTATAGCTCCTCCTACAAAATCTCCGTACATAGCTGGCACGCCCGCCGATATCACTTTCACTTCTCCTAGATTAAAGGTCGCTGGATTAAGTGGGCCTATTTGTATCGCATTGTTTTTTATCACAGCCAATTGACCTGGCCTGGCACTTCCACTCTGCAGAGCACCTCCTACTTTAGTTACACTAGGATCTTGAGATATCAAGCCTAGTAACCCGTCATATGGACTCTCTATTATCTCTATGGGCCTCCTCGGCGGATCTCTGTCTAAGGCTACTGCTATTACCTCTACAACACCCAGTTGATCGCCTCCTCCACTAATGAGTGAGATAGCAAGAAACTTGGACCCCCCATCTGATAGATAGACGTTTTTGGTTATGGTATCTACTCCTAAGGCCAATACCGTAACCGTATAATCGCCCGGAGTAAGCTCCGAAAAGATAAAACTTCCATGGTCGTCTACTACTCCATTAGCTGCTATGGCTTGACCTTTTTTTAATTGTACAAATGCAGTAAGATTAGGCTCTCCTCCCTCTTTTACTGTTCCCCTGATATCTCCATTTTGAGCATAGCCTGCACTATGTAATACAAAGATGAGTACTGTGATAAGTGTGTAATTCTTTAGCATAATTTAACTTTTGATTTATGCTAAGTTCGATATTCTATTTGGCTCTCATGACCTAGTTTTGACTAACGGACTATTTGTATTCATCAAAACACAAGTTGATTTTAGAAACGAAAATTGACCCCGTTTATCAATTTGCGTGGGCTACAAACGGGAATTGACTTTATTCTATTGGGTCTAAGAGTGTCTTGGTAAAGACCACATCTTTTTCTAAGAACAAAACAGCCTCTCGTAAGAACTCATCTGTAACATCAGAAAGATGATACTCGCTAGGTAGCGATGTACTGGTTGTATGTAGTAAATTATTTTGAGCTAGATAGTCTTCTACGGTTTCGGCTATTATCTTAGGTGTATGTAGCACTTTCAAGCCATTGCTAAAGTATTTTTCTATCTGCTGGTATATGATGGGGTAATGGGTACAGGCAGGTATAAGCAGCTCACAATCTGCAAAGTTTTCGAAGTATCTATCAAAAACAGGGAAAAGAACTTTCTCTTCTAAAAACCCATCTTCTATAAGCGGCACTAGCAGTGGGGTGGCTCTTGCTGTTATGTTTAATCGGCTGTTTTTTTGAGCAAGTGCTTCATTAAACATACCAGAACCTATAGTCTTGCGAGTTCCTATGATTCCTATATTAGTATACTTAGTCTGCTTTGCTATTAGCTTTACTATAGGGCTTATTACTTCTACTATTTGTTCCGCCTTATACGGAATTTTGGGTGCTTTGCTTATCACGGTAGTAGCACTATTGCAGGCTACTACTATCATTTTACACCCTTTGTTTTTTAAAAACTGTGTAATGGCATGCACGTAGCTTATAAGAGCATCCTCGCTCTTATCGCCATAAGGCAAATGAGCAGTATCACCATAATAGATAAACTGCTCATTTGGTAGTTTCTTTTGCAGAGCTTTTAAAATGGTAAGACCACCAAGCCCCGAATCAAAAACGCCTATAGGTTGAGACGTATTGATAATAGAATTATTTAACGCCTAATTTAGCTTTCACTAAAGGCATAAGATCGAAAGAACTATCGCTATATATAATGCCACTACCTTCTGTGGTATCCATTACGTATGCATAGCCATTCGCTTTTGCTACTTCAGAGATAGTTTTCTTCACCTTCTCTAGTAAAGGAGAGAGTAATTCTTCTTGCTTTATTTGTAGATCATCATTTGCTCTCTTTTGCAATTCTTGATATTGCTTTTGAAGATTTTCTACTTCTTGAGTTTTTATTTCTTTCTCGCTGTCAGATACAGAAGGTTTGTCTATAATGATCATAAGTGCATTATACTTTGTTTTGGCTTCTGTTTCTTTTTCGGCAAGTATTCTCTGCCACATTTCTTGAACTTGGGCTAGTTGTTTCTGTATACTATCTGCCTCTGGTAGCATTTCTAACAAATTACTACTGTTTATATGTCCTACTTTAGTTTGTGCTTGTGCAGCAAATGTGGAACATACTAAGGTTAAAATTACGAGTACTTTTTTCATCTCTGTTTATTTATTAATTGTTTTTAGGTTGTGTTATAATTATCTAGGTGGCAGGTCATCATCGTCTGTATCTCCAGCCCCCGGAGGCAAGTTATTATCATCGGAGTTTCCTCCTTTAGTAGGCACTACGCCTAATTCTTCTAGTACTTCATCACTTCTATCATACTTCGGGTTAGATACTAGCATTAGCATATCTCCACTTTTGTCGAAGATAAAATCGAGTCCGTTATTCTTAGCTACTTTATTTATAGCCTCATATACTTTATCTTGTACGGGTTTTATCAATTCTTCTCTTTTCTTGAAAAGTTCACCTTCATACCCAAACTTGTCATTTTGTAGTTTCTTCGCCTCACGCTCTTTTTCAATTATTTCATTTTCGCGTTTGGTCTGCATATCTTTAGTAAGCAATACCTTCTCTGCTTGATACTGCTTATATAGTTTATCTATAGCCTCAAACTTATTGTCTATTTCCTCTTGCCATTTTTTACTTTTTTCATCTATCTGATTTTGAGCAGATTTATACGACGGCATCTGAGACAAAATGTAATCTGAGTCTACATATGCAAATCGCTGAGCGTTAGCTTGAGTACTCATAACGGCTATTAGGCCGAGAAGTAAAGTGGATTTAAATATTAATTTCATTTTATGCTGTTTTCCCAAAGTAACACATAAACTATGCTACAGTACTCAAAACGGTTGCAAACATATAAAAAATTAGGGCTCACGCTTGATTTGCTTACTTTTTTTGAATTCTTGTTATTGTACAGTATACCATACATCAATGTGTTAAATCAATGACCGAAGTAGCTACTGTATTGCTCACGTTGAGCTCTCTGTCTAATAATTTCATCTCCAATATCACTTTCTCTGGCCTTAAACCTATAGGATTTGCTGTGAGATTCACTATCAAATCTCCCGAAATAGCTTTATACTTACTTGTAGGCGTAAGCACAGGTACTCGCTCGTGTTGATTACCATAAGGTTGATTACTATTGGGGTTGATCAACTCACTATACTCTCCTATACTGTCTGGCACCAAATAAGTTACAGGTAGATTATGAAAATAAATACTACCAAAATTAAACGGCGATATAGTATCCGTTTCCGATAAGCCAATATCTCCATCACCGTCTTGAAAATACAAGGTAACTTGGATAACACTGTCCTTGCCATCTCTATTTTTTAGTAACTCTACTTTTCTTAGTTGAATCTCTGGCAAAGGTCCAAAGCCAACAGGATCTAGTTTGCAGGCTAAAATAAAGCCACATAACACTAGAGTTATTACATTTGAAGTCTTTATGAGTGGTTTGCCTAACATACAGTCTATTTGGTCAATATCTGAACACAATTTTAACGAAATTGCACTACAGTTATTTCAATTTCAGGCTAAATATAATGCTGTATACGCTCAATATCTAAAATTAATTGACAAAGACCCTGATTCAATTAAAGATTACCGCGATATTCCCTTTTTGCCAATATCTTTTTTTAAAACACATAAGGTAGTCAGCGTGTCTTTTACTAGTGAAGCCATTTTCCAAAGTAGCAGTACCACAGGCACCTACACTGCAAAGCACAACGTAAAATCCCTTTCTTCTTATCATCAAAATTGTGTAAGAATCATAGAGGATCAGATAGGGTCTGTATCAGATTATGAAATACTAGGTCTGCTACCTAATTACCTAGAAAGACAAAATTCTTCTCTTGTAAGTATGGTCAAGTACCTAATGGACTCTAATACCCAGGGGGACAGTTTCTATCTCTATAATCACGATGCTCTCATTCAAAAAATAGAACAAAGTACTAAGCCTATTCTCCTATTCGGAGTAAGTTTTGCGTTACTAGATTTTGCCGACAAATACGCCAGTAACAAACCATTTACTATCATAGAAACGGGTGGCATGAAGGGACGTAAAATAGAAATAACAAAAGTAGAAGTTTACAATACTTTACAAGCTTCATTTCCGCAAGCTACTATACGATCAGAATACGGAATGACAGAACTACTAAGCCAGGCATATTCGGATGTCAGTGCTCGCTATACATGCCCTCCCTGGATGAAAGTACTAGCTAGAGCAGACAATGATCCGCTCAGCAATAAAGCAAATGGACGAACAGCAGCTCTCAACATTATAGACTTAGCCAATCTACATTCTTGTGCTTTTATAGCCGCTGATGATTTAGGGCAAGTATTCCCAGATGGTAGTTTTGAAGTGACCGGACGTATGGACCACTCCGATGTGCGAGGATGTAGCCTTATGGCGGTTTAAAAGAGCAAATATATTTTTGAATTATACATTATGAATGTTATCAAAAAATCCCTAGGGGAACAAATAACATTACTAAGGCTAGCCATAAAGCACCCAAGGCATCTATTTATGCTAGCATCCAAGTACTATCTACTAGCTACACTTTTCAACTAATAGGACTAAAAAACTCTTGTAGAATAATTACTTTTTACGAGAAAGATAAAACATTAGTGGTGCTATAACAATGCGCTAAAGAAGATCTAAACAAAACAACTTCAGGTTTTAGGCAAATAGAAGAATCCTTTGCCATAGGCAGTCCTGCTACCTACTAGAGTTGGCTATCTACCTCCAACATCTTAAAGATGCGAGGAATAGGATGTGTGACAAATGCCTTTATTATTCGCTTTATGTCATTGTTATTCTTGTAAGCTTGTATGCAGTCTGATAGGTCTTCTTGGTTCAGGGCCAGATCATTATCCACAAATCCAAATCCTCTATAATCTCCTTCTCGTATAGCCACTACGCTAGCCTCTTCTCTAGTACGGCCCGGGCCTACTATGTAAGCGGTTAGCTTGTCATCCTTATTTTCTGTTGCGGCTAATACTCTAGCATTATACTCTTCCTTGGTCTCTTGTCCAGAGCATATTGAGCAATTTTCGCCTAGATAGCAATTCTCTTTGGTGCGTTCTAAAGCCGTATACTTAGGACAAAGATTAGACTTATCTACTAGCTTATATAAATGATCCTTTGCCATAACCATGGAGCTAAAACTCTGGATACTATTTTTGGCAAACTTCTGTAAAAATACGTCTATACGTAGCACTCCATCTTGCCCTTCGTAATAGCAAACATGGTAGTCATTCGACTTGTGTTTTTGAGCCTTATTATATGCGGGATAGTGCTTTTTTATTTCATCAGATTCCAAGAGTAAAGCAACCAATTCGTTCCCTGTCTCTTGATAGCTCACATGATGTATCTTTCGCAGTAACTCTGCTTTTTTTCTGGAGCTTTCGGTAAAATGAGATACTATTCTCTTCTTTATATCCTTGGCTTTACCTACATACAATATTTTCATATCTTCCCCTAGCAGATAATAAACACCTGCAGTGTTGGGCAAGGAAACAAACTCTTCTTTGGGTAAGTTAGGCGGCAATATTGCCTCTCTATTGAGCTGATTGAGTGATTGAAACACAAAATCATCCTTGTCGTTCACTAGTAAGTGATGAAAGAGCTCTATCGTAGCTTTAGCATCACCCATTGCTCGGTGTCTACTGCCATTTGTTATCCCTAGATTAGTACAAATCTTACCCAATGAGTAAGATGGATAACCTGGTATTATAGTACGTGACAGTCTCACTGTACACAGCTTTTTCTGATTTAAAGTGGTGCCTAAATCCTCAAAATGATTTTTGATAATTCCATAATCGAAACTCACATTATGAGCTACGAAAATAGTACCCTCCAAAAATTTATAAAACTCATCTGCTACATCTTCAAACTTGGGTGCATCAGCAACCATATTATTAGAAATGCCAGTAAGAAGCGTTATAGATTTTGGGATAAAAACTTCTGGGTTTATTAGAGACTCGTACTCGGATAAAATGTTAGTGCCGTCTGTTTTTACGGCGGCTATCTCAGTTATCCTATTCCCGTGGGAACCCCCTGTCGTCTCTATATCTACTATAGTATAAATCAACTAATGACTACTTAAGGGACCCCTTAAAAAATACTTTCTATGATAGAATCTGCAGATATATTTTCTGCTTCAGCTTTATAGTTTCGTACCACCCTATGTCTCAATACCATCTTGGCTACGGCCTGCACATCTTCTATATCCGGAGAATATTTGCCGTTGATTAGGGCATTAGCTTTAGCTCCTACTATGAGGTACTGAGAAGCTCTAGGGCCTGCTCCGTATTCTATATATTCATTTATATGTGGTGTAGCTAGCTCTCTATTTGCTCTTGTTCTACCTACTAGTTTCACAGCATACTCATACACATTATCTGCTACTTCTACTTTTCTCACTAGGTTTTGAAATCCAATAATTTCTTCTTGTGAAACAACTTTGTTTACGGGTGCAGTAATGTGACCTGTAGTGGCCTTTACTATACTTATTTCCTCTGCTGTAGTAGGATAGTCAAGCACCATATTAAACATAAATCGGTCCAGCTGTGCCTCCGGCAATGGATAGGTACCCTCTTGCTCTATCGGATTCTGAGTCGCAAGTACAAAAAATGGCTTAGGTAAAATATATTCTGTGCCACTTATTGTGACTGTTTTTTCTTGCATTGCTTCTAGCAGTGCTGCTTGTGTTTTAGGCGGAGTTCTATTGATTTCATCTGCCAATACTATATTAGCAAAAACCGGTCCTTTGTTGAATTTAAAATTTCTAGTATCGTCGAGTATCTCGGAACCTAAAATATCACTCGGCATAAGATCTGGCGTGAACTGGATCCTATTGAAACTCATATCTAGAGCCTCACTTATGGTTTTAATAAGGAGGGTCTTCGCAAGTCCAGGAACACCTATTAGCAAGGCATGTCCATTACTTATTATACTTGTGATAACACCATTTATTACATCATGCTGCCCTATGATTACCTTACCTATCTCTGCTTTAAGCTCTTGCACTTTTAGTGCTAAGTCATCAGCCGCTTTTTTATCGTCCGCGAAATCTATCATCCTAATTACTTAATCCTTTCCATTGGCTCATTTCTTCACAGTTTTCATACTTGTAATCTATTCGTACGTAAACTCCGTTTTTATATTCTGTCACCCAGTTTTTTACAGTTTCTTCTTGTTTCTTCTCTAGTGCTAGAGCTTGCACTTTTTGGTAATCATCTTTTAGATTTGCTTTGTGTGCTGGCACTTTTTCTTTTAAATAGAAGAATCTACATCCCGATGTTCCATCAAAATCTTCGAATGGCTCAGGGCTTGTGTACTCACCTACCTTGAGCGTGCTCACTTTGGCTATCATCACAGGATCTAAAGCAGCTAATGGCACCTGCTGAGAACCGGTAGTAGGGTCTACATAGAAACCACAGTTATCCTTGGTTTGATTATCTGTACTATACTCGCTAGCCACATGACACAGGGTTATGCTGTCTTTATGTACACCATCTAAGAGAGTTTGCATTTGGCCCTTTAGTCCTTCCAAATCACTTTTCACAATAAGTGGTTTAATCAGAATATGTCTGGCATTTACTTTCTCCCCTTTTCTATCTATTAGTTTCAGTATATGGTATCCATACTCCGTCTCTATAATCTCTGATACAGAATCTGCAGGTAGTTTGAACGCTGTTCGCTCAAATGCTCCTACCATCTGCCCTCTAGAGAAATACCCAAGTTCACCTCCATTGATAGCTGTCCCTTTATCATCACTATTTGCTCTAGCTGCATAGTCAAATTCGTATACCCCAAGCATTATGTCTTTTCGCAGTTTGGTCATCTTTTCGAGTGCATACTGTTTAGCATACGGACTCGGTTTTGGTTTCATAGTAACTAGAGCTAGCTCCACTTCTTCACCAAACTCTGGAAGACTATCTTTTGGTATATCTGCAAAAAACTTTCTTACATCGGTAGGTGATGCTTTTACAGAAGATACTAATGCTTGCTGCACCTGCTGAGTCACCATCTGCTCCTCTACCTTAGAACGCATCTGCTCCTTATACTCTGCTATAGACTTGCCTAGATACTGTTCTAGTTTTTTTTCGCCTCCTATTTGTGTGGCATAATACTTTATCCTACGATCTAACTCGTCCGCCACTCTATCCTCAGATGCATAGATACTATCTACGGCACCTTTGTGCAGGTACAGCTTTTGGATGACTAATTGATTGAGCACTTCACATTTCAAGTCTCCATCATACATCTCCATGTCTTTCTGTGCTTGGGCATATTCTGCTTCTAGCTCAGACCGCATGACTATGTTTTCTCCTACTACAGCTACTATCTCGTCTATTACTCGTATGTTTTGTGCTTGACTGCTCATCGCTGTGAGCAGGAAGGTTATTACTATTAAATTTTTCAATATGTTTTTATCTGTTTATTGTTATACGCCTCTTCTAGCAATTTTGTTTCAATACTTTTTATCATCTCTTGCTGGCGTTTCATTAAGAGTAGTTCTTTTATATTGTCTCTCTCTAGAGAAAACGGAGAAGTACTACTTCTTATTTTGAAATCGATAATCTTTATGAAATAGACAAAACTACCGTCTACTATCTTTATAAATTTATTGTTATTCAAGTATTGCTCTTGGTCATAAGTGCTTATGGGTAGCTCTTTTAAAATATCCTCAAAATACACCCAGCTTTCTTTGTCTGTATAGTAATTGCCAGATCCTTCTGCAAAAGCCTTTAGCTTACTATAGATTACAAAATCATCATCCTTAAAACTAGACCATAGCAAGTCTACGTCTTGAGAGGCTAGCGGTATTTTAAAGAAATTGATTTTTAGAATATTTTGAGAAAGCTCAAACTCGTCTTGCTGCTCCTCGTAATACTCCTCTAGTTCAGCATCTGCAAATGAGGTATCTACTTGCATAATCGCAAGTTTATTGAGCACTTCATAGCTGAGTAAATCTGACTTATACTGCTCTATTTGTTTAGTTTTATCTTTCTCTTCAGGTGAGAGAACACTTTCGGCTTTATTGAGCAGTATCTGTCTGCCCAGCCACACATTCACATATTCCTTGGTGATAAGCACACTATCCTCAAAACTCATATTAGGAGACAAAAGCTTCTTTAGCTCCGTATCATATAGTTTATTACCGTAGGCTTCCGCTAGTAATTCTCCGTCTTCTCCATTACTGCAAGCAGCTAAGATAAGCATTAGAACTGCAGGTAATATGTATAGCTTCTTTATCAATAAGTATTAATACAATTGTGCAACGTTATCATCGTAAATCTGTACGGGATATTTTTTTCTTAGCTCTTTTAACCATTCAGCTTCTAAGTAGTTTTGATAGTCAGAAGTAGCCTGCCCCACGTTGCTCTCTAGTGGCTTAGCACTTGGTGCTAAGATATTATTAATTCTTGCAAATTTCACTCTATCATTTTCATTTGCAAGGCTGTATATACCTGCATTCCAACTCACAGCATCTAACAGTTCATTTGTTCCTTTTTCAAAATTATTTTGCTCTACAGTAATAGCCAATGGGTCTTTAGCATTGTACTTAGCTAATATTTCATTGGTAGTAGCTCCTTTTTTCGCAGACTTCTTTGCTTTCTTAGCCACCTTAGCATCCTTGCAGCTAAAGATAGAAGCATCTGCTCTCTCTTTCCACATATAGTTTGCTTGGGTTTTAGCATAGAAAGCTTCTAACCCTGCAGAATCTGCAACGGCCTTACTCCACACCTCATTGTCGGTAAGTTCAAATAGTAAAATCCCATCTTTGTACTCTTGCATTATATACTTGAAATCATCATACTTTACTTCTAGTATACTCTTTTCGTAATCTAGATTAGATTGTTTCACAAACTCTGAATACAGATCTATAATCGCATTAGCCAAAGTCTTATTCGTTTTTCCCTGATTTGCTAGTACATACGTATAAAAATCTGAATCGGTATAAGACTTATTTGCTATTTGAAAAAGCACCATACCAGTACCTTCTTTCTTTTTAAACTTACCTTGTATTAATTCTTCACCAAAATTTCCTTTTACAGAATCTAAGCCTTTTACCTCTTTGAATTTATTCTCTATTTTTACTCTTGCTACTACTACATCTTTATTCAACTCACTGCGTGTATCTCTTTCTACTTTTCTGCGGATCACGTCTTTCATTTCATCATATGCAGACAAAGATTTTATCTCTACTCTACGGATAATATGCCAGCCAAATTTCGTTTTAAATGGAGCTGAAAAATCTCCATCCTTATCTAAACCATATGCCGCATCTTTGAATTCATTAGGCACATTAGAGGTAGTTCTACTAAACCAGCTTAGCTCGCCACCTTTACTATTTGTGTTAAAATCCTCAGAGAATTCCTCTACCGTTTTGTTCCAATCTGCTCCGGCTTTGAGTTTAGTCAATACAGCATCTATTCGTTTCTTAGTACTATCTATTTGTCCTTCATTATAATATTTTATCATAATGTGACCCACTTTCACATCGCCCATAGATTTTCTGCGGTCTATCACGTGTACTAAATGGTACCCAAAATGGGTACGAATAGGCATACTCACTGAACCTACCGCAGTATTAAAGGCCGCATTCTCAAAAGGATATATCATTTGGAAAGCTGTAAAAAACCCTAGGTTTCCTGCGTTTGACTTAGCAGAAGGATCTTCAGAATATTGAGTAGCTATAGTACTAAAATCTTCACCTTTCGCTATTCTATTTCTTAGCCCCAATATCTTTTGATACGCTGCAAGGCTATCTGCTGGCTTAGCATCTAGAGGACAATTAATCAGTAAATGACTTGCATTTACTTCTTGTTGGCTTCTATCAAAAGCTTGCTTTACTAGCATATCTGTTACACTTTTATCGGTAAGATAAGGCTGTGCCAACTGCTCTCTGTATCCTGCTAGTTCATTGATGAAACTAGGAACTGTATCCATCTTTCGAGAGTAGGCTTCTGCTACTTTAAGTTTGAATTTTACATATAAATCCAAGTATTCTTCTATCTCTTCTTGAGTTGGAGCATTCTCCTCACGCTTGTTTTTGTTGAACACACGCATAAACTCATCCCCATACACTACTTCATCTCCATAGGAGAAAATGGGAGAAGGTACTGCTGCATCTTTGGAGGTGCTAGTCACGGCTAGAGTGCCCACTTGAGCATTGGCCACTGAGTAAAAGAAACATACTGTTAAAATAAACAGAAATTTTATAATCTTTGTCATTGAATAATTGTTGATTTAAATTAAGACGCAAATTTAAGTAAAACTTAGTGATAGAGCCACTCACAAATCAATTTAATAGAAGCAATACTGCACCTTTGGCGACATCCAATTGTATTTAAAAGAAAATAGCAAAATAGTGACACAGTTTAAACCTACATATAGCAGCGACTTTGCAGATGTATCCTTTGTAGAAAACTGCATTAAAATGTGGCAAGAAGGTAGAAAATCATTCACTCTTAAAACGTCTGGAAGCACAAACACGCCAAAGAAGATTAGCCTTTCTAAAGAAATGCTACAATGGAGTGCAGAGAGCACTTACGCTGCCTTAGAGCTGCAAAACGAATATATTCTGTGCTGCTTGCCCGTCACTAAGACAGGTGGTTTTATGCAATTGATACGTGCTCTAGTTTGGGATTGCCCTATCTATTTTAGTGCTCCTTCAGCTAACCCGCTAGCAGAACTGCCACATTATGATTTCACTATTACATCACTCACCCCACACCAGGTAAATAATTGCATAGCACGGTCTGTCAACCAATTAAATAGTTTTCAAAACATACTTATCGGTGGAGCACCTTTAGTCGAGAAGCAGGCCACTACCTTACTGCAAGTAGCTCCCAGTACCACATTTTGGGAAACCTACGGAATGACTGAAACCGCTAGCCACATTGCACTAAAAAATCTGAAGAATAAAAATTCCTACTTCACACCTCTGCAAGGAGTAAAGCTATCTACTAAAGACGATGTTTTATGTATCGCTATCCCCGAATTAGACTTTGCTATTAATACCAACGATATGGCACGCATACACACCCAAGGATTTGAAATACAAGGCAGGGCTGATGACATTATAAACAGTGGCGGAATAAAAATAAATCCAACAGAAATTGAACCCATACTAGCCTCACTACTACAAGCTAATGGTATTAAAAACGCATTTTATCTTGGCAAAAAAATAGATCATCATCTAGGAGAAAAGATGGTACTTGTGATGGAGACCAAACCGACTGTTCTTAGCCCAAAATTGCTAGAAATCATAAAAACTAACTTACCACAATATAGTGCTCCCAAAGAAATCCATTGGGTAGATCAATTAACCTACACAGACACCGGAAAGGTGATAAGAACCCCAATTTAAACATACCTTTGCAATGTGGGTAAGAAAGGTAAACTAGAAAAATTTGCAGCAGTTACAGCATTCGAAAACTGCTACGAATACGCCAAAGAACTAAAAGGAAAATGGAGTAGCGATGTTTTTAAAAACGACAAACCCATCACCGTAGAACTAGCCTGCGGCAAAGGAGAATATACCATAGGCTTAGCCGAGCGTTTCCCTGATCGTAATTTTATAGGAATAGACCTAAAAGGCAATAGAATATGGAAAGGTGCTAAATATGCTCTAGAAAACAACCTGACTAATGTGGCTTTTCATAGGATTATGATAGGCAACATAGAGGAGTATTTTGAGAAAGGTGAGATAGATGAATTCTGGATTACATTCCCAGACCCGCAACATGCTCGTAAACGTAAAAGACTAACCAACGCCATGTTCCTAGAGCGATACCGCAACATTAGTAAAGACGGTACTACTATGAACTTAAAGAGTGATTCTACTCGATTTTATGGCTATACCAAAGAGACCATAGCAGAGCAGAAACTAACCATACTAGAAGACAGTGCAGACATTTATGCTTGGGATGAGATCCCTGAGTACTTGGCTAATATCCAGACATTTTATGAAAATATGTGGTTAGCTGAAGGCAAGAAAATCAAGTACTTGAAGTATGTCCTCTAAAACTCATCCGTAAGTCCATAGACTACACGGTTACCTTGTTTTATGTTTATCCAAAATTCTGAGATTTTGAATGTCTTTTTACCTTTGTTCCAAACGAAGAATTTCACTTGAGCACTAGGTCCGCAAGCAATATTATTTAGCAGTAATGTATGATAAGCTATCTGATGATCTTGTGAGCTATCACCTATGAATCTGTTTAGCTCCGCATTACTCCAATGGACCACTTCTCCATCCTCTTCTACCACCGCTACTATGGATACATCGTCTAGACTATTAATAGTTTCTAGCATAACGGTAGCCCATAATACATCATTACTATGCACGGTAGATGCGCTAAGAGCCGAAGAATAAACAGGCGACCACTCTAATGTGCTATCCATT
>Ga0209713_10000090_pt1 | contig 50622 bp, 52 predicted proteins | sample ArcOceMetagenome_3_FD_187444 | JGI IMG/M metagenome (GOLD analysis project Ga0209713, IMG submission 187444) | Marine eukaryotic phytoplankton communities from Arctic Ocean - Arctic Ocean- Svalbard ARC20M Metagenome (SPAdes) (version 2) | ecosystem: Environmental > Aquatic > Marine > Oceanic...
AAACACATACCTTGTAAAAATGCTTCCTCCATAAATACTGGTAGAAACTGCCGATCCCAATCGAGGGTTTACTCTATAGTAATTATATTTTGCTCCAACCCCAATAGAATACTCTTTGGAAATTCTATAACCTAAAATTGGTGCAATTTCAACACTAGTTATTGAGCCTAATTGAGCCCAAACATTTCCTCCAGTATACAATCTATCTTTAAAATCTAATTCGCTTAAATCGTCCTCGTCCTCAGAATTATAATCTGGATCGTATTGCGAATACGAGATACTTACAGGAATAATAAAGAGTAATAGTAGTAGTGATTTGAAACTCATATTTAAGGTATTTATTTAAATTAACAACAATTTAATCCATTCATTGCTTACATCACAAAAATACAAAAATCCTTATGATAATCTGGTTTGTCCTTTTTCCAGTCGTTTATTGTGCTTGTTTTTATTTTTTGATTAGATAATGTGATATTCGAAGCAATGCAAAGCTCCATGTTATTGTCGCAATGAATTAGAACATCTTCTATCAAGTGATTATTTCTAAAAGGAGTTTCCATAAAAATTTGAGTAATACCACTACGAGACAATCTTTCCAGGTTTTTTAAAGTTTTAACTCTTTCCCCTCTTTCCTTAGGTAAATAGCCATTAAATGTAAAGTTTTGTCCGTTTTTACCGGAGGCAATTAATGCCAACAAAATAGAGGAAGGTCCTACAAAAGGAACTACTTCTATCTTCATTTTATGAGCCAAAGTAGCCACTTCGGCACCTGGGTCTGCAATCCCTGGACAACCTGCCTCAGACATTACTCCAATTACCAAGTCTCGGTTATTACTTACAAATTCACTCAGCTCTTTTTGAGAAGTTCGTTTGTCAATCACAAAAAATTCTTTGTCATCAATTGGGTAAGTTGGATTTATTTTTCTCAAATACCTTCTAGTGGTTTTTACGTTTTCTACTATAAAAACCTGTACTTCATCCATTATTTTTTGAACTCCCACAGGAATTGTCATTTCCATGTTGTACTCGCCCATTGTGATAGGCAACATATATAATTTTCCTTTACTCATTTTTATAATTGATAATTGACAACTAATAATTGATAATTACAGATTTGCAAAACGTAATTATTAAAAACAGTGTCTTATTTAAACTTATTTAATACCTCTTCACATGCCAAATCTAACATCTGATAAACATTTTCAAACCCTTCTTCTCCTCCGTAATATGGGTCTGGAACTGATGAATTGGAATCAGGTTCAATCTCATTCAGAATAAGTTTAACCTTTTGCTCCTCCGTTTCATATTTTGCTAAGTTAAGGATGTTGTTGTAATTTTCTGTGTCCATTGCATAAATCACATCAAATTCCTTAAAATCATTCGCCTTGAATTGCCTTGCTCTTTGGTTAGTCAAATCTATTCCGTACTTATTTGCTACTTCTATTGAGCGTTCATCTGGTAAATTCCCAACATGATAAGCCGCAGTTCCAGCCGAGTCAATTTCCCAATCCAGTCCGTTTTCTTTCACCTTGTGAGCCAAAATCCCTTCTGCCAAAGGCGAACGACAAATATTACCCAAGCAGACCATTAGTATTTTCATTTTTTTCTAGTTATTGGTTATTTGCCATTAGGCAATAATTATGATTCTCGCATTAGTATTCAACTATTCTCAAACGGACTAAGTCGAAGTTTTTTTTAAAAAGAATAATTCACATTCCTTATTTCAATAAATAAAGATGCTAAAATACATTTCAACTTCGCTCGGTGTGACAATTTACAAAACAAAAAAACCTTTCCAATAAAATCGGAAAGGTTTTAATACTTATTACTAAGAACTGTTTTACTTAAGACTAATTTTTAGCCAAATAATCTGCAACTCCGTCAAAAGAAGCTGTCATTCCTTCTTTTCCTTCAGTCCAGTTTGCTGGGCAAACCTCTCCATTTTCTTCTGTAAATTGCAATGCATCTACCATTCTGATTGCTTCATCTACGTTTCTACCTAATGGCAAATCGTTTACCAATTGGTGACGAACAACTCCTGCTTTATCAATCAAGAACAATCCTCTGTAAGCGATCATTGGACCTGTAGCAATTAATGCTCCGTTTTCGTCATAATCGTATTCTCCTACTAATACTCCATAAGCATCAGAAATTGTTTTGTTTGTATCGGCAACTATTGGGTATTTAATTCCTTTAATTCCTCCGTGATTTTTTTCTACTTGTGCCCATCCCCAATGAGACTCTTCTGTATCTGTTGAACAAGCAACAACTTTTACTCCTCTTTTTTCAAATTCAGCCATTTTATCTTGAAATGCATGCAATTCTGATGGGCATACAAATGTGAAATCTTTTGGGTAAAAGAAAAAGATTACTTCGTTCTTTCCAATGAATTGGTCTAAAGAATAATCTTGAGTAATATCGTTTCCGTTAATTAAAGCTGGAGCAACAAATGATGGTGCTTTTTTTCCTACTAATACTGACATATTTTTATCTGTTTTTTGAATGTTATTTATAATGGTTCAAAATTACAAAATTTATACCTAATAAGTCAATATTTTTGATTGATAATTATCATAATTAATTCAAAAATTTAGTGCCAATTTTACATTATCCCCATTCTAGTTTTTTGTCCTTTAGTTCCATCACATTTACGATAGGATTTGGAAGAAGCACAACTAATCCCCGTAATAAATAGCGCTAATAATCCTATGGCTATTATTGTTGATTTTTTAGTTTTCATAATTCAAATATTTTCATTTACTAGTAGTATTACGCCAATTTTTTGAAAAAAGTATCCTTTTTTTATTAATTTGGATAAAAAATTAAACATTTATGGATTTCAACAAAATAGTAGAGAAAGCAAAAAAATCCTCATTTGGGATGTGGAAACTAAACTTTGGCTTGCAAAGATTCATTCCATTCAACCGTCCTCACGGCATAAAAGTGATTGAGATATTGGACGACTCTGTTACTACAAAAATCCCTAAGTGGAAAATTAATCACAACCACATAAAAGGAATTCACGCCTGTGGATTGGCAACTTGTGCTGAATTTTGTACAGGATTAGTGTTACTCTATAAATTAGGAATGAAGGATTACCGAATAATTATGGAATCACTAGAAATAAAATTCCATTACCAAGCCAAGAGTGATGTAACTGCGAGTTATGAATTTACAGATGTAGAATTAGCAGAAATAAAATCTAAACTGAAAGACGAAAGTATTGCTTATAAAAAATGCGAAGTAAAACTTCACGACAAAGAAGGAAATCATATTGCTACTTGCACCACAAATTGGCAAATTAAAGATTGGAAAAAGGTAAAGACTAAGGTTTAGGTTTAATGAAATATAATTAAAAACTAACACGTGTCATGCTGAACTTGATTCACTATCTAGCGAAAAATATTTCACTTTTATTCTCAGGCAATATCTTTTTGAATTGAGATTCTGAAATAAATTCAGAATGACTGTTTATTAGAGTTAATGAATCCTACTCCACAAAAATCTTCAATCTCTTAAGATTAACATTCCCTCTCTTGTCCACCACTTCTATTTCCAAATCATGAGTTCCTTGAGTCAACCCCACTATTTCAGAAAGTGAAACAACAAGTCGGTTTCTTTTTCTCTTATAACTTGTCAAAATCCATTTACGATCAATTGATGCAGAATATGATTTTATTCCTGAAAGATTATCTCTAATCTTAAAATTGATTGTGCTGTTTGATTTAAATGCATTCACATTTTGATTGTCTTCTAATATCAAAACTGGCATTGTTGTATCTATTGAAATAGCAAATTTTCCAAATTCACGAACTCTAGTCGTTACGAACCCTTCTTCAAAATCACCTCCTTTGTCGCTCATTCTTCCTTTGTCATCTAGTTTTACAATTAAGAGTTTTTGCAACAATACCGAATCCAACTCTTGACTTAAAGCTATCGATAATTTGTAATACTGATGAACTCCAACATAATTCATAGCCAAATGGTGTACAGCAGATAAATAATTGGAATCGGAACTCGCTCTATAATTAAAACATAAATCATCATACAGAGTGTTTTCTGCCATTAATAAATTAAATCCTTTTGACTTAAAATAATTAGACTCAGAAAATTTAAATACTTTATCACACGATTCTATGCCACTCAATTTAGTTGGTTTTTTAGTATCATCTCCTTTTACCTTAAAAGTCAAACTAGATGAATTACCTGCATAATCTTCTGCCTCATATCTAATTGTATAAACCGAATCAACTTCTGCATATAAATATCCATTATCCACATAATTGTAGATATCAAGTAAATTATTCCCTTTCATAAATGACTTATGGAAAGTTTGGTTGTTTCTTTTGTGTCTCAAATAATCTACATGATGATTAACATAACGATTGGTAGAAAAATCTAATTTATCTAGCTTATGAGAAAACAGTTCTTTTCCATTTACTTTTAAATTCAAAGTGTACAATCCACAAATATTCCTTGCATTTAATCTATCGGTTGAGTGCAAGGCAAAACCTATATTCCCGTGGGCAGTGATTTTTTTATTCAGGTAATAAGTTCCGTTTTTGTTTTTCTTTACATGAATTACCTTATCGCTATAAACTCCATTTACCAGAGAACTGTCATTTAAAGGAAAAATCTTTAAATTATTAATCATTGGTTTTTTAGTGTCCGTCACTTTATAGCCAAATAGAAAAGGATTCATTGGATTTTCTGACTCAGTTTCTCTAATTTCAAAATGCAAATGTGGAGCAGAAGAACTTCCTGAATTTCCACTTAAAGCAATGACTTGACCTTTTTTTACTCTTAATTCTCCAGAATCTAAATAAACATTAAAAGTCTCTTTTTGAATTTTATACTGGTAACTCTTTGCGTATTCAGTTATTGGACTTTTAAATTTTGACAAATGAGCATAAGCACTTGTGTAACCGTTTGGATGATTGATATAAATCACTCTTCCGTATCCATAGTGAGAAAATGCAATGCGTGAAACATACCCTTCATCAATGGAGTAAATGTTTTTTCCTTCCACTCCCATAGTTTTAAAATCGATACCAGTATGAAAATGATTGGAACGAACTTCACCAAAATTTCCTGCTATAATTAATGGAATATCTAGGGGAGATCTGAAATTTGTGTTAGTTGGCGAAACTTGAGCCAAAAAAGAATTCATGCTAATCATTTGACAAACAATAATAAAAATAACAAACCAACCTTTCATATTTCTCATAGAGCAAAAATAGAGAATTGACAGTATTTATTGAGAAAACAAAAAAAAGTTATTCACTTTTGATTTGGGACAAAAAGGAAATAAAATTAGTGTGATTGAATTAAGATTTGTATTTTCGTAGAAATCTATCGCATAAAAGAAGAAATGAGTATCGAACTGGAAAAAATAAATTTAATTTCGGATAAAGTCAATGTTTTGATTGGAATAAAAAATCATCAAGACAATGAAATAGAAAGGCTTAATGAAGAGTTGAAGACTTTAAAAGAAGAACGATTTACACTTGCAGATCAAAACTCGAACCTTGAAAAAGAGATAGAATTATTAAAGACAACTGATAGAACTTCACCTGATAAAAGTGACAACTTAGATGAAGTAAAAATCAGTGGAATGATTAAAGAGATTGAGGAATGCCTTGCATTACTCAAGAGTTAAATATATAGTTTTTTGAATGAGTCAAAAGAACATTAAAATAAAAATTGGTGACCGAGTTTATCCACTTACTATTAGCGATAGTGAGGAAAATGGTGTGAATACTTCTGTAAAAAATATAGAAGAAAACATCCTTAAACTTAAGAAGCAATATAATATAAATGATTCTCAAGATTTACTTGCCATGACTTGCTTAGAGTTTGCAACAAAGGCTCAAAACACACCAACTAAAACAGTTTCTACAGAAATCAATTACACCTCAAAATTGGATGGTATTATTGAATTACTTAACGAAGCTACCTCTTAAATTACACCACTTATTCTGTTCATTTGTTTTATTTGTTTAACTAAAAAAATATTAAAAAATGGAACCATTAAGTATACTAATTGGAGCAATCATAGGGCTCATAATTGGTGGAGTTGCAGTGTTTATGTTCTCGAAAGGACTTCTTAAAAAAGAAAAAGATGGAATGCTTTCAGAAGTAAAACTGAAACAAGAAACTATCAAGCAAGAAAAAATCTTACAAGCAAAAGAAAAATTTCTTTCGCTAAAAGAAAAGCATGAAACTTCTGTGAACGACAGAAATAGAAAAATGCAATCTGCCGAAGACAGAATTAAAAGTAAAGAGAAACAAATTTCTCAAAAATTGGAGGAAAGCTCTAAGAAAGAAAAAGACTTAGGTAGAGTAAAAACAGACCTTGAAAGCCAATTAGAAATAGTTTCTGACAAAAAAGAAGAGCTTTCTAAAAAGCAAGAAAAGCAAGTTGCTGAACTAGAAAAACTATCGGGTTATAGCAAGGATGAAGCGAAAGCACAACTGATAGAAACATTGAAAGATGAAGCTAAAACAGATGCAATGGCTTACATCAAAAACATTGCTGACGAAGCAAAACTATCGGCAAATCAAGAAGCTAAGAAAATTGTAATTCAATCGATACAAAGAGTTGCTACGGAAAAAGCTGTAGAAAATTCTGTTTCTATTTTCAACATCCCTAGTGATGAAGTTAAAGGAAGAATTATTGGAAGAGAAGGAAGAAACATTAGAGCACTTGAAGCTGCAACAGGAGTAGAAATAATTGTAGACGATACACCAGAAGCAATTATCTTATCTTGTTTTGATCCTATTAGAAGAGAAATCGCAAGACTTGCACTTCACCAATTGGTATCGGATGGAAGAATTCACCCTGCTAGAATTGAAGAAGTAGTTAAGAAAACAAAGAAATCATTGGATGATGAAATTATTGATACAGGTAAAAAGACTTGCATTGATTTAGGAATTCATGGACTTCACCCAGAACTATTGAAACTGGTAGGAAGAATGAAATACCGTTCTTCATATGGACAAAACTTATTGCAACACTCCAGAGAAGTTGCTAATTTATGTGCGACCATGGCAAGTGAATTAGGATTGAATCCTAAAACTGCCAAGAGAGCTGGATTACTTCACGATATTGGAAAAGTACCGGAAGATGAGCCAGAATTGCCACACGCAATCCTTGGTGCTAAATGGGCTGAGAAATATGGTGAAAAACCAGATGTAGTGAATGCAATTGGAGCTCACCATGATGAAATGGAAATGACTACTTTGTATTCTCCAATCGTACAAGTTTGTGATGCAATATCTGGTGCAAGACCAGGTGCAAGACGTGAAGTGGTAGAATCTTATATTCAAAGAATAAAAGACCTAGAAAGAACAGCTCTTGATTTTGATGGAGTAGAAACAGCCTTTGCTATTCAAGCAGGAAGAGAAGTTCGTGTAATGGTAGAAAGTTCTAAAGTATCTGACAAACGTGCAGACGAATTAGCCTTCGAAATTTCACAAAAAATACAAACTGACATGACTTATCCAGGACAAGTAAAAGTGACTGTGATTCGCGAGAAAAGAGCAGTTGGTATTGCTAAATAACAATTAAACTTAAAATTAAAAAAGCCTCAATAATCTAAGATTATTGAGGCTTTTTTAATGGGAATTACAATCAGTTTAATCTAATGAACATGCAGAGCATTTATTTTTTATCAGTAATGGAAACAAAACATATCATTTTGTAATTATTTACCAATACTCTCTTTCAACAAATCATTCAATTCATCAATTATCAAACACTTCTAGTTAAACTCTTCCAATGTTTTAAAATCTCGAAGCAATTCAAGAAATAAAGTTACCTTGTTATCAGGTAATTAAACTGCGATTTTCATAACGAATTACTTTTAATTAAATATAGAATAAAACTTTAATGCTGTGAAATTACAGCCTAATAATTTCTACCTCAACAAATTAACATGCCCAATCTTTTCGACTATTTTACGACTCTTAAATTTAATCTTCACTCGCCAAGTGTAAACACCTTGTGGACATAATTCATTCTCATATTTTCCATCCCAAGTGTTGCTCGGATCTGTTGTTTCAAAAACTACTTCACCCCACCTATCAAATACTTGCAACTCAAATTCATCTAATTGTTTCAATCCTACAAATCCCCATTCTGGATTCTTTCCTTCTGGATATGGAGTAAAACTATTTGCTACAAAATATAGCTCATTTTTTATTTCAATTGTTTTTATAATGGTGTCGTTACACCCAAAAGGATTCATTGCTATTAAAGTAATTTCGTATAAACCTTCTTCTAAATATTCATGAGTTGGACTAGCTAAAACAGACGAATCTCCATCTCCAAAATACCACTTGAATGAAGAAGTATTAATTGAAAAATTTGAAAATATAACCAACTCTCTTGTATTGGTAAAAGCTGGAGTAAAATCAAAATCTGCTATAGCAAATGGATAAACATCAATAAAGCCAATAATAACTGTGTCATCTTTACACCCCAAACTTGATGTAACTTCAAGTTCAACAGAATAAGAACCTGGAATGGCATAAGTCTTAACTGGGTTTTGAATAGTAGAAAAACTACCGTCTCCAAATTTCCATCCCCATTGTACTATCATACCAAAATTGACTGTAGATAAATCTGTAAAATTGATAGTCACAGGAACACAACCACTTGTATCAATTGTAAAGAATGATGCTCCAGTAACTTGATCTGTGACAACCACTGTGTCGTATTCAAAACAACCATTGGAAGATAAAATAACTGAATAAGTCCCTTGAGTATTGGCATATATAGTTTGAGTTGTTTTTCCATTACTCCACAAATAAGTAGCGCCAGTATTTCCAGCATCTAGTAAAACACTATCTCCTTCACATTTTATAGTGTCATTACTTAATTCTTTTGTGAAGAATACAGATGCTAAAGTGATATACCTAGTACTATCATCTGGAATATGTAGATTTGAAATTCCAGAAACTGTAATCACATTACCTGATATTGAAAAACCTAATCCACTAGTTGAATTGTAGACAGTTGCATTTGTAAAATCACCATCATCATCTACTAATAAAGCAAGACATGACGTGTCAAAATCATTACCTGTTGCGCAAGGGCTTATTGTAAAATCACAATTTAAATTTTGAGAAAAATTTGATTTAGTCACCTTCCATTCTCTTTCTAGTCTTGAATTTAATAAGGGTGTTGGTGGCACCTCCAAAACTGTTGTAAATCTAGAACACATCAACCCACCATTACTACCCATCATAACATAAGAGGTGTCAGAATTAAAAACTCCTGTATTAGCTATGTTTGTGGGTTGTAAAGTATTTAAATAAACTCTTGTTACATCATCAAAACTATGAGATTGTCTTTGCAATAAAGCTTGGCTATCATCTCTCCCAATTCCTATTACGTCATTGTGATAAGTAGGATTAACAGAAGCGTCCCAAATGATTGTTCCATCAGTTGCAGTATAATCTCCTTGTATTCCCCCTCCAGTATTATCAAGTGTGACTCCATATTTTACTCCTAAATAAGCATGAACTTTACTCATTTCTGAAGCAGTTAAATCTCTGTTGTAAAAAATAAATTCATTCAAAAAACCATTAAATGGTGAATTAGTATTTCCTGGCATAATTCCAAAGTATAAGCCAGTTGAACCTGAAGATTGAGAAGCTCCACCTCCAGTAAAAACCTTTGAATTTTCATTGGTTGTTAAAGTTCCTACTCCACTTCTATTCCCTTTGTAGGAAATAATTGTAGGAATGTTATTTTCAGTCCAATCTCTTGATGCATTTGTACTCGTCCCTAATCCTTTTCCAGTTGCAAAACGACCTACTGCCCCTAAATTTCTAAACTGAATAGCGTCACTACCCGCTTCATTATAAAGCATCATGTGATTATTGTTTCTAACAAAGGTTGGGAAATAATAAACAGCAAAAAAAGTTCCTTGACTTGTACTAGTTGAATTGTTTAGTAAATTAAGTGACCCCGTATTTTGCAAAGCTTTAATTGTAGTATTTGAATTAGCAGCAAATTCAATAGTAGAATTGTAATTAGAGCTATTTCCTGCAGGCACATTCGTTACAAAAGGGTATGGCGCAGTATTATCAGTAACAGAAATACTACCTACTCCAACAGGAAATGTTGTAGTCCAATTTGTTAAATTCCCCAATGCTAATGCATCTGGCTTAAACCAGGCTGTGAGATTTACTGTTCCTACATTTCCAGGGTTCTGAGAAAAAGAATTGACAGATAGGACCAACATCAAGATTGCAACAAGATTTTTCATTTCTTCTTTTCTGTAATTTGTTTAATACTATAAACTTAAACAATATTACCGAATTTTTAACAATCGCTTTAAACTAAATTACTTTGGAGTTCTCCAATATAAGTACAAAGAAAAGACTAAAAGGATAAGATTTGGTGCCCAAACAGCAATAAAAGGATTTAATCCGGCATTGGTTGCTGCAACCGTAGAAAACCTATTGAATACAAAATAAAGTGCTACAGAACCAATCCCAAGTAATATCGTTAATCCAACTTTACTTCTTGCAGGAGAAATACTAATACAAACGCCCAATAAAGCCAGTATAAAAAGAGATAAGGGGTTAGAAGTTCTTGAATAAATTTCTATTTCTACAAAAGGAACTATTGCTGAACCTTTCATTTTTTCTTTGTCTCTGTAAGCAATCAATTCGCCATAATACATAGTTGAAACCACTTCGTTTCTTTGTCCCAAATCCTTGAGCCCAAAACTAAGCGTAGTGTCTTTTGTTCTATGTCTCAATATACTATCACCCATAGGTAAATGAAACCTTTCAGTAACGTTCTTAAGACTAAAATGATTTGTATTACTATCGCCATAAGCATAATTGGCATACAAAGTATAATGTAACTTATTCAGGCCAGATTCATCTTTCACGTATTTATCCATCCATAATTCCGATACAGATTTCATTTCTTTAAAATTATAGGATTTATAAGAAACAATAGTCCCTGGGACGACTTCAAAATGAACTCCAGAAAGAATAGATGCGTAATTGGTGTGTACGTTTTCAAACGCCATCCTTTTTTGGTTTGCCTTGGGCAACAACACAAAATTAATGTAAAATGAAAACATAACTATTAGTCCAACTCCAACAAAAAAGGGTCTCAACATTCTATTAAAACTAATTCCTGTGCTGAGAATAGCCGTTATTTCACTTCTTTGATTTAGCTTAAGCGTAACCATCACAATAGTAATGAGTACAAACAAAGGAAAAAACATGTTCCCTATATACACTACAAATCCACTGTAATACTGAGTCAACAATTCTAAAATAGAAAGTTTAGTCTTCAGAAAATCATCTATCTTTTCAGAAATATCAAACACTACGATAATACAAAGTACACAGATAATTGAGAAGAAGAATGTCCTCAGTATTTTCTTAATTATGTATTTATCTATTGTTTTAAACATAAGTTATTTAAAGTCTAGTTGCCATTTTTCTCACCATTTCAGTTTTCCATGGATGGAAATCTCCTGCAATAATGTGTTTTCTAGCTTCCTTTACTAACCAAACATAGAAAGATAAATTGTGTATACTCGCAATTTGTGCTCCCAATATTTCTTTAGAAATTACCAAATGCCTTAAGTAAGCCTTGTTATAAAAGGAATCTACGTAAGAAGTTCCGTTTGGATCAATAGGTGAAAAATCTTCTGCCCACTTCTTATTTTTGATATTAATAAAACCTTCGCTTGTAAATAACATCCCGTTGCGGGCATTACGAGTTGGCATTACACAGTCAAACATATCAATACCAAGTGCAATAGTTTCTAATATATTGATTGGAGTTCCTACTCCCATCAAATACCTTGGCTTGTCTTTTGGTAAAATATTCGTAACAATATCTGTGTGCTTATACATATCTTCTGCTGGCTCCCCAACTGATAATCCACCAATTGCATTCCCTTCACGATCCATGCTTGCAATAAACTCTGCTGATTTTACTCTCAAATCATCATAGACACTTCCTTGTACAATAGGAAATAATGTTTGGTTGTAACCATATTTTGCTTCTGTTTCGTCAAATCTTGTGCAACATCTTTTTAGCCATCTGTGGGTCATTTCCATAGAGCGCTTTGCATATCCATATTCGCAAGGATAAGGAGTACATTCATCAAAGGCCATTATAATATCTGCTCCAATTGTTCTTTGAACGTCCATTGCATATTCTGGCGAGAAAAAATGACTAGATCCATCAATGTGAGATTTAAAAGTCACCCCTTTTTCCGTAATTTTTCTTCTTCCAGAGAGAGAATAAACTTGATATCCACCTGAATCCGTTAAAATTGGTTTGTCCCAATTCATAAACTTGTGTAAACCTCCAGCTTTTTCTAGCACTTCCATTTTGGGACGTAAATACAAATGGTATGTATTTCCAAGAATAATTTGTGCTTTTACGTCCTCATCCAATTCTCTTTGATGAACACCTTTTACAGTTCCGGCAGTCCCTACAGGCATAAAAATTGGCGTTTCAATTTCTCCATGATCTGTTTTTATAACTCCAGCTCTTGCTCGTGTATCTTGGTCTACTTTTAATAGTTTAAAATCCATGTAGGATAAAGTTTTTATTGATGAAATATATGTAAACAAAACTAATACTTTTCATCTAATTATGGAATAGAACAAGTCATAGTTTATTTGCTTGCTTCTTAAGTAAGAAAAAAAATAGAATAATAAATCTATCTATTTTTTTAGTCTCCCATGTAAACAACAGCCTTAAAGTCTCATTAAATTCTATCTGTCAATAGTTTAAAAAAAATACTGACAGCTTCGATTAAATAATAACAATTAACCGTTTGTAAGTACTTTGCTGAAAGTAGTATAGAACTTATATTTTTGAGTAATTTTAAAATGCAAGCTAACTATATAAATGACTACAATAGGAGAAAATTTTTCGGAAAAAGCCAAAGGAGATTATGAATTAATCCAAAGGGCTATTCATAAAAAAGACGATAGCGCTTACACGGAATTAATGTCACGCTACAAAGATTCTATTTATTTCATGCTCTTGAAAATGGTAAGAAATAAAGATGATGCAGAAGATTTAACACTCGAAGCCTTTGGAAAAGCTTTTATGAATCTGGAACAATACTCTCCAAAATTTGCATTTAGTACTTGGTTGTTTAGAATTGCATCTAACAATTGTATTGACCACCTAAGAAAGAAAAAAATGGAGACTACATCCATTGACATTGATTACTCGAGTGACGACAATAATGCGCCTTATATTTTCTTACCTTCTACAGGAAGGAACCCGGAAGAAGAAGCAATTAGAAACCAAAAATTCAAATTGATGAGGGAATTAGTTTCTGAGCTAAAGCCCCAGTACAAATTGCTTATTGAAATGAGGTATTTCAAAGGATTGTCTTATGATGAGATTTCTACTGAATTAGATTTATCACTTGGTACAGTTAAAGCTCAGTTGTATAGAGCTAGAAAAACCCTAGAAGAAATTATTAAACCTAAAATGGATTACATTTAATGGACTTTGAACAAATACTACATTATTTTCCTAACCTAAACCCTATTCAGGTTAAGCAATTACAAGAACTAAAACCACTTTACGAAGAGTGGAATGCTCAAATTAATGTAATTAGTCGAAAGGACATGGATAATTTTTACGAAAGACACGTACTTCATTCTTTAGCCATTGCAAAGGTTTTAAATTTTAAGCCAAACACAAGAATTCTTGATGTGGGAACTGGAGGAGGTTTTCCTGGAATTCCTTTAGCCATTATTTTTCCAAAGTGCCACTTTCATTTAGTAGATTCTATCGGAAAAAAAATAAAAGTTGTGAATGGTGTAGCTAAATCTTTGGGATTAAAAAACGTAAAAGGAAGCCACATAAATGCCAAGCAAATAAATGATAAATATGATTTTGTTGTGAGCAGAGCTGTGACAAGATTAGATCCTTTTATTGATTGGATTAAAGCAAATTTCAATAAAAAAGGTTTTAATGAATTACCAAACGGAATTCTCTACCTAAAAGGTGGAGATTTAACAGAAGAATTGAATGAAATAAGAAAAAAATATACTTCTTATCCAATATCTTCGTATTTTGCAGAAGATTTTTTCGAAACAAAAAAAGTAATTCAAGTTGTAATTTAAAAACAACACTCCTATGCATGATTTTGACGCCAATAACGAAGAGTTTAAATCATTAATTAAAAACATTGAGCTTAAACTTAAAAACAAAGATTCCTTCTACTTGGATGTTGAAGAAATAAGCAATGTTGCCAATTATTATTTAGAAAAGGGAATCATAAATAAGGCCTTAGTTATTCTTAAAATTGGACTTAATCTACACCCTGTATCTGGAGATGTGAGGCTTCATTTAGCACAAGTATACTTGGCACAAGGCGAATATAAAACTGCCCTTAAATACGCCAACAAAACTCTTGAAGTTGAACCCAACAATCTAGAAATATTAATAATAAAGGCTGAGATTTTTAGCTACCAGGGAAATCACAAAAAGTCAATCGGATTTTACCAAGAGTACTTGGATAGAAATGAAGGAGAAAATCTCGATTTAATTTATAATGACATGGCTTGGGAATACGAATCGTTAAGGGATTATGATAATGCACTGAAGTATCTAATTCTTGCTTTAGAATTGAACCCAGAAGAGGACACATTACTGTTCGAAATTGCTTATTTCTATGAGGAAATGGGTAAACAAGACGAATGCATTGCATTTTATAATAAATTCTTGGATGAAAACCCATATTCTTACAATGCTTGGTACAACCTAGGAATTGTATACAATGAAAAGAAAGAGTATAAAAAAGCAGTTTTTTCTTTTGAATATGCCACTTTAATTAAAGACGATTTCGCTTCTGCCTATTTCAATAAAGCGAATGCTCATTATAATTTAAAAGAATACGGGCAAGCGCTTGAGTGTTATTATAAAACATTTGAATACGAAGACAACCAAGCAATTACTTTCTGCTACATTGGTGAATGTTACGAAAAATTAGAAAATTATAAAGAAGCTGAAAAAAGTTTCGAAATAGCTCTTTCCATTAGCGAAAATATCCAAGAAGCTTTGGTAGGAATGGCAATAATAAAAGATAAACTGGGACTTACAATTGAATCTTTGCCGTTTATTGAAAAAGCCAATAGATTATACCCAAAGAATGCAGATAGCTGGTACATTGCTGGAGAAGTTTTCAATAGACTAGAAAGGTATGAAGACGCCTATTTTTCTTATAATAAAGCGGATGAATTTAACACTGAAAAAAACATTCAGATCATTTTAGATTTTTCGAATTTTATTGCAGAAAATCTTTCTTTGGAAGAAGCTATAGATTACATTAAAAAATCGGATCAAATAAAAGCTCAATACCGATTAATTGCCTATTTACAAATGTTGGGACAAACAAAAAAAGCAATTAATCTGCTGGAGAAATGTTTGGATGAAAAATACGAAGGTCACAAAGACTTGCTTGATTATTATCCAGAAATTGTCGAATTACCTGAATACATTTCTATTATTGAGAATTTCAATTCTTAATTCTTTCTTTTTATAATAGTCAGCAAACTCAAAAAAGTTAGTACTGCATTCAATATTATTAATGCTCCTCCAAACTGAAATCCATTGAATAAATCTACCGAGTATTTATCAATATAGTAAGACAAGATGGGAGGAATAATACAAGCAATAATTACAAACTTATCATAAATCTTGAATTTGGTTAAAATCCCAAAGAAAAACAACCCTATTAAAGGACCGTAGGTATATCCAGCTAACCTGATTAATGTCCAAATTGCACTTTCATCCAAAGTGGAATTCAAAATAATAACGGTAATAAACAAAACTACCGACATGATTATATGAATTTTCATACGAGTAGATTTTGACACTTTCTTTTCTTCTGTCTCCACAAAATCAACACATACAGAAGTTGTAAGCGAAGTAAGAGCAGAATCAGCAGAAGAATAAGCTGCAGCAATTAATCCTAATAAGAACAATACTCCTATCCCAATACCCATGTTACTTTTTAATGCAATTTGAGGAAATAATAAATCTGTTTTTTCAGGAATCGCGATTCCTTGTTGCTCGGCATACATATAAAGTAATGCTCCCAAGCCTAAGAATATAAGATTAATAAAAACCAATACAATACTAAAAAAGACCATATTCGTTTGTGCAGATTTTAAGTTTTTACAACTCAAGTTTTTCTGCATCATGTCTTGATCAAGTCCCGTCATGCCTATTGCAATAAAAATTCCACCAAAGAACATTTTGACAAAATGAGTTCCACTATTCCAGTCCTCAAAGAAGAAAATTTGTGAATACTTACTGTTTATAATCGTTTCTATTACTCCTCCCGTTTCTAATAAGTTGAGCTCTTTGGATAAAAACCAAAATGTAAAACCAAGAGAAAGCAACATGAAAAGCGTTTGTAAAGTATCTGTCCAAATAATAGTTTTTATTCCTCCTTTGAAAGTATACACCCAAATAAGAGCAATAGAAATTAACACGGTAATTTCAAATGGAATATTTAACTCATCAAAAACAAAGGCTTGAAGCACATTAGCCACTAACAATAAGCGAATTGACGCTCCGATTATTCTTGAAAGCAAAAAATAAAGTGCGCCAATCTTATGAGAATAAAATCCAAATCTATTTTTTAAGTAAGTATAAATGGAAGTCACGTTCATTTTGTAATACAAAGGCATGAGAACATAAGCTATAACGAAGTAACCCACCAAATAACCCAAAACCATTTGCATGTAACCAAATTGCTTGGCAGAATTTCCCACCCAACCTGGAATGGAAATAAATGTAATTCCTGAAAGCGAAGCTCCAATCATTCCGAAGGCTACCAAAAACCATGGAGACTTTTTATTGGCTAAGAAAAATGTTTCATTATTTGCACCACGACTTGTTACATATGAAATCCCAGTTAAAAGAAGGAAATAGGCTATAAGTAAAGAAAAAAGAAAAAATGGCGACATGAAACGTGTGTTATTTTTTGGATTTATTTTTTAAATATAGAGATTATTGGGTTACTTTTAGGAGTAATACAACCGAAATTCAAATTTTAAAATTTATTGGAATGAATAGACTCAATCTACTTCAGTTTTTAGCCTCTTTTTTACTGCTTTCAATCCTAGTTTCTTGTGGAGAAAAATCCGAAATGCCCGTTTGGGAAATAACCAAATCCAAAGCTCCAAAATCTTATTTGGTTGGAACCATAAAACACCTAAAAACAAAAGGAAACGAAACGATTATTACTAAAAGAGTCAGTGAGTTGTTTGATAGCTCTTCAACCTACATTACCGAAATAGATATTATCGGCTCTGATTTACTATTGTCTAAAAATGAAATAGAAATTGGAATGAATAGAACACTGAAAGAGATCCTTTCAGAAGAAAACTTTACTACTTTATCCAAATTAAAAAACCAATGGAGCAAAACCACCAACAATACTTTTCAGTCGCCAGACAGTGCAAGAATAAAGCTCCTATTTTACTTGCAAGATATTCTTTATCAAAATGATGGAGAAAATATTTATTTTGAATACTTGTGGTTAAAACAAGCCATGGCAACTCAAAAAAGTATTACTGGACTTGAATCTTTCCAAAAGCATTACCAAGATTTATCGCAAGTTACCCTTGCCGAACAAATAGAATTCATGGAATCAATTGGGGACATTAAAGAGTTTAAAAAGGAGTTTAGTTCGATAGTAACAAATTCATATTTTGAGGGTGAATACAAAAACATATATGATGCTCATTTGGAGAAATTCACTTACAACAAAAGTAATCACGGGACTTTATGGAAACAAAAACATGAAAATTGGGCTAATACAATTGATTCTTTTTTGAGCAAAGAAAAATGCTTTATTTCTATTGATGTTCAGCATCTTTTTGGAAAAGAGAACTTTTTTGATTACTTATTTCTGAAAGGATATAAAATTGAAAAAATTCAATAACTATCTTTACTTTTACCAATCAAATTTACATTATGAAATTAATAGCAAGTCTTCTTTTTGTGATCTTATCCATTACAGGAATTTCACAAGACATAATAAAACAAGTAGATACTGCTGAAAAAGTAATTCTAATAAACCCTCTTCCTGTTTCTATTTATAATGAGTTGAAAACAAATGGGTCTGGAGTTGAAGTGACTATGTACCATACTTCTAAGACTTTTTCATTGCCGAATCTAGGGGGGACTAACTATTTTTTAACCTTTCTCCAGGGAAAATCCACAGTAAATTTCAATAAACAAAACACAGCATACGTTATGATTCTTGTGAAAGATGATTTCTATATGGATGCAGAAATATCAATAACAAACGAGAGTAGTTATATCATTTTCAAAAAAGATGGAGTGAAATATTATAATTTACTTAACCAAGCAGGAATAACTTTCTTTAGGAAATTTATGTAGTAATTAAATTCATTCTGTTATTTTTTTATTTTCTATTCATTTTTCCATTCAAAACAAAAATATCCTTTGCAAAAAAATGGAATAGGTACAAAAAACAACATCAAAGAAAGCATCATTGCAACTCCTGGTTGTTTACCTCTAATCACATTGTCAGAATTACAATTAGTGCAATCGATTTTTAATTTTTCCACCATTAAAATCTCACATTATCAATTAATCTCACTCCATCAATATGACCAGCAAACGAAACAAATACCTCTTTGCTATCTTCCCAATTCTCAAAATTCAATAACGAATTTGAATCTCTTATTTCTAAGTATTCCACCTCAATAATTCCACTAATCATTGCTTTAGCTTTTTTCTGAATTTCAATTACCGTAAAATAGGAATGGTATTTTAAGATGTAATTCATTGCATAACTTATTACCGAAGCTGCTTCTCTTCCTTCTTTAGTTAACAACTCGTTTCGTGAACTTCTTGCCAATCCATTCTCCTCTCTAATAATTGCACAGCCCACAATCTCTGTGTCCAGCTTTATTAACTCTACCAGCTTACATACAATCTTATATTGTTGAAAATCCTTTAATCCAAAATAAGCTTTATCAGAGTTTACGATAGTCAAAAATTTAGCTACAACATTTGCCATTCCCTGAAAATGACCAGGTCTAAATTCTCCTTCCAGTTCATTTTCTAACCCTTCAAAATCAAATTCAATCATTTCCATTTTAGCTCCATACACCTCTTCTGGAGATTCTGGGAAGAATAAAATATCGCAATAATCCTCAATCAATTTTTTATCTGCCTCAAGTGTTCTTGGGTATTTATCTAAGTCACTGGATACATTAAATTGGGTTGGGTTTACAAAAATACTACACACCACAATATCACATTCTTCACTTGCTTTTTTTATCAATGAAAGATGCCCATTATGCAAAGCACCCATGGTAGGGACAAAACCTACAGTTTTTCCTTTATTCTTTTTCTCTTCAATAAGAGAAGTTAATTCTTTTTTAAAATTGGTTACTTTCATTGATAAAACTAATAATTTGTTGAGCTAAACTAACTGAAAATATTGATATTTATGGTAATTTTTCGTACTTTTGTCAAGATTAACTTTAATCAATCAAAAATCATAGTTTAAATATATGAGTAGTAAAAAAAGAATTTTATATATCTCACAAGAGGTTACACCTTTTTTGAAAGCTTCTGAGATATCTTCAAATGTAAAAACATTAGCGCAAAAAACGCAAGAAAGTGGGAAAGAGATTAGAGTTTTTATGCCAAGATATGGCCTAGTAAACGAAAGAAGAAATCAACTACATGAAGTAATTCGTTTATCAGGAATGAACATGATTATCAATGATGTAGATCATCCATTAATTATAAAAGTCGCGTCTATTCCTTCTGCAAAAATGCAAGTTTATTTTATCGATAACCAAGAGTTTTTTAAAAGAAAGGCTATTGTAAAAGATGAAAAAGGAAAATATTTTGACGATAACACACAAAGATCTGTCTTCTTTATTAGAGGAACTTTAGAGACTGTAAAGAAACTAGGATGGATTCCTGATGTAATTCACTGCCACGGTTGGTTGACTGCATTACTTCCAATGTACTTGAAAACATATTTTAAAGATGATCCCCATTATGCTAATACGAAAGTCATAAGCTCAATTTATGAAGATTCATTCACAGGAGAATTAGATAAAAACACGTTAGATATTTTGAAATTTGACGGAGTAGAAGATTCTTATTTCAATCATTTCAAAAATGATTTATCTTACGCTAGTTTAACAAAAACTGCGATTGATCATTCGGATGGTGTTGTCTTGTTTTCTGATAATATCGACAAGGAAATTATTGATTATGCTAATGATTCTAAGGCTGATACGTTAAAGTTTGTTAAAGAAGACGAACACTTCGATAATTGCTCTACGTTTTATGATCAAATCATGGGAAAAGAAGCTAAATTAGCTGAATAAATTTAAAATGAATACCTAAGAATGAATATAACTTCATCAACTCATATAATAAGGAAAGCCATATGGCTTTCCTTATTTGCTTTAATACTTAATTGTAAAAAAGACGAAAACTTTATTGGAACAGAAATTCAAAACGAAGACATTAATGTTTCCAAAATAGACAATTTCACTATCCAAACCTATACTACTTTAGCTGATTCTTTAAGAGCAGATGAAATCTCAATTTCTACTCTTGGAAGTATGAACGACATGGTTATGGGGAAAACAAATTCAAGTTTTTTTACACAATTAAGACTCCCTGTTGACAATGTTAACTTTTCTGGAGCTGGACCACTAACTAATATTGTTCTTGACTCGGTAGTTTTATCATTGGAATACAAAGATCATTACGGAAGTCTGGATGCACAAACTTTTGAAGTATTCCAAGTAGGACAAGACATAGAAATTGACTCTGCTTATTATAACGGGAAGAGTTTTACTAATTTAGGAACAGACTTAGTTAAAGCTGGAACACAAACACAAATACTCGACCCTAGCTCAACAGTTTACGCTAATGGAGATACACTTCCTGCACAACTAAGAATTAAATTAGATAACAGTTTTGGACAATCTATCCTTAACGAAAGTGGAAATTCTACCTTATCGGATAACGAAAGTTTTGCGCAATTTATGAAGGGAATAGAGGTGAAAGCGAATAATCCTGGACAAGCTACAGGAGAAGGTGCTATTTTACTTTTTGACCTTTTATCAGTCAATTCTAAAGTAACTTTATACTATAGAGATACTGCAACAAAAGACACAACATCATTTGATTTATTGATAAACACTTATGCTTCAAGAGTAAATCTAAACAAACATGATTACACTGGAACACAAGTAGATGCTCAGATTTCTGACTCCACTTTGGGCCAAAACGAAGTGTATATACAAGGACTACAGGGAGTAAAAACTGAAGTGAACTTTGATGACATCCTTAGATTAAGAGATTCTGGGATAATTATAAACAAAGCAGTATTAACTATGCCAGTAGACTTTACAACTGGAAGTTCTTTTGAGCCAAATCCTCAGTTACTTGTTATAAGAAATGAAGAGGGGAATAAGTTTTTAATTCCAGACCAAACTATGTTTGCTGGAACAGCTGGATTAGCAAATGTTGGAGGAGAATGGAACGAAGACGATAGCCAATACGAATTTGTAATTACAAGATACATAAACAATATTTTGAACGGAAAATTTCCAAATAATAACTTAACTCTCGAAACTGTTTCCTCTATGGTTACACCAAACAGAGCCGTATTTTTTGGTCACAATTCTGTGATGAATAAACCAAAATTAACCATTACTTATACTAAGTATTAAAGTCATAAACTATGTGTGGAATTGTAGGTTATGTAGGTGAAAAACAAGCCTACGACATCCTTATCAAAGGATTAAAAAGATTAGAATACAGAGGCTATGATAGCTCTGGAATTGCTATATCTGGACAAGAGAAAGATTTAAAATTTTATAAGAGAAAGGGCAAAGTTGCGAATCTCGAAGAATTTATTGGAGACCGAAGTACCGAAGGGACTATTGGGATTGGCCACACAAGATGGGCAACTCATGGGCCAGCCAATGATGTAAATGCACATCCGCATGCATCTGGAGATGGAAACCTTGTTCTTATTCACAATGGAATTATTGAGAACTATGTAAGTTTGAAAAAAGAGCTTGAAAAAAGAGGTCACGTATTCTTAAGTGAAACCGATACTGAAGTTCTTATTCACCTTATAGAAGAAGTGAAAAAACAAGAAAACGTAAGTCTTTTTGAAGCCGTAAGATTATCCTTAACTGAAGTTGTAGGAGCTTATGCAATTGTAGTGATGGATAAAAACAATCCAGACGAATTGGTCTTAGCTAAAAAAAGTAGTCCGCTTGTAATAGGAATTGGAGACAATGATTTCTATGTAGGATCGGATGCTACACCGATTATAGAATATACAAAAAATGTAGTGTATTTAGAAGACGAAGAAATTGCAATAATTAGCAAAAAAGAGGGATTGAAAATCAAGAAATTGAACAATCAAGATATTTCTCCAGCCATTCAAGAATTACAAATGAAATTGGATGTTTTGGAAAAGGGAGGTTATCCTCACTTTATGCTAAAAGAAATATTTGAGCAACCAAAAACTATCCTCGATTGTATGAGAGGAAGAATTGATGCTCAAAAGAGTTTTGTATCACTTGGTGGGATTGAAGAATATGCTACTAAAATAGTAAATGCTAACAGAATAGTAATTATAGCTTGCGGAACCTCTTGGCACGCAGGATTAGTAGGGGAATATTTGATAGAAGACCTAGCAAGAATTCCTGTAGAAGTAGAGTATGCTTCGGAATTTAGGTATAGAAATCCAATAATAAATGAAAATGACATTGTACTAGCAATTTCTCAATCGGGAGAAACAGCAGATACTTTGGCTGCAATAAAATTGGCAAAATCTAAAGGTGCAACCATCCTTGGAATTTGTAACGTAGTAGGCTCTACAATCTCTAGAGAAACGCATGCAGGTTCATACACGCATGCAGGACCAGAAATTGGGGTTGCTTCGACCAAAGCATTTACTGCACAAGTAACTGTGCTTTCCTTGTTAGCTTTGAGCTTGGCTCAAAAGAAAGGAACCTTAGAAAAATCGAAATTAAATAGATTACTTTTTGAATTGGAATCTATTCCAGACAAAGTAGCTGAAGTTTTGAAATCGGATGACACTTGCAAGAAAATTGCTGCGATTTACAAAGATGTAACCAATGCACTTTACCTTGGAAGAGGATATAGTTTCCCAGTTGCATTAGAAGGAGCATTGAAACTAAAAGAAATTTCTTACATACACGCAGAAGGATATCCAGCTGCAGAAATGAAACACGGACCAATTGCACTAATTGACGAAGAAATGCCTGTATTTGTAGTAGCTACAAAAGGACCTTCTTACGAAAAAGTAGTAAGCAATATCCAAGAAGTGAAAGCGAGAAAAGGGAAGATTATTGCAGTTGTAACAGAAGGAGATGTAGACGTGAAAGCTATTGCGGATCACGTAATCGAAATCCCTCACACAGAAGAACAATTTACACCTATATTGGCTACAATTCCTTTCCAACTCTTAAGTTATCACATGGCGGTAATGAGGGAGTGTGACGTAGACCAACCAAGAAATTTGGCTAAATCTGTTACAGTAGAATAAAGTCAATAGCTTAGCTGTCTATTTTATAAATCATTAATAACTACAAATTATGAAAGTTCCATTTATTATACTTTACATAGCTTGTAGTCAGGTAAATAATTGTGGGAAAAATACTACATCAGGAAGTGATTCAATTAAAAATGATTTACAAATAGGCAACCTAAAAGGAAAAATAAAATCAGTAGAAATTATTAATCCAGAAAATGCACAATACATTGAAGGAGATGATGATTATATTGAAAATTCTATTCCTGTAGAGTCCTATAAATACAACAATATGGGGTATTTAACTGAATCTGTTAAATACGAAGACGGACAAGGCAGGCTTCAGGAGTCCTATAAATACGATACTGAAAACAATTTGATTGAATACATAAGACATCCTAACCCTTATGGTTACGGATACAGTAAAAAAACCTATCAATACGACAATAAAGGCAATAAGGTGAAAGGGGTTATCAATGACCTTGCCGAAGGTATAAATCATACTTTGACTTATCAATACAATGACCAGAGTTTAATTGAAAAAATTAGCTATAGATCGGATAGTATTACCTATGATGCTACGATTTACAACTATGATGATGAGAATAATAAGATTGGAATCGTTTCATTTTATTCTGACGGTAGAATAAAACAAAGTGACTCACTTAAAAAAGACGACAAAGGTAATCGCATAGAAGTAGTCTCATATGGCAGGGGGAGAAAGTATCAATTGAAATACAACAACAAGGATAATCTGATTGAGATTATTTATTATGATTGGAATGGGGAATTAAGTTATAAAGAAGCCTATCAATATAATGATGCAGGTAATAAAGTTAAAATGACTCACCTTATTTATCCCTATATGGATGAAATAAACAAGATCTATAAATACGACACTAAGAATAATCAGATTGAAATGATTGAAACTAATTATAAGGGAGAAATAAATTCAGAGACGAATAAATATAAGTATGATTCCGAAGGGAATTGGACTCAAAAATCGGCCTCTTGGAATACGGAACAACCGTTTAATGTTGTGAAAAGAACGATTGAGTATTATGAATAAACCCAATCAATTATTGGTTATTTTTCGTTCTTTAAATCAAATCTTTGTAATGCAATTTGTTTTCTAATGACTCACTCGCTATTCCTTTATGTAAAATTTTATGTAGCTTTACGCATTAAAATATTGTTCTAAGTTTTAATATTTATTCTGAAATTTCAAGATTAAGAAAAAAAATAGAATTCTTAAAATCAACACTATAAAAATTAAACTTTTATGAAATTATTTAGCGCAGATTTTATGTTGTTTGGAATAATGATATTTTTTGTCATTGTAACTTCTTTACTTTTGTACTTAGTTTTCAAGTCGATAGTAAACAATAAAAAAACTGCTCCCACTCCACCCACAATTGAGCCTTACAAACCTCAGTCTGTAAAACAAGAAGTAGACGAAAAGCAAAAACACCTATTTCCTCTTCAACTGCAAGCCTACGAGAGAATTGTCTTATTCATGGAACGCATTGAACCCAGTAACTTGGTAATGAGAAGTAAAACAAATGACATGACAGCTCAGCAGCTTCATGGCGTTTTGCTTAACAACATTAGAGAAGAATACGAAAACAATGTCTCGCAACAAATTTACATCTCGGATAATGCTTGGAACCTTACAAAACAAGCTAAAGAGGAAACGATAAACATCCTAAATCTTGCCGCAAATTCATTGGATACAAATGGAAACAGTAACGACTTAACTCGTGCTATTTTCGAAAAAATGATGATGCTACCCAAATCTCCATCGCAGATTGCTTTGGATTATTTGAAAGCTGAAATTAAGCAAGTAATAAAATAATAAAAAACTCCCCTTTTGAAAGAACACGAATTTAAAATTACTGGCGAATACATTCACATGATTCAATTATTGAAAGCAATGTCATTTGTAGGAAGTGGCGGAGAAGCCAAAGAATGCGTACTAGATGGATTGGTTTACTACAATGGTGAAGTTGACTACCGAATGCGACTAAAAGTGCGACCTGGAGATGAAGTGGTTTTTGAAGGGAACTTTATTAAGGTCGTTTAAGAATTGTAAAAACTAGCCATAATACTTATTCCTATCAATATAGTTGCAACAACTAAAAATGAAATAATCATTTTTAATCTAAGCTTTTTTGCAAACTTTTTATCTTTTAATGAAAGTTTACTTTGAATATTAAAGTGATCTCTATTTTTCATAATTTCTTTATTATAATGAAAAAAATTATAACCAAGATACAACCCCCAAATTAAAATTAAAGCTAAACTAATATTACCTAAAATAACTGTATTCATTGTTTTCGTTTAGTTTGTCATTTAAATATTTCCCCTTATCCATAACTAAAACTAGTTCATTTAGCTAAATAAACAAAGAAACAGGAGAAGTTCTTACTGGTTATATTCAAACTCCTGAATTAAATCATTTGTTAGAAAATGGAATAAATGAAAATTTGTTTTTTTATTTCTTAAAATGACACCTTATTAATTTCATAAAATAAATATTAAAGCATAACTTATAGCTATTCAAATATTTATAACTAAATGGCTTTATTTCAATCCTCCGTACTCAACAAATGTCATAAACTTCAAAACAATAAATAATCAACCTATAAGTTTACTTTAATGAAAATAGTTATTATATTTGCCGACACATTGTACGCGTTTCATCATCAAAATGAAGCCCAAAATGAGTTTGACAAAGTAATTGAATTATGGACAGATGTTGAATATTTGAAAAATTATGCACAAACCAATCACGTTACCAATATCAAAAAATTTGTAGAATCCCGACTTGATGAAGTGGATGAAATTCAGGATTTTTTAGAAGAACTAACTACAGAAAACCGACCACTTGATTATTATTTTGAACCATTACACCCATCCGAGTATAAAGAAAGAATTTTATCTTTGAAAAAAGGAAAAATAAGAAATAACCAATTAAGAATTTACGCTATAAAAATAGATGAATCAAGTTTTATCATAACAGGTGGTGCTATAAAAATGAGCCAAACTATGCAGGACCATCCTGATACAAACAAAGAACTAAGTAAACTGAACAAAGCGAAAGATTATTTAACCTCAAAAGGAATTGTAGATTTAGATTCATTTTATGAGTTAGTAGAAGAACAACATGACTAAGAACAAAGAAATATTAAAAAACCTAGCCTCTAAGGAAATTACTAGTTCTGTGGAGAAAAACAGAGCAAGGATAAAAAACAGATTAATGCTAAAAGAGTCGAGGAAAATTGCTCTTGCGGTATTATTAAAATTAGATGAACTAGGCTGGAACCAAAAAACACTTGCAGAAAAAATGGAGGTTTCTCCTCAGCAAGTAAGTAAAATAGTGAAAGGAAAAGAAAACCTTACTTTACAAACTATTGTGGCTTTGCAGTCTATTTTGGATCTTCCAATTTTGGCATCTTATTTTGCCAATAATTTTGTGGCAAAGAAAGAAGAAACTGTATTGATGCAGGAATTTGATTACTCAACTTTTACAACTCCTTTTTCTGCAGAAAGAAACTACAAGTCAAAAGGCTTGAGAATAACGACAAGAAAAAAGAAATACGTACACAATCAAGTAAGTTCTACTCCAAGTAAACCAAATCATTTAAGTATAGCATAATGAGTAAAGAAAAAGCAATAGGATTTCAATTGGTTGATATTACCACAGAGCAGTTTGCTATGGTAAAGGAAAACTACACCAAAGAAACCGAAACTTCTTTGAAAACAGGAATAGACTTTAAGATCGATATCGAAAACAACATAATTGGTTGTGATGCTAGTTTTATCTTTTCGCAAGAAGAAAAAATGTTTTTATTGCTAGAAGTAGGTTGTCATTTTAATGTAAAAAAGAAAGATTGGGAAGGTTTTGAAACTGATGGTAAATTGGTTGTGCCCAAATATTTTTTGGAGCATTTGGCAGTTCTTACTATCGGAACAGCAAGAGGAGTGATGTTTGCTAAAACTGAAAACACCCAGTTTTCTCAATTTATTGTTCCAACAATTAATGTAACTCTATTAATAAAAGAAGATGGTATTTTTATGTCGGAGGAATAATGCTACACTCAGTGCCTATCTATTCATTACGCTCTAGAGTTGCACTATAAAAAATTAGATTAGCCCGAACATTTGCTTCGGGCTTTTTTTGTGCTTTATTTTTTATCTCAAACTAAATAGCATTCTCACTAATAAATAGTCATAAACCAAAAAAACCCCACTAACTTTCGTTAATGGGGTTTTCTTTTTGCGGAGAGACAGGGATTCGAACCCTGGGTACCCTTTTGGGGTACGCTTATTTAGCAAACAAGTCCTTTCGGCCACTCAGGCATCTCTCCAATTTCCTTTCGATTAAGGTTTGCAAATATAGAAAAGTTTATCTACACAAAAAACAAAAGGCTTAAAAAAATCTTGCATTTTCTTTTGCCATTTTTCTTAGCAAACTACTGGGTCTATATCGGTCTTCGCAATAGGTTTGATATAGGTTTTCCAAAATCGTCAAAACCTTGTTGGCTCCCAGCTCATCACACCATGCCAATAAACCTTTTGGGTAATTGGTCCCAAAGCGCATTGCTAAATCAATATCTTCTTTAGAAGCCACTTGCCAGAAAACTGCATCTGCCGCTTCGTTAATTAACATTGCTAAGATTCTTTCAAAAATTTCTTTTCCTAACTTCTCGTCTTTATTAGGTTCAGCATTTATAGCTCCTTCTTTGTAATCATAAAACCCTTTCCCTGTTTTTCTTCCCAATAATCCAGCCTCAGAGAACCGTTTTTGCGTAAACGAGGGTTTATATCGTGGATCACAATAAAACGAAGTAAACACAGTCTCTGTTACTGTGTAATTGATGTCATTTCCTATGTAATCCATCAACTCAAAAGGTCCCATTCTAAAACCGCCAATTTCTTTCATTGCCCAATCAATTGTGGCAAAATCTGAAATCCCCTCTTCGTAAATCCTCAATGCTTCTCCATAAAAAGGACGAGCCACACGATTCACAATAAATCCTGGAGTATCTTTTACCAATGCTGTTACTTTTTTCCAGCTGTCAATCGTAGATTTTGCTTTATCGGTTACCTCCTGCGCAGTAGTAATAGCAGGGATTACCTCAACCAATTTCATTAATGGGGCTGGGTTAAAGAAATGAATTCCAATAACTCTCTCCGGGTTTTTACAAGCCGAAGAAATAGAAGCAATACTCAAAGAAGAAGTATTGGAAGCCAAAATACAATCTTCCGATACAATTTCTTCCAACTTAGAAAACACACTTTGTTTTACCTCTAAATTTTCTATAATTGCTTCAATGATTAATTCCGAGTTTTCGAAATAATCCATGCTTTCTATAAACGTTATTCTTCCAAGAATTGCATCTGCATCTTCTCTAGTATACTTTTCTTTTTCTACTAATCTATCAAATAACTTATTCAATTTTGCTCCAGCTTTATCCAAAGAAGCCGAGTTTGTATCAAACACCATTACTTCTTCTCCTGCCGTAGCTGCAACCTGTGCTATTCCTGCACCCATTGCTCCTGCTCCAATTATTCCTATATTCATTCTTTTTAGTAATTAGTAAATAGCCATTAGTTGATTCTCGCTTTAATTTTTATTGCTCTAAAATCTTTTTTTCTAAGAGCGAAGCGATCTTTAATCTATTCTTATTTCCCCTTAAATACTGGTTTTCTCTTCTCCAAGAAAGCCTCAATTCCTTCTTTATTGTCGTCAGTTTTTGCTGCTTGCGCTTGCAAATCTCTTTCCACTGTAAGTTGTGTTTCCAAGTCATTTGTCAATGCCTTGTTCAAAGCTCTTTTGGTCAATCCAAATCCTTTGGTAGGTCTTTGTGCCAATAGTTTTGCAAATTCAAATGCAGTTTCTTGCAGTTTTTCATGCTCCACCACTTCGTAAATCATTCCTATCTCTTTGGCTTTTTGAGCCGTAAATTTATCTGCCAAAAACATGTGAGCAGTTGCTCTTTGCATTCCTATTAATCGAGGCAAAAAGAAAGTTCCTCCACTGTCTGGAATTAATCCTATGCTACTAAATGACTGAATAAAACTCGCTTTCTCACTCGCAAAAGTGATGTCGCAAGCAATTGCAATGTTTGCTCCTGCTCCTGCTGCAACTCCATTAATAACTCCAATAATTGGTTTCTCAATGTTTCTCAATCTCATCACAATGGGATTGTAAGTTGTATCTACAATTGTTTCGATACTTGGAGCATTTTCTCCTGTTGCTTCTTTCAAATCTTGCCCTGCACAAAACCCTTTTCCTTCGGCAGTTAAAATAATTGCTCGGATAGAATCGTCTTTTTCATATTCATCCAAAGTTGCTTGTACTTCCAATGCCATAGGAATATTAAAACTATTGTAAACTTCGGGTCGATTGAGAGTAATAATCCCAACTCCTTCTTTTTCTTCTTTCTTTATAAATTCCATCTAGTAATTTTGTTTGGTTAAAAATACGGATTCTTCTATTAAATAAAAAAGAACCGCTACAGATTATGTTCTGCTAAAAAATCGAATGCCATTTTTTCTAACTCTGGAAAAAAAATTAAAAAATTAGCTTCCAGCTCTGTTTCCAGTTCTTGTAAATCTTGCAAAGAGTTTTTTATTGTATTGGAATATTTTGCTCTTCGTGCAATACTGTGCAAGGCTTTGTCTATTCCCCAATAAAATTGGTAGTTATAAAACCAATTCTGTTTTCGCATATTTGGTAAAAATTTCACCACTTTCTCGGGAAATACTTTTCTCATTTCCCAGAAATCATCATACACACTCGTTGCAAATTCTTGGAGAGGCTCTTCAGAAAACTTATTCCAGTTTTTGGCCAAAAAATAATCGTAATAAATATCCAATAAAACAGAGGAATATTTTCCTTGTCTTGGATGTAACATTCTTTTACTTTCATGAACTAATTCATGAGAATCGGTAAATTCATCAATTTTTCTGTGTAATTCTACTCCTAACTGCACTTCTTTGGAATATTTTTCTAAATTATTTCCACGAATAAAATCAGCTAAAAAATTCCCAACTCTTATCTCTCTATGGTGCTTTGACAAGTATTCGTGAGCGAGAAAGTTCATAGTGAATTTGGTCTTTAAAATGTTTTAGACCATAAATGTAATATTAATTGACGTTATTTTTTTTAAAATTTAAATGTTCTCTTATATTTGCACACCCAAAAAAAATGGCGAGGTAGCTCAGTTGGTTAGAGCACTGGATTCATAACCCAGAGGTCACGAGTTCAAATCTCGTTCTCGCTACAAAAAAAAGCCTCCTTACAATTTGTAAGGAGGCTTTTTTGTTATGGCTTATTTTCTAGGATTTACTAGGGTGGATATAATTGATACACATCAGGATTCAAAATTGAATTGACCGATAAGGTTTTAAAATTATCCACATGATAAATCGTTTCTATATGAAATCCATATATAGAATAAAGAGAGACCAACATGTATTCTCCTGGGTATCTTTGCCGCAGAAGCTTCCCATCTTTTTTTAAGAGCTTTAATCTTGATTTGAGATTAAACAAAGAAAACTCTTCTTTGGTTAAATTCATATTTTTAAGTTTTTATTAGACTTTGATATGCTCAAAGCATTAAGAGATTCCATGTTATAATTGTCTTTTACTTGCATATACGCACAAGATTGTGTTTGAGTTGCACCAAACTTTCTTTTTTCGGTAACAGCTGAATAACCTAATTCAACTTTCTCATACCCTAACTCTTTTGCTCTTAGTAAAACTCTATACATTGCTTGTCTATAAGTATTATGTTCTCTATTTGTTTCATAATCTACACCTACGAGTAAGAAAGAATAGTTTTCTTCTCCCTTATGACAAATGCAGACTGCTATTGCTTCATTATCTTCTTCTGAAGTGAACTCTGATTTTAAACTCAGGGTAATAAACTCCCAATCTTTATTAGTCGCAAATTTTCTAAACAATTCGTAAGGTAATTTATAAGTATTTAAAGCTAGACTATTACTTTTTACATTTAAATATAATTCATAGTACTTTTGAATGTTTTTTTCTGAGCAGTTCTCAATAACATTAACGTCAAATTTTTTCTTATGTCTAAAAACATCTTGAGTTATATGTTTTTTTGATCTTTTAGACAAAGATTCTTTTAAACTTAAATCATCCGTCCAATTCATATTTTCTATTTTATTATTTGCTGGCATTTCCATTTTGAAATATCCGTTATTAATCATAAAATCATCCATTTCATTATCAATCATTGATAAATCCCTTATCATTACGCTATTTGCATTATTGATTTCCTGAATTTCAGAAACTTTTGTTAAAAACATAGTCATAGCTTGTTTCCAGTCCTCTGATGTTCTATCCAAATAAATATGATTTCCTTCCGTTAACAAAGAACCTACCTGAAGAGTTCTGCTCGTATAAAAATAAGGATCATTAATTCTTTTTTGTTCTATTTCATAAGATATATCTTCTGGCGAAAGCATGTCGTCTTTAGTCATGCTCGTAGTTAAAAAGGTTGTTAAAACAACTTTCCCATTTTTATCTTTTATTGTTAAATAATCAAAACCCCAATTTTCTTCATCCAATTCATTATTTTTAAATGAGTTCTCAAGTAAATTCAAACCATTCCAATCAAACGTCCCTCTATTTCCTAATAAAGTATCCCATTGAGACTTCGGAATATCCAATATCGTATCGGCATGCTCCAATGTCAATTGGTTTTCATTTAGTAGTAGAGCTTCTCCTTCTAAATTTTCAGAATAAATGTCCTCAATTTTAAAAGCTTGACAAATTTGTTGAACTGAAAAATCCTCTTCTTTTAAAACAGTTAAAAAATGACTTGCCATAGACTTTACCATACTTTCAATTTGCTCGAATGTATGCAACCTAGTGATTGTGAATCTTACTCCTGTATTTTTGATAGGTACAGCAGGGAAAATTCCGATATTCAAGAAAAAACCATCCTTCATTAATTTATTCACCAAACTGTAAGCTATTTTTGGCAAGCCAACCCCTACAAAGAATATAGGGGAGAAGTCTGCCGCTAAATTTGGTAATTTATATTTACTTAACATCAAGTGAGTGTACTTAATGTTCTCTTGTAACTCTTCTTGATACTCGTTAATTTCTTCAGATAAATGAAAATCAGCAGAAGCAATTGCAGCTCCCAATGAACTTGGTTGCATTGGTCCCGAAGTAATCATTGGTCCACCAAGACTTCTCACACTCATTGCTAATTCAGCATTAGGAAATAATAATGCTCCGCCACCTGTAGCAAATGCTTTTGCAAAAGAGGTAGCCATAACCATTTGTTTGTGGATGTCTCTTTCAGCTAATACATACCCTCTTCCATGTTTTCCGTAACAACTCATACCATGAGCATCATCTACATAAAAACGAAATTGTTCGTATTTATCCATCAAAGCATACACAGCATCCAAAGGAACAGCATCACCATACATTGAATAAATACCATCTGCCATATACCAAATGTTGTCGTATTCTCCTTTGTACTCTTTTATCTTATCTTCCAACAAGTCCATTCTATTGTGCCTCACCATTTCCACTTTCACACCTTTAGCCTTTACCAAAGCAACAGCTGTTTGAACAGAACTATGAACTTGATGATCCAAAATTACCACATCATTGGGACCTACTAAAACAGGGATTGCAGCAATATGACCCAGTGTAGTCGTTGGAGTCACGACAGCAGAAGCATTAAAAATTTTCGAAAGCTTTGTTTCAAGCTCATCATAGAAACGAGGAGAGACATAAGCTCTTGAGGAAGAAAACTGGGAACCATAATCATCAATGGCTTGTTTAGCCCCATTTTTTATATTCTCATTGAACTCTAATCCTAAATAGCTGCATGAACCAAAATTAACATAACTCTCACCTTTTATTTGAATTTTATTATTATCTAATTTCTTATCCTCTGTCGTTAAATGTGCAACACCATTTTGTTTTGCGTTCTTAACAATTTTCTCTACCGTTTCATAAATTTTATACCTAGCCATAATGTTTTTTTAGTTTTAAAGATTAACCTCTATAACAAATGTATAATACTAAGCCGAAGTCTGAAAGAGTAAAATGACTATTTTCGAGAGCATAAACTAAGTATTTATACTTAAATATAGATACTCATTAAAAAGCCCTATTTTTTTTAATAAAAGACTGCAATTAAAAATATTTAATCGTACATTACTGCTAAATGAAACAAACATTTTTTAATACCGACTTCATAAACCTCTCAATACAAGACGATATATTGGTCGTTATTTATAAAAAAGGACCAATAACACTTGATATAGCAAAGGAATTAGTTAAAATTAGACTTGATTTTTGTAAAGGAAAATCCTATCCTCTTTTGGTTTGCGATGAAGGAATTGGAATAAATGGAATGGATAGAGAAGCACGCGAATTCATGGGTTCTGGTAAATCAACAGAATGTATTATAGCTACTGCATTCCATACTAACTCTACTTTCAATAAATACATCATCAATTTCTTTCTAAGAATATCAAATAAAACTATTCATTTTCCAACAAAAATATTTTCGAATAAGAAACTAGCAATAAATTGGCTTGAAAACTTTGTTGAAAAAAAATAAGAGTTATCTTGTTGTAGAATATAAATTTCATGCTAAAATCACAAGAGGACGAAATAAGTAATTTACTGATTGAATACGCAGCAGGGAATTATACTGTGAAGGGTAAATTGTCTGAAAAGCAAGACGAAGTCGACATGATCATTCAAGGAATAAATATGCTTGGGGAAGAATTAATGGCAACCAATATCTCTAAAGACTATTTTTTGAATATCTATAATTCTGTAACTGATTTGATTATTATTCTTGATAAGAATCAAAATATTTTAGATATAAATTCTTCCGTTTGCTCCCTATTTAAAATTGAACCAAAAGAAGTAATAGGAAAAAGCATTTATCATATAATTGGCGATAAGAAATCTGCTCTTTCTAAATTTGAAAAAATAGAAAAAATAGAAACCTCTTCTACGAAGTCCTATAGATTTGAGGGAGAGATTGATTTCAATAACATTAAAATAATTGGTGTTTTAAATAGTTCTAGAATTATTGGAAGATTGAATAACAAACAAGGTTTTTTGATTAGGATACAAAATATAACAGAGTCTAAAAAAACGGAACAAAGAATTATACAAACAATTGTAAGAACGGAACAAAACGAGCAAAAAAGAATGGCGGATGACCTGCATGATTCACTTGCTCAAGAAGTTGCTATGGCAAAACTAATGGTGACTAATTTAGAGGCATACGGAGAAAAAAACGACCTAAATTTTAATAAATTAATTGAAACTTCAAAACACATCTTAGATGAGGCAATAATCCATATACGTGAAATTTGCTATAATTTAATGCCAAGTGTACTAATAAAGGGGAATATTCAAATTGCCCTTTCTGAATTAATAAAAAAAATAAATTCTCAGAATATCATTAAATTCCACTATAAATCCGCAGGTGATTTTGATAAACTTAACTCTGAAATTGAAATTTTAATATTTAGAATAGTTCAGGAATTTATTAATAATTCTATTAAGCATTCGAAAGCTAAAAACGTGACTGTTGTAACCAAAATAAATAAGGATAATAACTTCTTTATTGAGTTAAAAGATGATGGTATCGGATTTAACCCTAAAAAATTGAAACCTAATACAGCCGGAAGAGGTATAAATAATTTAAAGACGAAGGTGAATGCTTTTGAAGGAAAGTATAGTCTTACAAGTAAAGAAAACGAGGGGACTAGACTTAAAATTACGTTTCCTAAAATAAATTAAAAATGGAGAAATTAAAGATACTTATTGCAGACGATCATAAATTGGTGAGAGAAGGAATTAAAATAACTTTATCGCAAGACAATAGTCTTTTTGAAATTGAAAAGTTAGATGAAGCTTCAAATGGAAAGGAAGCAGTAATAAAAGCTGAATTATTTGGTTACGATATTATATTCATGGATATCAATATGCCAATTATGGATGGTATTGAAGCAACAAGAAAAATAAAAAGTGACAAAACCAGAGAGAACAAAATTATTGCGCTATCCATGCACAGTGAGGAGTTCCAAATTAAAAGCATGATAAAGTCTGGAGCCTCTGGGTACATTTTAAAAAATACTGAATCAGGGGAGCTTAAAAGAGCCATAAAAACCATTTTAAATGGAAATAAATATTATAGTAATGAAGTTGCTTTAAAACTACTTGGTGATTTCAACGAAGATAATATTAATCCAGCTATAAGCTCATCTAAACCAATGGTGAAAATAGCAGAATTATCCAATAGAGAGATTCAAGTTTTGAGATTGATTGCTAATGAATTTACAAATGTCGAAATTGCTGAAAAATTAAAACTAAGCAGAAGAACAATTGACTCACACAGGTATAATATTGTAAATAAGCTGAATGTAAAGAATACAGCTGGCCTTATAAAGTTTGCAATGAACAATAACTTAATTTAATACCCTCCATTTTTTTTTCTCAAAAACCACTCAATGGACAGTAAGGCGAGCAACAAAAAGAAAATAAACTTGATGTTTATTAAATCATCAATGTCTTTTTCTTGAAAAATCACATTACTGTCATCTCCATTTTCTAAGATAAAATCTCCAAGAGAATTGACCTCTTCTAAACTAACCATTTTTCCGTCTGTTACATCACTCATATTAAATAATAATGGATGATTGGCAACCGAATTATTCTGTTCTAATTTAACCTCATTCACAGAAAATTCTCCAGAGCGAGTTGTGTTTTTACCTTTAAGATTGGCTGATGCAATGTATTTGTAATTTCCCGCAAAGAGAACTCCCACTTCCAATCCATACCTCTCTCCTTCTTTAGAAAACAAATAAGTAAACTCTTTATTTTGTTCATTTATTATTTTCATTTGCACCTCATTTGTATTCACTAATTCATAACTACCATTATAAATTTCTGCTTCAAATTTTATTTTATCATTCTCCTTGTAAGTGTTATTGCCAAATACTCTAAACAGACTTTTATCTTCTTTAGAGATTAAATACTGAGCCGATTGAGTAAATAATTCATTGAACCGTTCATTCGATTCATTCAAAGAATAATCTTGTAATTTCCATCTCCAAACCCCCTCCCCTATAAAAAATCCATATTTTATGCCGTTTGTCTTATTAAAAGCTAGCAATGGATATTTTGTTTTTACAGGACCAATCTTTTGAAATAAAACAACTTCTGCAGAATTATTAAGGCTGTATTGAGTAGTAAAAGGAACTTGTAAGGGAGAAAAGTAGGTTACAAATGAGTTCAATTCTTGGCTCACAATAAAAGAAGAAAAACTAGGACTGAAATAAACCTGTGATTCAGTAAAACCTTTAGAATTTAAAACTTCTACTCCTTTTTTTAGCGCATTAAATTTATTGAAATCAGTCTGATTACCCAGCATATACAAAACCGGAATATTAGTTTCCTCTAATTTATTTGCTCCAGACGGCAAGCTAAAAGCGACTACCAAGTTATATTCTTCCAACTTACCTTTAAAATCAGAAATCAACTCTGTTTTTACTTCGTAGTTTTCATTGGATTCCAAAGCCAATTTAACAGCATTTACGTCAGGGTGAGGTGAATTTGACAGAATTAATATTTTCTCTTTACTCTCCAGTACATCTATATAAAAACTCTTGTAATTGTTGTTTGTAGAGAATTCTCCATCAAGCTCACTGACCGACACAGAGTATTTCTGTAATCCACTTCCTTCTGCCGTCAGTTCAAATGAAACTTGCTTGAGATCAGAAATAACTGTAAAATTTATTGCCTTTTCCCCTACAGTTTTTCCTCCTTTAGAAATTTTAACTAAACAGCTTTTTCCTCTAAATTGTTCTGCTTTCACCTCTACCACTACAGGGAATTTACTCCCCCTATACACCAGTCTATTGTGTAAAACTTGATCTATAAAAACATCTTTTTTTGTAGCTGTATCACCAACTGAAATTGAATAAACTGGAATGTTCTTTAGTTTCTTAGTCTCAAATAAAGGGTTACTTCCAGAATTGTAAATTCCGTCAGTTGCAATCACAATTCCACTTAAGTTTCTGTTGTAATATCTGTTTTGTATTTCTTTAAAAAAACTAGAAATATTAGTCATTTTTGAGTCAAAATCAAAATCAAAACCTTCTTTGATTTCATCTCCAAAACTATAACTCACCACTTCATATTTAGAAGACAGCTTCTTTTCAAGCTCTTCAAAATCTAGCTTTAGTTGTTGTTTTACTTGTAAAGAATCATTAGAAAAAACCATAGATTCTGAACTATCATTAGCAAGAACAAGAATTGGTTTTTCTATTTTTTCTTTAGAGAACTCTAACAAAGGTTCTAGTAATAAAAAAGCTAAAAACGAAATACTCAGAAATCTTAAAGCTGCCAATGTTTTTTTCCAAAGGCTAGATAACTCACCCAAACTTTTATCTTTTCTATATAATAAAAAAGAACCTAATGCTCCAATTGCAATACAAAGCAAAATGCACCAAAAAGGAGAATTAAGTATCAGTTTCAAAAGCTGTTATTTTTATTTGATTATTTGATTATGTTAACATTCCTCCACACACATGGATTGTTTGCCCAGTAACATAAGCACTCATTTCACTAGCAAGGAATACACATACATCTGCAACATCTTCTGTTGTTCCAGCTCTTTTTAGTGGTATCTCTTTCACCCAATTGCCTACAACATCTTGATCTAATTTAGCTGTCATTTTAGTCGCTATAAAACCTGGAGCAATTGCATTACTTCTTATGTTTCTTGAACCTAATTCTTTTGCGATAGATTTTGTGAAACCAATCATTCCCGCCTTTGAGGCAGAATAATTTGATTGTCCTGCATTTCCATTTACACCGACAACTGAACTCAAATTAATAATAGAACCTTTACGTTGCTTGAGCATAGTTCGTTGCACAGCTTTTGTCATATTAAAAATTGACTTTAAGTTAACTCTTAATACATCATCCCAGTCTTGCTCAGACATTCTCATCAGCAATCCATCTTTTGTAATTCCTGCATTATTTACCAATACATCAATTTGTCCAAAATCTTCCATTACATCTTCTACTAATTTATGAGAAGATTCAAATTCTGAAGCATCTGATTGATAACCTTTAGCTTTTACACCTATTGCAATCAGCTCATTTTCAACTTCTTTTGCTTTATCAGGAGATGATAAATGGGTAAATGCAATGTTAGCTCCATGTTTCGCACATCTAATTGCTATTCCTTTTCCAATTCCTTGGGATGCTCCTGTTATAAGGACAACTTTATCTGCTAATAATTTCATAAGGTTATAATTTTATAATCGTTTACTTCAAAGATAATTTTTAATTGATGAAAATAAAGAAAATCATTCATAAATAATGGACTGAAAAAGTAGTTAAATACTGTGAACACCATAATAATTTGATGTACTTTTGTGGTATTAAAAGAGATTATAACCAATTAAAGAAATGGAAGAAATCAAATTGAATACGATAGAAGAAGCGTTAGAGGACATTAGAGCAGGAAAAGTAATCATTGTTGTAGACGATGAGGACAGAGAAAATGAAGGTGATTTTTTAACTGCAGCAAGAAACTCGACTCCAGAAATTATAAATTTCATGGCTACCCACGGAAGAGGACTTATTTGTGCTCCCCTTTCTGAAGATAGATGTACTGAATTGAACCTTGAATTAATGGTTCAGAATAATAACTCGCATTACGAAACTCCATTCACTATTTCTGTAGATTTAGTTGGAAATGGCTGTACTACAGGAATATCTGCAAGTGACAGAGACAAAACGATAAAAGCACTTATTGACCCACGTACAAAACCAATCGAATTAGGAAAGCCAGGACATATTTTCCCTTTGAGAGCAAGAAATGGAGGCGTCTTAAGAAGGGCTGGACATACTGAAGCTGCCGTAGATTTATCTAGAATGGCGGGATTTGAAGAGGCGGGATTAATTGTTGAAATCCTCAACGAAGATGGTTCAATGGCTCGTCTTCCTCAATTGATGAAAATAAGCAGAAAGCACAACATAAAAATTATTTCTATCGAAGATTTAATTTCATACCGATTACAGCATGAAAGCTTGGTAGAGAAACAAATTGAAATAAAATTACCTACTGAATATGGTGATTTTAAATTGGTGCATTTTTCTCAAAATACAGACGGAAAAGAACATTTAGCACTTGTAAAAGGGGAGTGGAAAAAAGACGAACCAATTTTAGTAAGAGTCCATTCTAGTTGTATGACAGGTGATATTTTTGGATCTTGCAGATGTGATTGTGGTCCACAATTACAAACTGCTATGAAAATGGTAGAAAAAGAAGGGAAAGGAATTATCCTTTACATGAACCAAGAAGGAAGAGGGATTGGGTTATTAAATAAATTAAAAGCTTACAAACTGCAAGAAGAAGGCTACGACACGTTGGAAGCAAACCTAAAATTAGGGTTTAAAGGCGATCAAAGAGATTACGGAATTGGTGCTCAAATTCTAAGAGAATTAGGTGTTTCTAAAATGAGATTAATGTCCAACAATCCTACTAAAAGAACAGGACTAATTGGTTATGGGCTAGAAGTTGTAGAAAATGTTGCAATAGAAATTGAAGCAAACGAACACAATAAAAGTTACCTGGAAACCAAAAGAGATAAAATGGGGCACACACTCAAAAGCCAAACAATTAAAACGAAGTAACATTTTAAAAAAAACTGACAAACCTCCTAGGTAAGTGAGTTCAAATTATTACTTCTCTAATCCTTTCCTAAAATTGGGAAGGCTCTCTAGAAAAGAATTTACCACAGAACAATGAAAAACCTTACTTTAAATAGAGTTCCAGAATCTACCAACCAATCCTTACGTGCTTGGAGTGCTGCAGATGAATTACTAATAGATTTTTTGGAAGAAAAAAACCCTGAGTCTGTAACTGTATATAATGATTCTTTTGGATACCTTGCTGCTCATGCTGCTCCAAGAACTGTATTCTTAGCAACTGATCTTAAAAGTCAAGAAAAAGCTACACTTGAAAACTTTGAAACAAACAAATTGGATTCAAGTTGCATTATCCCAATCTCTTTATTAAAAAAAGCAGATAAAAAGGCGAAAATTGGATTAATGAAAATTCCAAAATCATTGGACCTTTTTGAAATGTTTTTAAGTCATGCTGCTCAAAACATATACAAAACTGGATTTCTTGCTTGTGGATTTATGACAAGAAATTTCACAAAACAAATGCTTGAAATTGCAGGCGAATATTTTGAGGTGGTAGAACAGTCTTTATCTAAGAAAAAAGCAAGATTATTAATCTTATCTAAGCCCAAGAATGTAGAGAAAAAAGTATTTATTAATACAATTACTCAAGAAAAGGGAGAGATAAAGCAATATTTTGGTGTTTTTTCAGCAAAAAAGATTGATTATGCAACTCAATTTCTAATAGAAAATCTAGAACCTCCAGAAATAGTGGAAACAGTACTCGATTTGGCATGTGGAAACGGAATTTTAGCCAAAGAAGTAGCTAAGGAATTTCCTGCAGCTGAATATCATTTGATAGACGACTCTATGCTTGCAATAGAAAGCGCAAAATTGAATGTAAAAGGAGACAACTACCATTTCTACCACAATAACAATTTAGAAGATTTAGGCTCCAACACAATGGATTACATTGTATGTAACCCTCCTTTTCATGTAGAATACGAAATAGACATTAGTCTTCCTTTAAGGTTGTTTAGAGCAGCAGAAAAAAAACTAAAACCAGAAGGTAAATTTCAGGTTGTTGCCAATACTCATTTGAATTACAAACCTCATTTGGAGAAGATATTCAAAATGGTGAAAGTGGTGCATGATAACGATAAATTTATTGTTTATTCCTGCTTTAATGCTTACCCAGATAAAGACAAAAGATGGAACGAGGACGCAATTTAATTAAACTAAGGCCAGAAATTCCACAAGCAGATGTGAACGGAACTATGACCGAAATTGAACAATTTCAAAACACTACCTTACGCCCTATTCTCAAATTTCAAAATGACTTATTATCGATTCATTTCTCACAATTTGCCAGAAGTTACAAAAAAGATTGGGGGTCAATTTCTAACGAAAAAAAAATCGTTTTTATAGAAAGTTCTATGATGAAAAACCAAGGATTAAGAAATACAATTGTTGGGATGATAATTGGATTATTTAGCTTGAAAGAACACGAATTTTACCTGACTACTAAATCTGAAATTAATCGAAGGATTATTCAGATGGGGAAAGAAAGAATTACAAGTAATTTGTCAATTCTATAGAATATTGGTAACTTATAGCTTAATCAGTAAAATCATAAATTACCAATGGCATTCAACCACATTGAGTACAAAAAACCTATTTATAAAATAAAGGCTCCGTTACGAGATCACCTCGAACAATACTCGAGATTGTCAGATATTTCTCTTTCTTATGACGACTTGTTGCGTTACCAGCAACTGATCCCAATTACAGACGATAGCGGAAAGGAAACAAATTGGTTCTCTGCACTTTATCCAATTGACGAACAAGCTTATTTTCAAGAAGAATTGGTGAATATTTATCAAACCTTGGTTTCGGATGGTGATATTTTGAGTTATGTAAAAGTAGGGAGTATTGACTATTGCTCCTTTGGGAACTCCAAACCCTTTAGAATAAAAATAATTAATGAAATAAACGATAATTATGATTATTTCTATGTGAAAAAAGCAGATGCTTCAAGGATTTATGGATTAGAATTAGAAGAGATTTTCTCTCCAGATAAAGTTACTTTTCTTGTCAATAAATCTACATTAATAGAGGATCATGTGGTAGGGATTCCATGTGATGAATTTATTAAAAGGAATAAGAAAACTAAAATTGAAAATAGACTCCGTTTTGCCAAAGAGTTTGTGAAATTTAATGAAAGATGTTTTGTGCGACTTTTGGGCGACATGCGTGCTTATAATTTTGTTGTAGAAATTACTCAAGATTTTGATAACGTACAATATCGATTGCGTGCAATGGATTTTGACCAACAAAGTTTTGAAGGAAGAAAAAACATGTATTTACCTCAATACTATAAAGACAACAAGCACTTGGTAGATGTTGCGCAGGAATTACTGACCAATGAAATGGCACAACAATACATGAAACAGGAGCGTGTAGCTATGAAAAAAAGATATCTAGCTTACAAACAAAGAGCAAAATCATTACTTAGGAGAATGAAAAAAGACAACATTTCTACCAAAGAAAATGTTGACACACTAAAAAAAGAATTTGCGATTTATTACAACAATCCTATGTTTTTGGAATTTAAAACAATGGGGCAAATTTTAGAATTACACCTTGAAACAAAACTAGGAATTAAGATATTTTAAGTCTTCTTTTTATTAACTTTTTAACTAAAAGTAACTTAATTTTATAATACAAAAATTAGAAAAATGAACAACTTTGAATTATACAATCCTACCAAAATAATTTTTGGAAAAGGAGAGATACAAAAAATAAAAAACGAAATCCCAAAAGACGCAAAAGTATTAATGCTTTTTGGGGGTGGTAGTATCAAGAAAAATGGAATCTATGAACAAGTAAAAGATGCTTTGGGAGAATACGATTGGATGGAGTTTGGAGGAATACCACCCAATCCTGAATATGAAGTATTGCTTAAAGCATTGGAAGTAATCAAGAAAGAAAACATCACTTATTTACTTGCTGTTGGAGGAGGTTCTGTGATTGATGGAACTAAATTTTTGTCTTCGGCATCTTTGTATAAAGGGGATGAACCGTGGGATATTCTTGCTAAGAAAATAAAAACAGATAAAGGAATGCCTTTTGGAACAGTTTTAACTTTGCCAGCAACAGGAAGTGAAATGAATTCCGGAGCTGTGGTAACAAGAAAAGAAACTCAAGAAAAATACGGAATGGGAGGGCCAGGATTATTTCCTCAATTTTCGATTTTAGACCCCTCTGTTGTTTCCTCTATTCCAGAGAGACAAATTGCAAACGGATTAGCCGATTCTTTCACACACGTGCTAGAACAATACATGACTTACCCTGTAGATGCAAAATTACAAGATAGATTTGCAGAAAGTATTTTGAGTTCAATTTTAGAAACTGCTCCACTCATCATGGAAGATACGAGTGATTATAAATCGGCCGCTAACTTTATGTGGAATTGTACTATGGCGCTTAATGGATTAATCCAAAAAGGAGTTCCTAACGACTGGGCAATTCATGCGATTGGACACGAATTAACAGCTTTTTACGGAATAGATCACGCGAGAACTTTAGCAATTTTGACTAAAAGTCATTACACCTACAACTTGAAATCGAAACAAGCAAAATTAGCACAATGTGCCGAACGTGTTTTTGGAATTACTGAAGGAGACGAACAAGAAAAAGCAGAACAATGCATTGAGGCCATTGAAGAGTTTTTCTTATCATTAGGTATTGGAACTTCACTTTCTAGCTATACCAAAGAATACGAAGGAACAGCACAAAAAATTGCCGAAAGATTTACAGAAAGAGAATGGTTGGGAATTGGCGAACATAGTAAAATCACACCCAGTGATGTAGAGAAAATTGTGGAGATGAGTTATTAGAATTTAATTCGTATACTTACAGGAATCAAACAAATAACCTATGAAAACTCTTACAACAACTTTAATTATACTAATTACATTTTTATCTTTCACCTCAATGAAAAATGAAGTGAAAGTGATAGATGATCCACAAATAATAGACTCAATTCTAAAAACGGAACAAGTAGTAATTAATCGCATTACTTGTAAATTAAAAGATGGAAATCTATGTCCTTTAGAAATTAATAAGGATGAAATATCAGTAGATTGTTCTTGCGAAGATGCTAAAATGGTACTCGAACCAAAGATTAAGTTACTAGGCGAATGGGACCAAAAAGAAAGTGAAACAGTGGTTAAATATGCTCACGAATATTTAAAATCTAGCGCATTTACTATATCAGAAATAGTATTTCTTAAATCAAAAGAACAGCATTACTTATTTGTTCGATTATCTGAAAAACTTATGAATAATAGAATTTTGTTTACTATTGAAAAGTGATATTAAAATGAACATCTTAATAACAGGAGGAACTGGACTAATTGGAAAAAAACTCACAGAAACATTACTGAGAAAAGGTCATTCGGCTTCTATCTTAAGTCGTTCTAAGAATACTTCGACTAAGCACAGTAACCAAGAGGATTCTAAAGTAACTTACTTCACTTGGGATATTTCCAACAAAAAAATAGAAACGGAAGCGATACAAAAAGCCGATTATATCATTCACCTTGCAGGTGCTAATGTAGGGGAAGGAAGATGGACAGATAAAAGAAAAAAGGAGATTATTGACAGTAGAGTTCAATCAGGAAACCTATTGCTAGACGCAGTAAAGGAACACAACTCAAACCTGAAAGGATTTATTTCTTCTTCGGCTGTGGGATATTATGGAATGGTTACCAAAGACAAAGTGTTTGAAGAAACAGACAAACCAGGAGTAGATTTTCTTGCCAAAGTATGTGAAAAATGGGAAAATACTGCTTTGAAATTCAAACAATTAAACATTCGTACGATAATAATAAGAACTGGAGTTGTTCTGGATAAAAATGACGGAGCTTTGGCAAAATTATTAAGTCCAATAAAACTAGGAATAGGATCTGGACTAGGAACGGGAAAGCAAGCAATGCCATGGATTCATTTGGAAGATATTTGTAATTTGTATGTAAAAGCAATAGAAGATACAGAAATGAATGGAGTTTACAATGGAGTTGCACCTGAACAAGTGACTAACCAAGAATTTTCTAAAACAGTTGCTAAAGTGCTAAAAAAACCATTTTGGTTTCCAAATGTACCGGCTTTTGCTCTTAAATTACTAATGGGCGAACAAGCGATTATTGCTTTGGAAGGAAGTCCTATTTCTAGTAAAAAAACAGAGGCAACTGGTTTTAAATATAAATATCGAAACCTAAAAGATGCTTTGGAAGATTTATTGAAGAAATGACAAATTCAATTATCGCATAATTTTTGCCTAAATTAGAGAAATCTTAATTGAATTTGACATGAAAAAAATTGCATTATTACTATTATCTATAACATTGGTTGTTGCTAGTTGTAAAAAAGGAGAGGGTGATCAAGCGGAAATAGTTCCAGGTGATACACTTCCTTCTTCATTTACTAAAAGAGTATTATTAGAAGATTATACAAAACATTGTCAGTTCTGTATTCCAGTAAACTCGATGATAGATTCCATGAGAGATGCTTACCCAAACAGAACTCTTATTCCTGTTTTGATAAGTGCTTACCACACTACTCAAATCCCTTATTTTGATTCTATAAAAACTATATTTATTATGACTTCATTTCCAAAAGCAGGAATAGATAGATTACCTGCAATAAATGCCGGAGCAGAAACTGGAAATTTTGTTTATGCCAAAGAAAATTGGGCAACAAACATTGATTTGGAATTATTAAAAACTACAGATTTCGGTTTAAAATTGAATACTACGCTTTCTGGAAACAACTTAAACGTTACAGTAAAAGTAGGTGCTCTTTCCGCAGCTTCTAATAAAAAATTAAGTGTTTTTATTATTGAGGATGATGCTTACTACCGCACAATAAGAAAAGTTGTAACAGATTTCAAAGGAGAAAGCTTAACTTTATCTGCCAATGGAATTAGTGAAAAAACGTATAATAACATTGATGTAAATGGCCTTAATTTAGCCCGAACATCTGTAGTAGCATTCGTTCATTCATTTGATGAATCATCTCAAAATTTTGAAATTGATAATGTCAATGAAGTAGCTGCAGGAAGCTCTGTTAGTTGGTAATTTTCTTTTTCTTGAAAATTTCAAATAAATAAAGTGCACTCAATATCATAGAAAAAGCATAAGCAAAATCTTCTATAGGGATTGTAGCAATGCGTATCCCTAAATTTTGACTGTCGTTATACCACACAACTTCACCTGGAATAAAAGACCCTGTAAGCACTCCATTTACAATAGCAAAAGGCACCAACATGGCTAAAAATGTAAGATAAAACTTTCTCAACATTTCTCTTTTCCAATAAAACACATGAGCTAGAACAAGTATTGCGTAACTCATATCGAATAGCGTATACATTTTTTCGGTATTGAAAACCAGAACTAAGAAGAAAAAGGCAAAAAGAAAATACGAAATATAATCGGCTGTTTTTTGTTTTACAATCCACTTATCGCTCAGCTCAATCAATGCCAAGTGCGTAAAAATACAAGCATAAGGAATACAGATAAAAAATAACCATTCTTCTACAGGTAAATTAAACCAATAGACTTGACATAAATATTCTGGATTAAACCCCCAATACCCCATTTTGGTAAAATAGACATCCCAAAAAATGAAAGGAACCATTGCAATTATCATGGATAGAAATAAGGCTCCCCAATTTTTATATAGCTTAATTCTTGGATGAAAACTCACCAAAAATGGCACTGAAAGAGACAGTAGATTTATCCAAAAATATAACGACATAATTATTTAGGTTTGCTGTATTCTTGTTTGTAATATTTCATTGGTACCCACAGCATTCCAAAACATTCACCTTCTTGCTTTCCTAAATGTTTGTGATGCATTTTATGAGCTCTTCGTATTGCTTTCAAATACCTATTGTTTGTATTTCGCCAAATTTTTATTCTTTGATGAATAAATAAATCATGAATGATAAAATAGGCAACTCCGTAAATAAATACACCAACTCCAATTCCTAGAGGAACAATCCAACCATAAATAGACCAAAGACTAAATGATGTGACTGAAATGATTGCAAAAAACACAAAAAAGTAATCATTTTTTTCTAAAAAAGTATCGTGGTTGTGTTTTACATGGTGGTCTTCATGTAAATTCCAAAACAGACCATGCATAATAAATTTATGCATTCCCCAAGCAACAGCTTCCATCAAAATTGCCGTAATAATTATTGTAAGTGCCAGTATCATACTTTTATTTCTTTGTGTATTCTTTCAAATAATAATTTAAACCATTCAGAAAAAATTTCTGGATTAGTTTTTATTTCCTCTTTTAAACCTTCTGTTGATATATATCTGTAATCACAAACTTCAGCTGGATTTATATCAGGTTTCTGGTTGGTGTAACCAACAAATATATGATCCAATTCATGTTCTATTAAATCACTATCAAGGTAAGCTTTATACTGAAAACTAAAAAGTTTTTCTAGAGATGCTTCCATTCCCATCTCTTCTTCTAATCTTCTATTTGCAGCAGAAATCTCATCTTCGCCTCCCATTGGATGAGTACAAGAAGCGTTAGACCAAAGCAAACCAGAGTGATATTTATGCTGGGCTCTTTGCTGCAACAACCATTCATTATTTAAGTTGAAAATAAAAACAGAAATTGCCCTGTGAAGAAGGCCTTTCTTATGCGCTTCCATTTTATCCATAACACCAATCTCCTCATCATTTTCGTTTACTAATATTACCTCATTCGCATTCATATCGCTTTGTATTTTTCGGCTAGTGGCTTCAAAGATTCTATTTCTTTTTCTCCTGTATTTATCAAATTTTTTAAAATGTACTTTTTTATTTCTTCTGGAATGTTAGCCTTTTCTATATTTAAAAGAATAAACTCTGTATCTGATTTTATTTCGGTTGTATAACCCAAAAACGAAGGTATATTAAGCTGAACTATTAATCTTAAATAGACATTTTCTACATTTTTATCAAGTCTGATGGTTTTTTCTAGCAATGCCTTTCCTTGATTAAACCAACTGTATTTTGTAAACGGATTGTACACATATTGAGCCATCATCATTTTACAAACTGCTTTGTATGAGTTAATCGTCACAGCATTACTGTAATTCCCTTCTGTTATTTTAGTTGCTAAGAAAGTTTCGGCAGTTTCATAATCTTTTATTCCCAAAAAATTACTTCTGAAATGAGCAATATCTTCTCCTGCATAACTTGAAAACAAGAAAAATAAAGAGAAAAATAAGGCTATTAAAGTCTTCATATTAAATTCATTTTATAATCAAAATAAGACTTCGTAAGTAAGGCAATTTTCATAGGGTTACTGACTCGTATTCTATTCATTTTTATTGCTTCAATATCTGAGGTAACTATCTTTTTTAATAATTTGTTGTAATATTTATAGGCTGTATAAACTCCAAATTTTGCTTCTTTCGGTAAATTCTTAATTCCGATGTAAGCTTCGTCAAAATCTTTTTGTATTTCTTCTATTATTTCTTTTTTATTAACCTCGCTCAATTCCACACCAACTAGTTGTGGGAAATAAACCCTATTCAATTCTTCAGAATCTGCTTTTAAATCTCGCAAGAAGTTTACTTTTTGAAAAGCACTCCCCAATTTCATTGCAGACTCCTTAAGCGATTCATATAATTCCTTATCGCCATTTACAAATACTGTCAAACACATTAAACCAACTACATCTGCCGATCCGTAAATATATTCTTCATAATCTTCTACTGTAGAGTATTCGTTTTTTGTTAAGTCAAATCGCATACTTTTCATAAAAGCATGAATCAAATCGTAATCAATCGAATATTTCTTAACAACATGCTGAAACGAATTCAAAATAGGATTAAGACTAATCCCTCTTTTTAAAGCCACATCCAAATCTCTCTGAAATTCATTAAGTAATAATTCTTTGTCATACTCGTGAAAAGAATCTACAATCTCATCTGCAAAACGAACAAATCCGTAAATTGCATGAATATCATCCTGAATTTTAGGAGACAACATTTTTACCGCCAATGAAAATGACGTGCTGTATGAGTTAGTAACTAACTTACTACTCTCAAAAGAAACGGTATCAAATATACTCTTCATAATCATTTATAATAAACAGAAATTCCTTAAGTATGCTTAGATTTATTTAATCTTTTTTATTAGTTCACTTACTATTTTTCCAGAAACTATAGAAGGAGGGACCCCAGGCCCAGGAACTGTCAATTGTCCGGTATAGTATAAATTGGAAACCTTTGTATTTTTACATTTAGGTTTTAAAAATGCTGTTTGCTTTAGTGTATTAGCTAATCCATAAGCATTACCCTTAAACGAGTTGTACTCGTTCACAAAATCAGAATGGGCAAAAGATTCATACACCTCAATGTGTTCCCTTATATCTTCTCCTGTGTGCTTCTTTAAGCGTTCACATATTAAATCAAAATACTTTTTTCGTACCTCTTCTGTATCTTCTTTCAACTCGGTAGAAACCGGAATTAGAAAAAATAAATTCTCTTTCCCTTTTGGCGCAACACTATTATCTGTTTTACTTGGGTTACAAATATAAAAAAGTGGCTTTTCTGGCCATTTATGTGTATCGTAAATTTCTATAGCATGGTCTGCGAAACTCTCATCAAAAAATAAATTATGATGTTTTATTCCTTTCACTTTTTTATTTAGACCTACATAATAAAGTAAGCTAGAAGGGGCCATTACTCTTTTATCCCAGTATTGCTCTTTGTAGTTTCTAAACTCAGGCAACAGTAGTTTCTCGGTGTGGTGATAATCAGCTCCACTTATTATAAAATCAGCTTTTTTTAATTTTCCATTTACTTTTATACCTCTCGTTATATTTTTTTCTACAACAATCTCTTCTACATTAGAATTAGTATGAAATTTCACTCCCATTTCTTTGGCAACCGAAACCATTCCTTCAACAATTTTGTTCATTCCTCCCATAGGATACCATGTGCCTAATGCCATATCAGCATAATTCATCAGACTATACAAAGCGGGTGTTTTTTCTGGTTTTGCTCCTAAAAACAGAACTGGAAATTCCAATAACTCTATTAATTTGGGATGCGTAAAAAACTGGCGAACGTGTTTACTTATAGGTTTAAACAAATCCAGTGACAATCCTTTTTTTGCAATATCTAAAGATAAAAACTCTGTGAAAGATAAAGAAGGCTTTGTCACAAACTCACGCATTCCTATATCGTATTTCTGTTTAGCT
>Ga0209713_10000091_pt1 | contig 50578 bp, 36 predicted proteins | sample ArcOceMetagenome_3_FD_187444 | JGI IMG/M metagenome (GOLD analysis project Ga0209713, IMG submission 187444) | Marine eukaryotic phytoplankton communities from Arctic Ocean - Arctic Ocean- Svalbard ARC20M Metagenome (SPAdes) (version 2) | ecosystem: Environmental > Aquatic > Marine > Oceanic...
GCACGGATCCAAACGTTGCGGATGCAAGCTCTGTGTTTGGTTCGGGGAATCTGAGTGGTTTGTCACTGGTGGATATTTCCGGCAGTGATTACCTACAAATGACGCTTGATAAGAGCGCTTTGAGTGGCGGTGTTTGGTATTGTGTACAACTGTCTTCTGATTTGCGCAACTGGACTCCTGATCCTGCAGTGCCGGGCGATGAGACCGTCTACGACATCTTGGAAGATAGCGATAGCCGCCTTGTGATCCGCGATAAGACTGCGATTTCTGCAACTGCGCCACGCTTTGCACGAATTGTGTTTAAGGCGCCCGAATAAATGTAGCTTATGCCTTGCAAGGGTATCTCAAAATTAATCTTTCGGAAGTAGGCAAACAAAGCTAAGAAACGAGAATGCTCGGCAATGGCGAGATCGGCGCCATTGCCTAAAGCAGCAAAGAGTTACCCTCAGCCCTCACAGCAGCTCTACCACTTCAGAGAGCACGTTGGTGGGCGGCAGGCATTGCGTGCCGATACAGACCTGATAATCAGCAGATTGTTCCTCAGTCGTGGTCTGAATGAAAACTCGGCGCCAGGGCGCGGCTGCGAGTGCGACTTGCAAGCCTGCAAGCGAGACACCTGCACGCACTTTAATCACGGCGATGCCGACGGCGTGCGTGGTCGCCGCTTCCAGTGCATGAGCCACCCCGGCAGCGACTTTCTGTGCATAATCAGCAAAGGCAGGCAATGTAGCGCGCAGTGCGCTGTCGTAGCACCCTTCCCCAGTGAGTGCGTAGAGCCCAGACAGCGCGTGCAACAGAGCAGCGTTACCCGAAGGGGTGGCATTATCGAACCACTCCTTGCGACGCGCAACAGGTGTCTCGGTGTCTTCCGCAGTAAAAAAACAACCGATCGCGTGCGGGTCCTCAAAATAGCGCAGCGCACTATCGACACAGGCTTGTGCACGCGCCTGATACCTAACCGATGCGCCCGCCTCTAAGACATCAATCTTCGACGCAATCGCCAAGAAGGCCTCTGCCGCCAGCGCATAATCATGTAAAAAGCCATCGACCTGTGCACCAGAACCTTGGTAATAAACCGCCTTCAAGCGCAGAGCCCCGTCTTGCTCTTCGGTGAGTTCGTCCCAAATGAAATCAGCAGCTTTACGCGCACGTTGCAGCCACTCAGAACGTTTGAAATAAAATCCAGCATCTGCGAACGAACGGATTATCATACAATTCCACGCGGTGTTGATCTTGGTATCTTTGCCGGGACGCACACGATTGGCTTCGCGATACGCCAACAATTTCGCACGAGCAGCTGCCAGCTTATCGCGCACACCGATATCAGCATCCACTAACGCGGGGTTCGAACTGCCATGTTCAAAGTTGCCCTCGGCGGTGATGTTATAAGCCAAACGGATTTCGCGAGCTTCTTCGGTCGGCCCTAGCACCGAATCGATTTCTTCGGGTGTCCACACATAGTAGCGCCCTTCTTCACCTTCGCTATCGGCATCGAGCGCGGCATAGAAGCCACCGGCATCCGCGCTCATCTCGCGCTCCAACCAGCCAATCGTCTCTTCCACGACTGCAGCGTAAAGTGGATCTTGATTATCCAACCAGCCGCGGGTGTAGGCATCGATCAGCAATGCATTATCATAAAGCATCTTCTCGAAATGCGGAATCAACCAATGCGGATCGACGCTATAACGAGCAAATCCCCCACCGAACTGATCAAATAATCCTCCATGCGCCATCGCACGCAGCGTCGTGTGACAGACCGAATCGATACGCTCGCCGAGCTCGGGCTCTGCATCGACTGCCGCGCTACGACGGAGCGCGCGCAGGAAATTTAAAGTCATCGAAGGTGGGAATTTAGGTGCGCCACCGAACCCGCCATATTGATCGTCGTGCGTGCCGCAGATCCCATTGGCTGCCTCAATCAAGCATGCATTATCCCACGAGCCCTGTGCGCCGCCAGTGCTGGCCGCCAAGGTCGAAGCCATAATATTTTTCTGAATCGCATCCGCATTCTCTTCTAGCTCGGCTCGGGAGCGCTTGTAGTGCTCAGAGATACGCATCAACACCTGCGGCCATGGAATCAAGCCCTGCCCGCGATCTTCGGGTGGGAAATACGTGCCACCAAAAAACGGGCGGCCATCCGGCAGGCAAAAAACATTTAAGGGCCAGCCGCCGGATTGCTGTATCATCTGCACCGCTTCCATGTAAACTTGATCGACGTCGGGGCGCTCCTCGCGGTCTACTTTAACGCAAATAAAGTGCTGATTCATCAACTTCGCGATATAGTCACTCTCGAAACTTTCATGTGCCATCACATGGCACCAGTGGCAGGCAGAGTAGCCGATCGAGACCAACAACGGCTTGCCCGACGCTTCCGCGGCGGCGAAGGCCTCTTCGCCCCAGGGATACCAATCGACTGGATTTCCGGCATGTTGCTTGAGATAGAGACTATTCTCCTTAGAGAGACGGTTTTGCATCTGGCTTATTATAAATCGTTTAAAAAATTGATCGGGTCACCCACGCATTGGATTACATCTCGAAATTATGCGAGACGCGACTTAAGTAAACTCGTTTATAAATAAATTGTTTTGCAGCGTGGCGGTCCTGCTTCACAGAATACAGTCTATTGCATTCAATATGTCTTCAATCCACATACTCTCCGACCGAGTCGCCAACCAAATCGCCGCAGGCGAAGTGATTGAGCGCCCAGTTGCAGTGGTCAAAGAACTCGTCGAAAATAGTATCGATGCTGGCGCCACTCGGATCGAGGTCGAGTTCCGCAACGGCGGCAAGTCCTACATCCGCATTGAGGACAACGGTAAGGGAATGTCACCAGACGAGTCACTGCTTTGCCTAGAGCGCCACGCGACCAGCAAGATCCGTGAAGCTGCCGACCTCAACGAAGTGTGTAGCTTCGGCTTTCGCGGCGAAGCGCTGCCCTCCATCGCATCGGTCTCCAAATTCACCCTGCGCACCCGTTCGAAAGACTGGGAGCACGGCACCGAGATCTTGATCAACGGCGGCAAAATGATTGAGAAGAAAGACTGCGGCATGCCAGTTGGTACCGTGATCGAAGTCGCACATCTGTTTAATTCTGTGCCCGCTAGGCGTAAGTTCCTAAAGACCGATCCCACCGAAACTGCTCACATCACATATAATTGTCGCCTGTTCGCAGTGGCGCATCCGAATGTCGCGTTTCGTGTGCTGGAAAATGGACGCACAGTATTTCAGTCACCCGCCTGCGAAAACCTGCGCGACCGCATCGCCGAAATCTGGGGCCGCAACCTTGCAGATGATTTGATCCCTGTCGATGTCAGTGATCCGAAGACCGGCTTCCGCTTGAGAGGACTCACAGCAAAGCCAGGGGTGGGACGCTCAACCCGTCGCGAACTTGTCACACTGGTCAATCGCCGCCCAGTAGATAGTCGCACGCTGAGTCTAGCCGTGCTCGACGCCTATCATGGCCGCATTCAAAAAGGCCGCTTTCCGCCCGCATTTTTATTTCTCGAAATCCGACCGCAAGAAGTGGATGTTAATGTTCATCCTGCCAAACGTGAGGTGCGCTTCCGTGACGACAGCGCGATTCGCCGCTTCGTGCTGAATGCAATAACCGAGACTCTGGCCGCTAGCCGAGCCGATGATATCGCGCACGCAGTGCCGCCAATTGCGCTCGCGACTGAGGCGAAAATCGGGATGCCAGCCTCCCCTTCAGTCAAAGTGGCAGGCATCGAAAAACCGGACATAACGATTCTGCCAAGCCCAAGCGCACCGATCTGCCCAGAAGTCACCAAAACAGCTCCCACAACAGCGGCTCCCACAGCAGCGGCTCTCTCTGTAGCGCAAGTAGTTGCCTCGACTCCCGATGTATGTCCACCGTCTGCCGCACACAAGACCACTCCCGGCTGGCGTTTGATTATTGTATTAAAAAAGCGCTATGCGCTATTCGATACCCCCCGCGGACTAGTTATGTTGCACCTACGCCACGCCGACCAACGCGTGCGCTTTGAACGCATCAGCAAAGAATTCAAAAACGACAAAGGCACGAGCCAACGCTTACTGATCCCGCATCCGATCGAATTCGAACCACTGGCTTCTGCAGCACTTAAATCACAACTAGAGCAGTTGAACGCGCAAGGCTTTCAAGTCGAAGAATTCGGACGCAATTTTTACCGTATCGAAGCAGTGCCGACATGGCTCTCTCCCGAGCAGGCCGAGTCCTTTATCCGCGATCTCGTGGATTTGATTCGGCAGCGCGGCGGCATGCGTAAACCAAGCGCACTCGACTCGGAAGCCATCGCTCGACTCGCCGTCGAAGGCAGCTACCGGCGCAGCGATTCGTTGACCGATCAAGCCGTCGAGCAACTCGCCAAAGACCTACTGAGCTGCGACACTCCACATACCTCTCCATTCGGCAAGCCGACCTTCAGTGAAGTCAGTTGGAACGAGTGGGAACGCCGCTTCGGTAGCGATTAATTTTAGCGATTTCAGCGACACGGCTGAACTTTGAACGCTGCGTAAAAATCCCCTGAATGCGTGGCGGATCAATTAAGTCATTATAGGATAAATACCTTAAAGTGAGTTAAGTAAGAGCAATCGCAGCAGCGAGTAAGTCAGCAAATTCTAGGCGCACACCCTCTGCCGTCTCAGCCACTTCCTCATGGGAGAGCGGGCCTGAAGATATTCCGGCCGCTGCGTTGGTGATACAGGAAAGTCCGACCACCCGAATTCCTAATTGGCGGGCAACGATCGCCTCTGGCACGGTTGACATGCCAACCGCATCGGCCCCCAAAGTGGCGAAAGCACGGATCTCTGCTGGCGTTTCAAAGCTTGGCCCAGTGGTGGCTAGATAGATGCCTTCCTGTAAACGTATGTTCTGGCGTTGCGCCCATTCACAGATTTTTTGGCGTAAGGCTTTGTCATACACCTCAGTCATGTCTGGAAAGCGTACGCCCACATCAACAACCGTACCTATCAGCGGATTGGTGCCTAGGAAATTGATATGATCATGAATCAACATGAAATCGCCCGGCACATAGCTGGGATTGATCCCGCCTGCTGCATTTGTCACAAACAGGGTCTGTACGCCGAGTTCGTACATCATTCGAACCGGTAAGGTTAATTGATCCATCCGATAGCCCTCATAAAAATGAAAGCGTCCCTGCATGCAAATCACCCGGCGGCCGTCCACATATCCGAAAACAAATTGTCCCGCATGACCGGGCACAGTTGAGACAGGGAAGCCTTCGATCTCAGCATACGGCAGGTGGCCTACAATTTCGATCCGATCATCGGCAAAAAAACCAAGCCCCGAGCCTAGGATTAAGCCGATTTCTGGTTTAAAATCACTGAGTTCAGTCGGTAGTTTAGGCTGCTTCATAATGGTGGCTCGATAAGAATCATAAATCCGATTGATAAGCACATTTGTACACGAAAAAAGTAGAGCCAAGTAGTCTCGTTTTATGGCAAATATTCCTTAAGAGTTTTGTCTATACAAGATCGCTAGCATGCAGGCTATTTGAATGAGTTCAACGCAGATATAACTTGGAATTCATACATCCATGCAGATACTCACAAGTAACCGCTTTATTCAAAACCACACATGAATACCTCAGACTTCGCAGCCACACTTGATGCTACAAATCTAAAACTGAACGCCAGTGATGGTGAAATCTGCGCCCTCAGTGATGAAGCCGCACACGCCGGATATGCATCCGTTTGCGTCTATCCCAGTAGTGTCTCGATTTGCTCCGACATCTTATATAACTCCAAGGCCAAAGTTTGCACCGTAATCGGCTTTCCACATGGGCGCTCAAGCTTCGAATCAAAGCGCGAGGAGATCATCCGTGCCAAAGCCAATGGTGCCAATGAGGTCGATATTGTAATGAACTATGCCGCACTACGGGCTGGTGATAAGACCATCGCAACCGAAGAAATCGTCCGCTTGTGCGAAGTCGCCCGCGAATCTGAGCTACTGACCAAGATTATCGTTGAGACCTGCTATTTAAATAAGGCACAGAAATTAACCGCACTAGCAATCTGTGAAAAGGCTGCTGCCGATTTCATTAAGACCTCGACCGGCTTTGGCTCAGGCGGAGCAACTATTGAGGATATCAAGCTCTTCGCTGACAACCGGCAGGGCTCGATTAAGATTAAAGCCAGTGGCGGTATTCGTACACTCAGCGATGCACTAGCGCTGATTCATGCTGGAGCCGAGCGCCTCGGCGTCTCGGCTGCCCGTGAACTACTCGCAGAGCTCAACGGCGTGCGCTTAAAAGCCAGCGAGGATGATAATTACTAGCTGCGGCGATCGTAATAGGAGGATCCTCCTCCAAGCGAGCTGGCTTAGACGGATTCATCAACACTTCCTGGCGAAACCCCGAATGAAACCGATTGGCAATTAGGCTTAGTGTAGCGAACCGGTGCGCTTCGAAAAGTCCACGGCAGCGTTCAACATCGCATTGCAAATATTTGCGGACGAAACGAAAGGAGTCTCTCAGCACACAAAAAAAAGAGGTGGCATACAATGCCCCTCTTTAAAGTTGTTGTGCCACTGAATGGCTTTATTGAACCGGTTCGATCTGACTCAGTAAATTATTGATCACATCATGCGATGAATAGCTCACGGTGTCCCAATTCACAAAACGACCTAACTTAGTGACATCGTCACCACTCGTTACAATCGCTGGCTCAACACCACCATCTTTGTACTTCTGCGGCATGCCGATCGCAGCGATCAAACCATTGCAGAGACACTTACGACCGACGGTGTCTTCTTCCTTACCACCCTTTTTTAGGTAATCCTTAACAGGCTCGGATGGGCAACGGTAACCGATCGTCGCGTCTGCTTTCTTATAAGGATGGCGCAAATAGCAGAGGTCGCAGATACGTTTACGAGATTCATATACCGGCTCTTCGAAAATTGTGCCTTCGAGATTTACGACCTTAAACGGGAAGCCTGTTGGTGAGCCTCGCGCATCCGTAAAGATTTTGGCTGTACCTGTTTTCACTTTCTCCAGCACGCGCTTCTTAATTGAGGCCGCGAAGCCCGACTCATCACTATAAGCAAAGGCAGTACCGACTTGAATACCAGCAGCACCAGCGGCTAGCGCATCCTTGAGGCCTGTTTCGGAAGAACCCCCACCAGCAAGCCAGAAAGGAAGCCCCAGTTTGCTGAGTTGCGCCAAATTTGCTTCGTCCTTCACGCCGTAAATTGGCTCGTCATTCTCATCTAACGTCATCCCTCCACGTGGGGGGGCATTATGACCACCCGCGACATGACGCTCGACGATGAAACCATTGACTTTACCAGTCGATTTCTTCGCCAAAGTAAGCGCCAAGACATTGGAAGAAATGATCGGAAAAAAGTCGGGGCGTTTCAGTTTCGGCAATTCGAGTTCAGGCAGGTGCGAACGGATCCATTCGAGCGGATCAAAGCGACTAAAATACGCATCCTCCTTATCGGCATCTTCGACATTGATTCGCATCTCGACTGGTTTCCACTCAGATAAGGCATCCAAAATACCTGGAATCGTGCGTGGAATACCCGCGCCCATCAGGACGTTGTCTACACCGGCAAGCATCGCACCAAACATAGAGGTTAGATTCGGCATCTGAATCTTTTCTAAGAAATTCACACCGACGTGGCCTTGATGCCCCTCCTTCGCGAGAAAGACCTCGACGAAGTTGGCCGCAATCGTCAAATCAACAACATTCGCAGTGGGGTCGATACGGAAGCCCGCAATCAGTCTGGACGGTTTTTCGTCTTGCTCGGCTTCAGCCTTAAAATAGCGCGCCAAAATACGCTCTGCGACTGCTGGCACTGGAAACGCTGCCAATCCACGACGCATGTGGCCACCCACATCTCCATGTTGTAAACGACGAACCATCACTGTGTCCAACGCTGTCCCGGAGATCACTCCGAGTTGCCCAACAGAAGACACTGAATTTGCGAGTCTCCAATCAGAAACTCCGGCACCCATGCCACCTTGAATGATTTTTGGAAGAAACATATATAATAAGCTTTTTGGTCATTAATCGACTGATGCACAAGTCATTTAGAAAAGTAATCGGTCAAGATGGCAGTACAATTTAAATCGTGCGAACATTATTACACAAAAGAATTAAGAAAGCTTAGTTAATCTATTGAACGTCCACTAGGGGCACACACAAACGCAGCTAATCCTCTAAAATAAGCGACTTAAACGGTAACAACGGTAAACTAATACTCACATCTTTTAAATACACAAGACTACCTCAACTATTATCAAATACCTCCGGAACCATCGCACAAGTCACCGAAGTAAGTGCGATACCGCGATATTTTCCTAATTGTAAGTGTAAAACGCAGTGATCTAAGCAGTGGCAGCAACCCGACAACCAGTACTTCTGTGAATCTAGAAATCATCCGTTTCAAACTGCCTGCGAACAGCAAGAACCGAAAATAAATCGAGTTCGCCGACCGATCAGTCGCATTTGCACTGATCACGGACGGCCTTCGTGCGCCTGAACAACGCGACTAACTCGACGTCACCTGCTTTTTGGCAGCCGTATCGCCAAGCCGCGGGCCGACACTTAGCTCCCCCGTGCCTGACAACAAAATAGCCGCCGGGCGTGTCTCTGGAAAGTAGGAAAAAATAATCACCATAATTACAGTGATTGGCACACACAAGAACATGCCCGGAATTCCCCAGATCGAGCCCCACAGGCCGAGTGACAGCAAAATGACGATCGGGCTTAGATTCAAACGGTTACCCATCAAACGCGGTTCCAAAAGACTACCGATTGAGAACTGTAAGCCCGTTAATACTGAGGCAGTGATCACAAAAGGGGCGAGCGTATCAAACTGTACCAAAGCCAAGGCCGACGGAAACGCAGTCGCGACGATCGAACCAATTGTCGGGATGAAATTAAGGAAGAAGATAAGAACCGCCCAAAAGCTTGCGAAATCGACTCCGACGAAGCTTAACACTGCATAGCTCAACAACGCTGTCGCCGCACTTGTAAGAACTTTAATCCCGATGTAGGAGCGAATGTCTGAACGAATCTTTTCCATTAGACCTAAGACCTCTTCGAGACGATCCGGATCTCGAACCAATCCATGCATTTTTGCAGTAAACGTGCGCTGTTCTAACAACAGGAAGATCAAATACAAAATAATGATTCCAGTCCGACTCACCAACGAGCGCACAGTGCCGCCAATATCCTGTAAATAACTACTCAAATTGATCTGAGCAAAGATCTCCTTAATATTAGGTGCCTCTTGAACCCCAAATAGTTCATAGCCTTTATAAATTAAACCCTCCAAATTCTGCTGATAGAGTGGCGCAACTGTGATCACGCTAGCGATATTTACCGTGATCAATTGAATCACTAGACTCAACGAAGCTAAGATCACTGCAATCGCCACAATCATCGCTATCGGCCGAGGCAACGATACACTACCAAGACGCAGCCGACAAATTGTATGTGCCAAAATATTGATCAGATAAGCGACCGCTCCAGCTATCACGAGGGGCAACAACAAAGCCTGCCCAAGGTAGAGCAAATAAAAGGTTAAAAAGACGATTAACATCGTTATCGCTGCGCGCTGCAATTTCATAGCCCCCATTTAAAAAGAAGTATTCAGGCGATGTCCACCACGGAGCAGCACTAATATTTAACAAATCGAGACCACAGGATCAGTCATTCTCCGAGTGCAGCTTCGATTTACGCTACGGCCGTTTTATGCCGTGATTGCTAATCCAGCCAAGTAAGCTTCCTTCCGACGGTAAAAATCTAAAATAATCGACTCGAAGTCTTACTTAATCTGCTTAAATAAGTCTCAAACGCATGCCAAATCGCAGTATATTTTGCCAGTTGATACATTATTTCAGCACGCCAATAATAGACATAGGCTGGGGAATTCGATCGCTGTAACAATCCATCAATAACTCCTAATGCTTCTCGATATTTACCGCTTTCAAGATAATAGCTCAAAAGTACAGTGCGCTTTGACAAGCGATTCGTAGACAGCAAAAAATACGTACACCAGACCATCAATCTGACTTTAATCCGTTGCCAGCCCCATAAAATTGCGGGGATCTCAAGCCACCTATGATTCTCTCGAAATAAACACCACCTGCCCATTTTAGAAGTCATCACGCTCCACAATGACTTTTTTGTGCGAAGGCATACACGCATTGACCTTCCTACATGCTTCTGTAGATCTGTTAAAAAGCCCGCAACCATGGCAGAGAAAAACTCAAACGAAACCATCACAGGCGTCCTCGAACGGATCATTTTCTTTAACGAAGAGAATGCCTATTGCGTGGCCGAAGTCAGCGTCGCCAACGGCAAACGCCCCGTCACCATCCTTGGGCCCCTCCCGGGCGTACAATGCGGCGAAACACTTAAGCTCAATGGTCAATGGACCCGCCACTCTACACACGGCGATCAGTTTAAAGTCGGCAGCTTCAAATCCCAGCTCCCCGCCTCTGTGCACGGCATCCGCAAATACCTTGGCAGCGGCCTAATTCCTGGCATCGGCAAATCCTATGCCAAGAAAATCGTCGACTATTTTGGCGCTGACACCCTCAAGATCATTAGCGAAAACTCTGGCCGACTTCACGAAATCCCAGGCATCGGCAAGACCCGCGCCAAATCGATTAAAGCGGCATGGGACGATCAAACTGCGGTGCGCGATGTCATGATGTTTCTGCAGACCTACGGCGTCACGCCGTCCCAATGCGTGCGACTCGTCAAAAAATACGGCAGCGGAGCCAAGCGAATCCTACAAGACGAGCCCTACCGGCTCGCCGAAGATATCGAGCGTATTGGCTTCAAAACCGCTGATAAAATAGCCCTCAACCTCGGCTTTCCGACTAATTCCAAAGAACGCATCGACGCCGGGATTATCCATACCATACGCATCCTCGAAGACGACGGGCACACACTGGGCACCGAGCAAATGATCCTCGAATACGCCACCAAGCTGCTCGGCGTCGATCCTGTCGATATTCAGCGTCGCATCCATGCGCTCAACGACGCCAAGAAACTACTTTCTATTAAGGCCTTCGATGAAAAGAACGAATACCTCGGCCCCGCCTGCCAGATGCCCAGCACCGCCAGCGCGGAAAAACGCATCGCCGAAGCCATCGCTCGAATCGACAGCACCGCATCGATTTTACCGATAATCAAAATCGAGCCAGCGATCGCATGGGCGCAGCAAAAAGCGGGCTTCGAGTTTGCCGATCAACAGGCCGAGGCACTGCGCAAAACACTTACTTCAAAAGTCTCTATCATCACTGGTGGCCCTGGCACAGGCAAAACCACCATCCTCCGCGCAGTCGTCGACATCCTCCGCGCCAAGCGCACCCGAATCCTACTCGCTTCGCCCACTGGCCGTGCCGCGCAACGCTTGGCCGAGGCCTCCGGTGCACCCGCAAGCACGATCCATCGACTACTCAAATACGACGGCGCCTCGCGTACTTTTACTTACAACGAGGACAACCCACTACCCTGCGACTTACTCATCCTTGATGAAACCAGCATGCTCGACACCCGCCTCGCCGCCAGCCTACTACAAGCAGTCCCGAGCAGTGCGCATTTACTGCTGGTAGGCGACGCAGATCAGCTCCCTTCGGTTGGTGCCGGAAATGTCTTGGAGGATCTCATGGCCGCTCCGCCTGCCACCGTCACTCGGCTCAATACCATTTACCGACAAGGCAAAGAAAGTGGCATTGTCACCACCGCGCACGGTATCCTCAAAGGTGAATCCCACCCAGGCTCAAGCTTCCGCAGCCTCCGCGACCTCGATGCCACCAAAGACTTCAGTTTCATCGAAGCCGACACTCCAGAGCAGTGCGTGCAAGCGATTTTGTATTTGGCCCGCGATTACATTCCCAAGCACCACAAGGTAAACGCCGTTCGCGACATTCAAGTCATGTCGCCGATGCATCGCGGCAGCGGTGGCATCACCGTGCTCAACGCCGAGATCCAGGAATGCCTCAACCCAACAACCGCTGCTGAATCCAAACTCCGCTCCGACCCCGACTACGCGCCCGCCAAACAAACCCATTTTCGCGAAAAAACACGCCAGCCACTACCCGCCGAAATTCCCTTCGGTAGTTGCACCTTCCGCATTGGTGATAAAGTTATCCAGACCCGTAATAACTACGACAAAAATGTCTTCAATGGCGACATGGGTATCATTCGCAGCATTGCCGCCGACAGCTCTAGCATAACCATCGAATTCACCGGGGATATTATCGAATATACCAAAGGCGAACTCGCGGAAATTCAACTCGCCTACTGCATTTCGATTCACAAAAGCCAAGGCAGCGAGTACCCCATCGTCATCATTCCCCTATTGAAACAACACTTTATGCTCCTACAGCGCAACCTTGTCTATACAGGCATCACCCGCGCGCGCCAAAAAGTCTATTTAGTCGGTTCCTTAGACGCCTACTCCATGGCAATTAAAAACAACGACCAACAAGTCCGCCGCACCCACCTGCGCCGTCGACTTCGCAGAGCCGTCGAAGAGTCCCAAACACCGGTCGCTAAAACTTAAAGCAGGTTCGCCCACTCAGTTGGTACAAGCCACACTTGCTAGGAATGAACTAAATTAATCTCTTCTTTTTTGTTTAGAAATCCCAAGCTGTAAGGTCTGTCGGCCTGCCACGTTTAAACCTCTACCGTTTTAGACTTTTTAGCCTTCCCTGCCTCATACACGATGGCCTCCACAGAAACCATACACCTACGCGGCGTCCGCCAAAATAACCTCAAAGGTTTCGATCTCGACCTGCCAATTGGCCAACTCACCGTGGTGACCGGACTCAGCGGCGCGGGCAAATCATCTCTGGTGTTTGAGACGTTGCACGCGGAAGGGCAGCGACGCTACGTCGAGACATTCTCCCCCTACACGCGCCAATTTATGGAGCTGATGGACCGCCCGAAAGTCGATTCGGTCGAGAACATTCGCCCTTCGATCGCGATTCAACAGTCCAACACGGTTAAAACCTCGCGCTCCACCGTCGGTACCATTACCGAACTATGCGATTTCTTCAAAGTCTGGTTTCCAAATGTCGCCACACTGATCGACCCCGCCACAGGTGAGCCAATCACCGACGACAACCCACAATCGATTTGGAAAAAGCTACTCAACGCGCACAAAGACCAAACCGTGCTGATCGCATTCCCGATCACTCGTCCCGAAAAATTCGACTGGAGCGAGATCCTCCAACCCCTTTCGGCCCAAGGTTACACACGTGTCGCGCTGTGCTGCGCACCGAGTGATAGTACGCTTTCGGCGAGTGAGGGTGAAAGTCAAGTAGTGGGCAGTGGTAAAAAAACAATCATGCGCATTGACGAACTACTGAGTTCGGACTCCTCACTCCTCACTCCTCACTCTTCACTTCTTGTCGTTCAAGATCGCATCGCGATCAACGACAAGACCCGCTCTCGTTTCATCGAAGCCGCACAAGCCGCGCTCACCTTTGGCAAAGGACAGATTCAAATATTGGATACAGATGGCGCAATTCTCGCCGAGTTCACCCACGGGCTTCATTCTCCCGAGACAGGTATTACGTATCGACCTGCCACCGCACCGCTCTTTTCTTTTAACTCACCCATTGGCGCCTGCGAAAAATGTAAGGGCTTCGGACGCATCATCGAGATCGATTATAACTTAGTCACTCCCGATAAGAGCTTATCAGTCGATGACGGTGCCATTCGTGCGTTCCAAGGCGCAGTCTATAGCGAAAGTCTACGCGACCTGCAGCGCGCAGCCAAAAAACACAAAATTCGCACCGACCTGCCATGGTCAAAATTGAGCAAAAAAGAAATCCTCTTTATATTAGAAGGCGAACCGAACTATAAAGAAAACCACAATCAGTGGTATGGCATTTATCGTTTCTTCGACTGGCTCAAGAGTAAAATCTACAAGATGCACGTCCGTGTATTTCTCTCGAAGTTCAGGAGCTATTCGCGTTGCCCTGACTGCGACGGTTCACGCCTCAAACCCGAAGCACTCAACTGGAAATGGAACGATCACACCCTACCCGACCTTTACCAAAAAAGTGTTAGCGAGTTACTCACGTTACTAGAAGGCAACGCTCCGTCTTTGCCGCATTCAACTCAGGGTAGCAATGACGCAGCATTGCCCTCCACTGATCACTCGGCAGTCAGCGAAATCATTAGCCGACTGTCCTTCCTCGACCATGTCGGCTTGGGCTATCTGACGCTCGACCGCACCTCCCGTACCCTTTCAGGCGGCGAGACTATGCGAGTCAACCTCACCTCCTGTCTCGGCTCATCTCTGGTGGACACACTCTTCGTGCTCGATGAACCATCCGTTGGCCTGCATGCCCGCGATATGGATCGCCTCATTTCGATTCTGCGCCGACTCACCGATCAAGGTAACACAGTGGTCGTGGTCGAGCACGATGAAGCTGTCATGCGTGCCGCTGACAACCTGATCGAAATCGGCCCAAAGCCCGGCATCCACGGCGGCCAACTCATTTTTAATGGCGACTATAATCGTATCCTACTTTCGGATACCATTACTGGACGATTCCTCTCCGGGCGCGAAACAATCGATCCACCCAAAAAACTTCGCAATACCAAGAAAGGTCCTAAGCTCTCTATTTACGGAGCGAGCAAACACAACCTCAAGGGAGTTGATCTACATATTCCGCAGCAAGCCTTTGTCTGCCTTAGCGGCGTCTCTGGATCCGGGAAAAGCACGCTTCTCAACAACGTCATCTATCAAAATCTACTCGCGCGAAAAGGGCTGATTACCGACGACCCCGCGACGATCAAAGATATCGACTCCACCTTACCACTTTCCGATGTGGTGCTAATCGATCAGAGTCCCGTCAGTAAAACACCACGATCCAACCCAGCTAGCTACTCCGATGCGTGGACTGAAATTCGTAAATTATTTGCAAAACTAGAGTCCGCTCAATCGGCGGGCATGATGCCTGGGCATTTCTCTTTTAACAGCGGTGACGGTCGCTGTGACACCTGCTCGGGACTCGGCTACGAACGTATCGAGATGCAATTCGTATCCGACCTCTTCGTGCCCTGCCAAAGCTGCGACGGTCAACGCTTCAAACCCGAAGTTTTGGAGATTCAATTCAACGCTCTCAGCATCACCGAAATCCTCGAGCTGGACGTCGACGACGCAGTCGTTTTCTTCGCAGACTACCCGAAAATTACTAGTTGCCTCACCCCAATGATCGATGTCGGCCTCGGTTATCTAAAACTCGGACAGCCCCTCAACACTCTCTCGGGCGGCGAGTCCCAACGCCTTAAACTCATCCGCTATCTCGGAAAGATTGCCGAAAAGTCGGGGCATGCGCTCATTCTAATCGACGAACCCACCACAGGTCTGCACCGTGCCGACGTCAAACGCCTGATCGGCGTCTTGCAAGGCTTAGTCAATGCGGGCCACTCGCTCATCGTCATTGAGCATAATATCGACATACTTAAAATTGCCGACTGGATTGTCGAAATCGGCCCCGAAGCAGGTATTGGCGGCGGTCAAATCGTCGCACAAGGTAAACCGTCTGACATCGCAAAAACCAAGTGCGAAACTGCCGCATACCTGCGCGATGCACTGACAGGGACTACCCCGGTTTCGTCCGCCGAGATCAAAGCAACCGAACCAAAGTTCACTGACAACGCTCACCCTCATTCTCTCACCGTCCGTGGTGCCCGCGAGCACAACCTAAAAAACATCTCCTGCGAGATTCCGCACAATAAGATCAGCGTCATTACTGGCGTTTCAGGTTCTGGCAAATCGTCCCTCGCCTTCGACATCATATTTGCCGAAGGTCAACGGCGCTTCATGGAATCGATGTCTGCGTATGCACGCCAATTTGTGGAGCAAATGCCACGTGCCGATGTCGATGAGCTGCACGGTATCGCGCCCACTGTCGCGATTGAGCAACGCGTCACTAAAGGCACGCGCAAATCGACCGTCGCCACAATTACCGAGGTCGCTCAACACCTGCGCTTACTGTATGCACGAATTGGCATTCAACATTCTCCTAGCTCTGGCGAAGCTGTGATCAGTCAGAGCGAAGGCGCACTACTCAAGCGCCTCAAAACAATCCTCGCCGAATCCAACGCAAAGCAACTCCATCTCTGCGCTCAGCTGGTGCGCGGGCGCAAAGGCCACCACCAACCCCTCGCAGACTGGGCCAGTGACCACGGCTATGAGACCTTGCGTATCGACGGCCAGCTCGTGCCCATCAGTCAGTTCCAAAAGCTAGATCGCTATAGTGAGCACGATATCGAACTAGTCATTGCCACACTCTCGGCAGGGATGACCTCCGGGTCGTCCGCACTTAAAGAAGCTCTCAAGCTCGGCAAAGGTACCGCCTTTTTGCTCAACTCGAAAAGCGAGATCGTATCTTGGCTCTCCACGAAACGTACCGACCCCATCACTGGTGAAGCCTTCCCCGAGCTAGATCCGAAAAACTTCTCATGGAATAGCGCACGTGGCTGGTGCTCGAGCTGCCGCGGCTATGGCCAAATCTTTGACTGGATGAGTAAAGACGAAGCCGTCGCCATCGATGTGCCCGACGGCGTCGAAGACGGCGACACCTGCCCGGATTGTAACGGGGCACGCCTCAACCCGCTCAGTCGCGCCGTTAAGCTCGCCCTTAAAACCTCAAACAACCAACAACGTTCAACCAACAACGCTGTCAGTCTCCCAGAGCTGATGGCACTGACACCCAACGAATTAATCGACACGCTCAAGCGCGTAAAAACCGACAAACGCAGTGGCCCCGTACTTGACGAACTCCTGCCTGAAATTGAAGAGCGGCTGCGCTTTATGGATCGCGTTGGCCTCAACTACCTTGGCCTCGATCGCGCCACTGCCACACTCTCAGGCGGTGAGGCGCAACGCATCCGACTCGCCGCTCAACTCGGCTCCAACCTTTCTGGCGTTCTCTATGTGCTCGATGAGCCATCCATCGGCCTCCACGCGCGCGACAACGAACAACTGATCACCGCCCTGGAACAACTCCGCGATCGTGGCAATACCCTCCTCATCGTCGAACACGACGAGGACACCATGAAGCACGCCGATCAAATCATCGACATCGGCCCAGCCGCAGGCATCCATGGCGGCGAAATAGTCGCCTGTGGCACACTCGCACAACTGCGTAAAAACCAGGCATCGATCACCGGCAAATACTTACGCAAGAGCATGCCGCACCCCTTGCGCGGGGCATGTCGTGAACTCCCCGCGCAATGGAGCCCGCGCAAAAAAAAGAGCAACGAGCAATGGATCAGTCTAGAAGGCGCTGCCTTGCGTAACCTCAAAGGCTTCGATGTACAAATTCCCAAGCACCGCCTGACCGCAATTTGCGGCGTCTCGGGTGCCGGTAAATCCACCCTGACCCGCGACCTGTTAAAGCCACTGGTCGAGTCCGCGATCGAAATCAAATCAGCTAAGCTGACTCCCAAACAAACTCCCCACCTGTTTAAGGAGGGCTGCTCGAAAAGCGGGATGGTCTTCAAAGCACTGCACGGAGCACAAACCGTGCGAAAAGTGATCGAGGTCGATCAATCACCGATCGGTAAAACTCCACGCTCCACGCCCGCCACTTACATTGGTGCGTTCGACATCATCCGTGACATCTACGCCAACCTGCCTGAAGCACGCGCACGAGGCTACAGCGCGGGCACCTTCTCGTTCAACACTAAGGGTGGTCGCTGTGAGACCTGCAAAGGCGCAGGTCGCCTGAAGCTAGAAATGAATTTCATGCCCGATACCTATGTGACTTGTGAGGATTGCAACGGCCGACGCTACGGCGCCGAACTCGACGAGCTGCGCTGGAATGGCAAAAACATCGCCGATGCCTTACTCATGAGTTTCGAGGAAGCCGCCGAATTCTTCAGCTTCCACACCGGCCTAAAAGGCTTACTCGAAGCCATGGTCGAAACTGGGCTTGGCTACATCGCGCTCGGGCAATATTCTCCCACCCTTTCTGGCGGCGAAGCCCAACGCCTCAAGCTCGTTAGCGAGTTAGCTAAAGGCATGCCCACCTACAAGGAGCGCCAATACGACAAAGGCCAAGGCAACCTCTACATCCTAGAAGAGCCCACTATCGGCCTGCACCTCAGTGACGTTGAACGCCTGATCGAATTGCTGCACCGCCTGGTCGACAAAGGCCACACCGTAGTCGTCATTGAACACCATTTGGACGTGATCGCTGATGCCGACTATCTCATAGAGATCGGCCCTAACGGCGGCGATGCCGGGGGTAAACTACTCTATCAAGGTGCAGTGGCAGGTATTAAAAAGATAAAGGCTAGCGTGACAGCCCCATTCCTGAAAGATTGTTAGAAGTGACTGACGTATGGCTAAACCTGCCCCAAAGGAACCAACTAATAAATTGGAATAGGCAGTTTCTTCAAACACTCTCCTATCCATAATGACCACATCCAACGTAAGCTCTCTCGATCTCAGTAAAGCATTTCCCCGCAGCCCGCGCGCGACACTAGCTGGCTACGTCATCGCAGCGCGCACACTTGACAAGTGCCGAGCAGTGATCGCTGGCACCGCGGGCGAATATCACTTCGATTGCCCACTCGACCAACTGTTCCTCGATTTTGCGGGGATCACTGCCGAGGACTTTAAAGCCTTCGCCGCAACAGGTGCCGATGATGCCGCCGTAGCCGAATGGATCCAAGCCACCGCTATTGATCACAAACAGGAGACATTGGTGCAATGGAACAACGACCTACGCTTCAAGCGGATCAGTGAAATGCCGATCAAGCTGCAGATGTATCTTGAAGGCTACATCGCAGAGTTCATCCCATCCGACAAAATCGTTTACATGTGGTTCGACGTCTACGACATCGAAGAGCAACGTATCTAATATTCGAAGGCAGGTCCCACTCCAGCGTTTGCCTAAATTCCGAAGGAAATCCAGTATTTTCCGCGATTCGGAGAGTTTCTCAAATTCTCTGAAAATAAGGATTGATCTTCGCGCTCAGCGCGCTTTCTTCCTCGGTATTGGTATGGAGAAGTGGCTGAGTGGCCGAAAGCGCTTCTTTGCTAAAGAAGTGAGCCTCAAAAGGGTTCCATGGGTTCAAATCCCATCTTCTCCGCCATCTTTTAAAACCCGCGAAACACTCGCGGGTTTTTTTGGGTACGCTCACCAAGACGTAATGATGACGATTTCGCCAATTAGGGCATTCAGCGCGGATCTGGCAGAGCCGCGAAAGCGACCCTCAGCAGCATACGAAATATGCTTTGTTCTAAAAACCAAACGACTCAGGAATCATCGCCACCACCTGCAGCTCGAACGGGCACGGCTGCATCAGAGCGATTTTGCCGAAATTGAAAGCGATTGATCTCACGTAACGAAAGTGTCTCTCCAATCTCCTCGTAACTCTCGGATTCCTGCAACATCCTTTCATACATACGTTTGTCCTCGATCTTCTTCGCAGTCGAACTTGTGCTTATCTGGGCCTGACGCTCGAGCTCAGCCAATCGTCCATTCCACTTAGAGATATCCATCGATTTAGTGTCAAATTCGACTGTTTCAGAATTAAAGCGCTTTTTATCTTTAGTTTCTGTTAGCGAAATATTCGATTTCTCCAAGCCGAGTGAGCAATAATGTGAGTCCCATTGCTTAAAGGGAAACGACTTTTGCATCAAACTAGACTTCTTATTGCCCGACCACGATTTTGGTTCGAAGCGCTTTTGAGACAGCTTTTTTTCCTGCTTATCATATGCATCCACTGCCGAATTCTCGCCCCGTAAGTGGGTAACCATCATTACAAATACTAGAGCGATAAAAAAAATCAATGGGACTTGAATACGCATATCGGAAATAACAAAAAAAAGAATACTGCTTAAAATATCAAGCTAATCTGCCCAATCGCCCGATTCGAATGAGCGACACTCGGCGCTTTGCAATATTGACTGACAGTAAACGAACCTTCTAAATCTGAGTTTTTCTATAACATGGCAACACAGAACACAGACTACGACTTTTCCGCAATTGAGCCAAAATGGCAGGATTTCTGGGAGCACAACGCAACTTACAACGCGAAGGACTTTGAGGACCAGCCGACTTTCTACATCCTCGACATGTTCCCCTACCCCTCGGGCGCGGGCTTACATATTGGTCACCCCGAAGGCTACACCGCCAGTGATGCGCTGAAGCGCTACAAAAAGGCCAAGGGCTTCAACGTACTTCACCCGATGGGCTGGGACGCCTTCGGCCTACCAACTGAGCAATATGCGATCAAGACTGGCACGCACCCGAGCATCACCACCAAGGAAAACGTCGCACACTTCAAGACACAGCTTCGCCAGCTAGGATTCGCCTATGATTGGTCGCGCGAAGTCAACACCACCGATCCCGGCTATTATAAGTGGACACAGTGGATCTTCTTGCAGCTTTTCAAAAAAGGCCTCGCCTACGTCGATGAGAAGCCGGTCTGGTTTTGCCCCGAGCTCGGTACTGTGCTGGCTAATGAAGAAGTGCTCAACACGCCGGAAGGTCCCCGTTCTGAGCGTGGTAGTTTTCCCGTCGAACGCCGCCCTATTCGTCAATGGGTGCTTCGTATTACCGAATATGGTGACAAACTTATCGCGGGCCTGAAAGACCTGGACTGGCCCGACTCAACTAAGCGCCTGCAGGAAAACTGGATCGGCCGCAGTGAAGGCGCCGAGATCACCTTTGATATCGTTGGGTATGATGCGGACCTGACTGTCTTCACGACCCGCCCGGACACCCTTTTTGGTGCTACCTATATGGTGATTTCACCCGAGCACCCGCTACTCTCCCAGATTACCAGCAGTGCACAGAGCGACGCCGTATTCGCCTACGCGGAAAAAGCGAAAAGCAAATCCGATCTGGAACGCGCCGAACTGAGTAAAGAAAAAACTGGCGTATGGACCGGTGCCTCTGCGGTCAATCCGGTCAGCGGTAAGGAAATTCCAATCTGGGTGGCCGACTACGTGCTCATGACTTATGGTACAGGCGCAATCATGGCTGTGCCAGCGCACGACACCCGCGACTTTGAATTCGCCAAAGAATTCGACCTCGAAATCGTGCAAGTCATCGACGACAACGCCCACGCCAAAAAAGATGCCACTGGTGGATTGACCGAAGCTTACACTGGCCCAGGCGATTTAATCAACTCAGGCGAGCAAAGCGGTAAAGACTCCGAAACTGCGAAGAAGGCGGTGATCGCTCAACTCGCCGCTGAGAAACGCGGCGCAGCGACGGTCAACTTTAAGCTGCGCGACTGGCTCTTTTCACGCCAACGTTATTGGGGCGAGCCCTTCCCGATCGTCTGGGTCAGCGAAGCCGATTATGCGAAAGTGGACGACTCGCTTAAATCGGTCGAGCGCCCCGTCAGCTGCCAAATTAATGGTCAACTACGCTTTGCCGTTGCCCTGCCCGAGAGTGCACTGCCTTTGGCATTGCCGGAAGTGGAGAGCTACACACCGTCGCCCGATGGTCAGAGCCCGCTGTCGAAAGCCGAGGAATGGCTACACCTCTATATCGATCCAACAACTGGAGCCACTTCCAGCGCGCCGGTCGAAGGATGGCTAACAGGCTCACGCGAGACCAACACCATGCCTCAATGGGCTGGTTCCTGCTGGTATTACCTGCGCTACGTAGATCCGAAAAACACGGACGATCTGATCGCCCCAGAAAAAGAAAAATACTGGGGCTATCCGGACTTGTATATTGGCGGCGCGGAACACGCGGTGCTCCACCTGCTCTATGCCCGCTTCTGGCACCATGTGCTTTACGACCTTGGCGTAGTGAGCGATCCTGAGCCGTTTAAAAAGCTCTTTCATCAGGGCATCATTTTAGGCGAAGACGGCGAAAAGATGTCAAAAAGCCGCGGTAACGTGGTCAGTCCTGAAAGCATCGTCGTGAACTACGGAGCCGACGCCTTACGCCTTTACTTGATGTTCCTCGGACCACTTGAAGCGATGAAGCCATGGAACACCAAGGGCATCGAAGGCATTGCCCGCTTCCTGCGCAAGGCATGGCGCCTCGTCGTGGCAGAGGACGGCTCACGCCAAGCCACAATTGGCGCGGCCGAGCAACTCGACGCCGATACGGATCGCATCCTGCACGCGACGATCAAAAAAGTCAGCGAAGACTACGAGGCGCTCGGCTTTAACACCGCGATTTCGCAAATGATGATCTGCGTCAACCAACTCGGTAAAGCCGACGCGCTCACGCTCAACGCGGTCGAATCCTTGATCAAACTACTCGCACCACTCGCCCCCCATATCGCCGAAGAGCTCTGGCTATTCCTCGGCCATACAGGCAGTATCGCGGATGCAGGGTGGCCAGTTTTTGACGAAAGTAAATTGAAAGAAGACACCATTAAAATCATCTTCCAAGTGAATGGTAAATACCGTGGCGATGCCCAGTTGCCAGCCGACGTCTCCAAAGACGACGCCATCGCAACTGCCAAGGCACACGAAAGGATTAGCGCGCACATTGACGGCAAGGTCATTAAACGCGAGATCTACGTACCGGGCAAAATCGTCAACATTGTAGCTGTTTAATGTATATTCAATCTAAGCCGAGCTGGAAAAATCTCTGCTACCTAGTCGCTGCAGTTAGTTTTCTGGGTGGAACGATCGAATCGAATGGCGCGGACATGGCCGAGGGCATCGCAGTCACCACCGGCATTCAAGGCAGCATACAGATCGAAGATGCCGAATCACGAACCACACAGCCTAAGCTACACGACACGATAATCCTGAATGCATGCACTGTCAAAACTGGCAAGAACGCTCATCTCTTCCTTGCACTCTCAAATGGCATGGGTGTCGGCATCGGCGAAAACTCTACAGTTCAATTCGAAACCTTCATCCAAAAACCATTCACCAAAAAGCGTGAAGGTCTCTCCAACGAGCCATCGACATCCACCCTCTCGATACGTCTATTTAACGGAGACCTGGCGATCGTTAGTAATAATCTTTCGCCGCTTTCAGAAGCCCGTGTGTTCCTGCCCCAGGGTGAATTACAAATACACGCGGCAACATGTATTGTTCAGTACAATCAAATGGGCGCCCAGATCTCCGCTTACGGAGGCCTGTTGACCTATAACTACCCAGATCTGAAGCACCGTGAATTAATCGTCACACCACAAAGCATTCGCATTAGTCCACAAAGTGCCGTGCTCGGTCAAGTCACCGAAAGCATGACCCTCAGCTCACTGCCTAAAGCAATTAAACGATTCGCACAAGCCACTCAACATGCCAGCAAACGAATCTTATTCAAAGCAGGTGATAATGGCGATCCGCCTCGACCAGTTCTGATTGCATCGCCCGCCTACTTCGACCAGCCTGTTGACCGCCCTTACAAGTTCAATGAATAGTCAACTGCTATGAGCCTGCTCCTATCACAATTCCTGCCGGATACCTTTGACCAACGCCCTATCGGCTTAATAGCTGGTAAAGGTCGATACCCGATACTGACAGCTAAACGTATTCGCGAAGCTGGTTTGCCGCTGCGAATCGTGTCCTTCGAAGGAGAGACGGAGCCAGCATTAATCGACTCGATCCCTGCAAACGAACACATTCAAATCAAAGTCGGGCAGCTCGGAAAACTACTTAGATCGCTGCGCCAACTTGATTGTGGCTATGCGCTTATGGCTGGACAAATTACTCCACGACGCCTGTTCCACGGCCTGCATCCAGATCTAAAAGCCCTAAAGATTCTGAACAGCCTCAAGATAACAAATGCTGAAACCATCTTCGGTGCGATTGCCTCCGAAATCGAAGCGATCGATATCACGATGCTCGACGCCCGCTCGTTTCTGGATCATCAACTCGCAGCTGCAGGCTTAATGACGGCAGGCAAGTTAAAGGCAGACCTATCACATATTGAGCACGGTATCCGAATCGCCAAAGGTATTGCTAATCTAGATGTCGGCCAAGGTGTCGTCGTGCGCAATGGCACCGTGCTCGCAGTCGAAGCTTACGAAGGTACTGACCCTATGCTGCGCCGCGCAGGCACATTTAAAACCGACGGTCTGATCTTCGTGAAAACCGTAAAGCGTGCGCAAGACTATCGCTTTGACGTGCCAGTTTTTGGCCAGCGCACTCTAGATATTATGCATGAGTCGGGCATTCGCACGGCGGTACTGGAAAGCGGCAGTGTCCTAATTCTTGATAAAGCGAGTATTCTAGAAAAAGCCCATTCACTCAAAATCGAACTCTTTGGCTTCTCTGAGACCAATGCTATCAGTACAGAGAGTTAATTTATACCTTTATGAAAACTCATTTTTTACATCTCTGCGCCTAATGCTTTTTAAAAGGATGCCATCAAGAGTGCCTTGAATGTGTCGCATATATGCTCATGTAAATCCTAGTGCGCGTCACTATTATCGGAACCTTAACAGCCCTAGCAGTTCCTTATTTTAAGTAAGACAATCCTAGCGGCACCTCGGCCAATACACTGGTCTTGCACACTCTGACCCAGATCGGCGCAATAATATCCTTTACATATCATCATATCATTATACGTTGATTCGTTAACATGGAGACACTTTCGATCAAACAACGTCTAGCGACCAACTATCCACTCTTTTCAGTAGAATTTTTTCCGCCGAAATCGGACGATACGGCACAGCAATTACTTCGCACCGCACAGGACATTCAGACCTACAACCCTGACTTCGTCTCGATCACTTACGGCGCAGGCGGCAGCACACGCAGCCGCACCCTGAACTACGCTCGCCAACTTCACGAAGACTATGGCTACGCCGTGATGCCCCACCTCACCTGCGTTGGACACTCGCGCGAGGAGTTGAAACAGACCATTGCCGAATTCAAATCAGCTGGCCTCAAGCAAATCATGGCGCTGCGCGGTGATCCACCCAAAGGCGAAACTAACTTCACCCCACATTCAGACGGCCTCAGATACGCCAACGAGCTCGTGCAACTCATCCGCGAAGTGTATCCAGAATGCGACTTGGGAGTCGCAGGCTATCCCGAACAGCACCCCGAGGCCCCTTCACTAGAAATCGACCTACTCAATCTTAAACGCAAAGTAGATGCGGGCGCGACTTTCGTCACCACGCAATTATTCTTCGATAACAATGCTTATTTCGAATTCGTCGACAATTGCCGTCGTGCAGGGATTACTGTTCCTATTTTGCCTGGCTTGATGTCGGTCACCTCGTACAAGCAGGCGCTGCGCTTCTGTGAGATGTGTGGCACCAGCATCCCCACCGCGCTCAACCAACAACTCATCGCCGCTGGCGACGACAAGGCTGCAGTCGAAGCAATCGGAATCGAGTGGAGCTATCAGCAAGCTCACGAATTATTAAAAAAAGGTGCCCCGGGGATTCACCTCTACATTCTGAACCGTTCCGGCCCCGCCATTGCTCTGATGAAAAAACTACAAGGCGTTGGATTTTATAGATAAGTTATTTGTTAATCCCTGAGAGTTGTTTGATCTGGAATTCAATCTAACCAATAACGCTCAACCAACAACGTCCAGACCATGGCCAAACCAACTAATTTACAACTCATTGGCAGTGAACTCTGCATTCTCTGGCAAGACGGCAGCGAGAGCTACTTCCCCGCTGATTTTCTGCGCCAACACTCGCCCAGTGCGCAAAACATCGGCGAGAAAGACATCTTCGGTAATCAATACGGCGGCGATGGCCCAAAGGAATTCCCCGGTGTTACGATTCAAGGATGGGACTTCCAAGGGAACTATGGCGTCAGCCCATGGTTCAGTGATGGCCATAAGAGCGGCATCTTTAGCTGGGAATACTTTAAAAGCCTCGAAGCTAAACTGCCACAGAGCTAATTCGTAGCAGCTAGAAGGTGCTCTGATGATAGAATGACTGCCTTAACAGTACTGAGCGGGAGGTCATTGTTGTTCTAAATAAAGCGCTATTAGGCCGGTCCGAGCCGCGACTCTGGCACACCAACTGTTGGCACGAGATAAAGGCTCTCAAAAAAATCACTCTTGTCCCTCCCGCCAAACTCATGGTTAAGTCTTCAACATGGCACGACGCACTAAAGGTAGACTGATTGGCACATTTGTTATGCTGGCAGCCCTAACGACGGCGGGTATTCTAGCAATGAGCTTTTACTATGCCACCGCCAGCATCCACGAGCTACTGACGGAGAACCACAAGCTCAACAAAGCGGTGCGTAATCTCACCCATGAAGAACAAATTGGCTATGCGATTCTAGAATCACAAACGCACAACGACTTGGGCCAATTAGAAAGCGTTGTGCGCTTCGTGCAAACCGCGGCGAATGACCCGAAGTCGCTAGTCTCTGAGCAACGCTTCACCATCAGTGGCGACATCATTTACTTCGATGCACTCATCATCAAATTCACCGACGAATACGTGCAAGATGGTACAGAGCGCGCCCTGTATCTGTGGCGACGCATTTACAGCGAAACGACCTCGCCCGCCAATGGCAAAGCGATCGAGGTCCCTGGCACCGCACCGGAGCGCTACCACGCGATCACCAAATCCCTCCATTTGAAGAATCGAGATGTCTTTTGGCAGTCTATTTGGGAGCTCGCGAACGACTCCACTCGCCTCAGCCAATACGGTCTCCAAGCCGTGTTTGGCAATGCCATCTACACCCGCATGCAACTTGGCAAGGTTTACCTATTTAAGATCAGCGCGACTGGGCAAATATACCCAGAAACAGTGGATACCTATTAAATTCAACGGCTTGAAGTTAACGTCCCTAAATTCTATTGCCGAAAGCGGCGGCCTGCTAATGAACTTCGCCTAAGCCTCTTTTGAGCGCTCAATGAGGGCGCCTTACCAACGGTGCGCCCAGGTCGATAACGCATCACTTGATCAAAAGCCTCAGGCAATGCTGATTCGGCTTTAAAATCATGCATCTTGCCTTGAAAAGGGTAACGCATCGAAGTCATTCCAGAATGAAGCATCATCCGTTTCTCACCACTTTCAGTTGCCACTTCTTTATTGAAACTAAAGCTACCATAAGTGCGGTCGCCAACAATCGGATGACGATGATTCTGACATTGCACACGAAGTTGATGCGTACGCCCCGTCATTGGCATCAATCGAAGTAGTGCGATTGGAAATCCGCCCGTCACGGCTTTGGCGACTTGATAACGGGTCTTTGCGGGGATGCTTAGCCCACCTTTGATTAATTTGTTACCGCGATACACATCTTTGGTCAGACTATCACTCCAAGAACCTGCTGGCACCGAGGGCACTCGTCTCACCAGCGCATAGTAAACCTTAACCACTTTATGAGTAGAAAATAGCTGCTTAATCGCGGTGTTAATCGATTCATTAAGTGCCAGTAGTATCACGCCTGATGTCGGCGAATCGAGACGGTTGACCAGCCATGCGCGATGCTGCACATCGCCGACCTTCCAGGTGTAAACCTCATCATCGTAATTGTAACTCGCTTGGAGTAACGAGCGCTTACTCTCCGATACTTTATTCGGATGCGACATTAATCCCGCGGGCTTATCCAGCGCGACCAAGCCATGCTGATTTGAAGTAATTAAGCGAACCCCAGGGCCGAGGGGCAAGTCACTGGGTTGTGTTATCTGTTGCGGCGAAGTCATAAGAAGGGGGCTGAGAACATGACGACGTAAAACAAGAGCACAATATTTTTAACGATAATGAAAGACAACTTGCAGCGAGCGAGCTTGGCCAAAGACAGCAACCATCTCTTTGGTCCAAGGGCGGTACGGAGAGCGTTTTGTGAGCGCGGTCTGGCAAATCAAGGTAGCGATCTGACTGGCAGTACTATGCAACACATCTACATCATGTATCACGCCATCAGCGGTAATACGGAAGCTAACTACCACACGGGTAGACGTATCAATCGGTTGGAAAAAATCGATCTCTTGATACCACCCAGCTTGAAGCGCCGCGTAAAACTGTTGTTGATATTCCCCAAACTCGCTAAACGTGGCGTCGATTGCCAGTGCACCACGACGACTGGCGGAGCCCTCGGAGCGCATCACGACACCATTGATCAGATCCGGTGAGAGTGTCGGTCGCGCGCGCGGTATGGGCTTGGCGACAGGCACACCTCCACTCCCATGCGGCTCTTGCTGCTGATCCAGCTGCGTTGCTTGGGGCTGAGACTTGTAGAGCTTAATCGGTGCCTCAGGACTTGGAACCTCAACCATTTCCTTGCCAGTGCCCGGCGTTTTTAGGCTGCTACCAGGACCATCGTTGGCGATCGGCTTTTGTTGAATAAAGTCTGGAGCTGGTAGTGGCTCTGCTGGCGAAATCACCTGTGCTGCTTGCGCACCATTCTTACCACCATCCCTGCCCTCACCTTCGCCTAGCGGCACGGCGGACTGATATATACCCGGAATCAGTGGTGTTGCCTGATCCATAGCACCTTGAATAATTTTTTGCGAGTTCTCCTCACCCTCAACATTGGGCGCGTCAAGCAATGCTTCCTTGAGGCTTTGATCCGAGGCTTGTTGTGCGCGGAAAGAATATTGATCCTTACGATCCGGCTCATTTTCTGGCAGCTCAGGGTTCGCCTCGACGAATTTGGGCTCATCAGCAGTGACTGGTTCCGGCGGTAGCAATATAATTTCGAGCGGCTCATCGTGCGCATCAAGCGCTGCCTTAGACATCAGGAATTCGGCCGGCACTACAACGAGTAGACTGAGGTGCAACAGCAACGCAATGATTAGAGCTGCAGCCGACGACCACCATTGCTCACGCCTCGCTTCTTGAAACGGATTTTCGAATCGTTGTGCTGTAGGTGCCTGAACCAAAGTATATTTAGTCAATTAGCTTTAAACTCGAAAATCAAAGCCGAGTTCGGATAGCCGTGCCTCGAGAGCTTGAATCGGTAGCCCCATGACATTTTCAACAGAGCCTTCGACCGCTTCAATAATCATCTCGCGTCCTGTCTGAATCCCATACGCACCGGCCTTATCGAGCGGATCGACGCATTGAAAATAAGCAATAATAGTCGCATCGTCTAAAGTCTTGAAATGCACTTGACTGGCTTCAACAAAATCATCTTTCAGTCCACCAGCCTGCCATCGCAATGCGATTGAGGTATACACTGTATGTAAACGCCCTGAGAGTTGCTTCAGCATCGAACGCGCATCATCTAAGTCGACCGGCTTATTTAATACGATGCCATCGAGCGCCACCGTGGTATCCGAACCAAGCACCAAGGCATCCGGGAAATCCTTCGTCAGGGCATCTGCCTTCAATCCGGCATTGTGCAATACCATCTGAGCGGGGCCATCGTCGGGTGAATTATACTCTTCGACATCGGCCGGACAGATTCGAAACTGCAGGCCAATCCGTTCCAGTAGTTCACTGCGCCTAGGTGAGGCCGAGGCGAGGATCAGTTGTAGTGGATGTGAGTCGGCTCGATTCATGCACTTAAATATTCAGCAAAATACTTTTTTATTTGATATAAATCAATCCAAGACCGTTTCCACTGACCCGATTGCGCGAGCATAAGCCAAGCGACTCACACTGTATAAATACACGGAGTTGAGGTGACTGCGCTCCGCATCGGCGAGTCGCTGTTGCGCATCAATCAGTTCACGGTTATCCGCCAAGCCCTCTCGATATCGAAGCTCAGCCTGCTCGACCTCATCAAATCCAAGGTCGATTTCTTTCTGTGCGAGCCCCATCTGCTTATAACGTGAAGTCATATCAAACAACGCGGTTCTAAACTCACTCTCAATGCGTTTATCCAGCACCCGCATTTGATAGCTCGCTTGACGAGCCACTGCGGCAGCTTCGCGCTTCTCAGATTCGATTCGAAAACCATCAAAGACCGGCACTGAAACGCGCACACCAACGAGCCATGCCTCATTATAATCACTGGAAAATGCTTCATCTGAATCATAGCCCCAATCGCCAAACAGCTCGACACTCGGCAAACGTTGCCACGATGCAGCCTTACGCGCCAGCAAAGCCTGCTCGAGACGCTTCTTCTGCCCGGTTAGCTCAGGACGCGAACCGATTAAAACAGTTCCCTTGATTTTATAATCCTGCATAGCAGGCGGGGCTTTTAACGCATTCATCATTGAGCCATCCAACGTCAACGTGGAATCTAGGTCTAAATCAAGCAACGCTTTTAAGCGCAGCATAGAGGTCTCGGTATTTGTTTCAGCTAGCAATAGGTCCCGACCATCTTCCAACGCACGAGCCTTGGCACGTGTCACATCAATTTTGTTACCAGCTCCAGCTGAGAGTTGATCTTGAGCCAATTTTAACAAACGTTGACTACGCCCAACATTTCCCTCGACGATTCTCTTTCGGTTTAAGTCTCGGATCTGTGTAATGTAGAGCTGTACCGCTTGCTCCAAAATGTCTTGAACTGCCACCTCGTAATCCATTTTGGAGATCGCATGCTCTAACTTAGCAATCCGATAGCGTGAATATTTTTTGACATCAAACACAGTTTGCGCAGCTTCGACTCTGGCTCCAAAGGAATTAAACGGCGGTGACTCAAAATCATCTCCGGCAAAGCCACGACCGAATTGCTGCCGCGTCTGCGAAGCAACCAGCGATATTTGGGGTAACAATACCGCCCGCTCCTGAAAACTATACTCTAGCGCCCGTCGCACCGTGGCTTTCTCAAACAAAACTTGAGGGCTCGTATCTTTAATTAGTTGATACATGGCATCCAAGGTCAGCACTGGAACCGCTGCGTTAATCTCATCAGAGAGAATCGAGACGACCTCGAGCTCCGGGCCATTTTTTTGTGCATGTCCGGTCATCAGCGCGGAGCAGGAAACGCATAGTAATGCACTGAAAATCTTGAGTTCTCTAAACATCGTAAAATAGTCGTCGCAACGAATCGTAAATATGATAAAATTGTGACTATCTTATCAGGTCACATATTTGCAAGTCGCTAGTTCAAACCATTTTTTCAAAAATACATTATGTATATAGGGATCGCACAAATTAACACGACCGTCGGCGACTTAGCCGGCAATCGCAGTCTCATTCTGAATGCCTATTATGCGCTAGTCGCTGAAGGTGCCGAATTGATCCTCTTCCCCGAACTTGCGATCTGCGGCTATCCACCGCGCGATCTTCTGTTCAAAAGCTGCTTTGTCAGCGACATTGAAGCGACGCTTAAGTCCATCGCCGCAGAGATCGGCGCTGTGCCCGCAATTATCGGCACCGTCGAAGCACGAAGCCCTGACCTCGCCGGTCGCCCCTTTTACAATGCCGCTGCATGGTGTGAAAATGGCGCCATCCAAGTCATCGCACGCAAATGCCTACTACCAAGCTACGATGTATTCGATGAGGATCGCTATTTTGAGCCTGCACTCGCACCAGTCATACATGAGTGGCAAGGTAAGCGTATTGGCATCACCATTTGCGAAGATATTTGGACAGGACCCGCAGTTACCAGCAACCGCCGCTACACTGTCGATCCTCTGACGACATTTGCTGAAAAAGGCATCGACTTGTTACTGAATTTATCCGCCAGCCCATGGCATGACGGCAAAAACGAAGCCCGCGAGCCACTTCTGCAATTTGCTGCTGATCGCTGTAATTGCCCCGCCGTTTATTGCAACGCAGTGGGTGGCAACGATGAGCTCATTTTTGACGGCGGCAGCCTCGTCGCACATCCGCAACGCGGCTTGATCGCCGGCATGGCAGGCTTTCGTGCAGAAAATCGCGTGATCGATATCGACGCAGCGACCGCAACCGTCGTCTCCGAACACTTCAACCTCAAAGGCAATGCCGCCACCCAAGATGCGCTCGTGCTCGGCCTACGTGACTATGCCCAAAAGAGTGGCTTCAAAAAAGCCTTGATCGGCCTCAGTGGGGGGATTGATTCCGCCGTCGTCGCAGCCATCGCCGCCGAAGCCTTTGGCCCCGAAAACGTCATCGGCATCGCCCTACCCTCCGCAATTTCCAGCCAACATAGCCGCGACGATGCTGAAGCACTGGCGAAAAACCTCGGCATTGAATATCACGAAGTCCCGATTGCCGAAACCGTCAACGCTGCCGAAACCGCACTCGGACCACTCTTTAAAGGCCACAAAGCCGACGTCACCGAGGAAAACATCCAAGCCCGTGCCCGTGGTGTGCTACTCATGGCAATGTCTAACAAGTTCGGCGCACTCCTTCTGACCACTGGCAACAAGAGCGAGATCTCGGTAGGCTATTGCACCCTGTATGGCGACATGTGCGGCGGACTCGCGGTGATTTCTGATCTACCAAAGATGAAAGTCTACGCACTTGCGCGTCATATTAACGTTACGCGTGAACTCATACCAGTGAACACCATCGACAAGCCACCGTCAGCTGAACTGCGCCCCGATCAGAAGGACGAAGATTCACTACCACCATATCCGACGCTCGACGGCATCCTGCGACTGTACGTCGAAGAAGGCCTCTCCTCCGCTGAGATTATCGAGCGCGGCTACGACTCAGAAGTCGTACGTGACATCATCCGCAAAGTTGATCTCAACGAATACAAGCGCAAGCAAGCCGCACCAGGCCTCAAAACCACACCACTCGCCTTCGGTGTCGGTCGTCGAATCCCAATTGTGCAAAAATACGTCAGTTAAGTCGCGTTGTGGGTTGAAAGTTGTTAGTTGAATGTTGAAAGTACAGCCAATGGACAAACTGCAACAACCCACGAACGACTCGCAACGTTCAACGCAATTATTCGAACGCGCCCAACAACTTATTCCTGGCGGCGTGAACTCACCAGTGCGGGCTTTCCGCTCTGTAGGCGGTGCGCCCTTTTTTACTGAACGTGCTGACGGCGCGCACCTCTACACCGCCGACGGTAAAGACCTGATCGACTTTGTCTGCACTTGGGGCCCTGCCATCCATGGACACAATGATCCCGACATCCGCGCGGCCATCAGTCTGGCACTGGAAAAAGGCACCAGCTTCGGCACGCCGAATCCATACGAAGTTGAAATGGCAGAACTCATCGTCGATATGGTGCCATCGGTCGAAAAAGTCCGGATGTGCAATAGCGGCACGGAAGCGACTATGTCTGCCATTCGACTCGCACGTGGTTATACTAAGCGAGACAAGATTATCAAGTTTGCGGGTTGCTACCACGGCCACGTCGACTCGCTGTTAGTCAAGGCAGGCTCCGGCGCGCTCACACTGGGCAACCCCGATAGTGCAGGCATCCCAGCTAGCTTGGCCGCCGAAACCATCGTCGTCGAATACAACGATGTCGATGGAGTCCGCGCTGCGTTTCAAAATCACCAAGACGAGATTGCTGCCCTCATCGTCGAGCCTTTCCCAGCGAACTGCGGCTTCATCCTTCCGGATCCAGGCTTTCTGGCGCTGCTACGTAACCTTTGCGACGAGAACGGCACAGTGCTGATCTTTGACGAAGTGATGACTGGCTTTCGACTCGCCCCTGGTGGCGTGCAAGAGCGCGTTGGCATCACGCCCGACCTCACCGCGCTGGGCAAGATCATCGGTGGCGGGTTACCGGTCGGTGCCTTCGGCGGCAAAGCCGAGATCATGAATCAACTTGCACCACTTGGCCCAGTCTATCAGGCAGGCACACTCAGCGGCAATCCGTTGGCGATGGCCGCCGGTATTGCCGCGCTGAAGAAGCTAAAGAGCGACAATCCGTATCCCGCATTTGAAACGATGGGTACTATGATTCGCGATGCGCTGATCAACGCTGCAATTGAAAAAGGCATGCCACTACACGTGCCACAAGTCGGCTCAATGTTTGCACTCTTTTTTAGCGATTCTCCTGTTCGCAACTACAACGATGCGATTAGCAGCGAGACGCAGCTCTTTAACAAACTGTTCCACTATGCGCTGGAAAATGGCGTTTATTTACCGCCGTCTGGCTACGAAACTTGTTTCATTAGCACCGCCCACAACGGCAAGGATATCGAGCGCGCCGCCGAGGTATTGGCCGCAGGAATTAAGGCAATGTAGTGTGGCCGTGACTCCGCTGCCGATCAGCCAACTATCGGGCTGGCTAGACGAGTCGCAGGCTTCATTTCGATTTGCGATAATCGCCGTCTAGCAAGTGCGACCAGCTGGGCGCACACAAAAAAGCGGAGCTCATTTCTGAGCCCCGCGAAAGTTTATAGTGTGACTAACAGTCTACCAGCCACCACGACCACCACGATCGCCGCCGCCGTTACCACCGCGTCCGCCGCGGTCATTGCCACCACGACCACCGCCGCCGTAACCGCCGCCGCCGTTGCCGCCGCGACCACCGCCGCCGCCGTAACCGCCGCCGCCGTTGCCACCGCGACCACCGCCGCCGTAACCACCACCGCCGCCGCCACTTGGACGTTCTTCGCGAGGACGAGCCTCATTGATCGCAAGATTGCGACCCATGAAATCTGCACCGTTAAGCGCTTCGATTGCTGCATCCATCGCAGACTTCTCTGCCATAGTGACAAAAGCGAAGCCACGAGGGCGACCAGATTCACGATCTTTTACGATGAAAACATCGCTAACTGCACCATGAGCTTCGAAAAGCGCTTGGAGTTCTTCTTGAGTTACATCGTAGGACAAGTTGCCTACATACATTTTTGCATCCATTATGTGTTCCTTTTCTTTACTTTATTTGGGCTATCCCACTGCTTCTTTGCTCTTGAGTGTCCGCTTTCGGACTGGATCACCTAACTGAATACTTTCGTCTCACCCTGATGACTACCCACGCTCTGAATGTTAACATGTGTTCTAGTCGGTCGTCGTTATCGACTAATCCTAAGCAATGGCAAGCAACAAATCGTGTCGTCCTATAATAGCCGAACCCTCCCTGAATCGATCGAATAGCAGGATTGAGCATGGCACCCGCGGAGTTGGAAAGGCTACAATATAACCCTATAAAATCTCATCAAATAAGCGGCACTTTGGAAATATTAACACGTTTACGAAGTAAAACACTATGCTCCAGCCTTCGCAGTATCGTATGCTTCGACCGCACATTTCGCGCAGGTCTTACGGATACCGGCAAAGAAGTCATTCCCTTTGTCATCGACCAGAATGTAAGCTGGAAAATCTTCAACTTCGATCTTGCAGATTGCTTCCATTCCGAGCTCAGGGTACTCAAGCACTTCGACTTTTTTAATATTATACTCTGCCAGCAAAGCTGCCGGTCCACCAATCGAACCGAGATAGAAACCGCCGTGCTTCTCACAAGCATCTGTGACTTGCTGTGAGCGATTGCCCTTGGCGAGCATGATCATCGATCCGCCCTCCGCTTGAAAAGGTCCGACATACGAGTCCATACGCCCTGCTGTCGTCGGCCCAAACGAACCAGATGGCTTCCCTGCAGGTGTCTTTGCTGGACCTGCATAATAGACAGGGTGGTTCTTGATATAGTCTGGCAAGCCTTCGCCGCGATCAATGCGCTCCTGCAATTTAGCATGTGCGCTGTCACGAGCCACCACGATCGTGCCCGAAAGTGAGAGCGGCGTGGTTACAGGATGCTGACTAAGCTCAGCCAGTATGTCTGCCATGGGACGATTCAAATCGATCTTCACTGATTCTTTCGGCTTCGCGATTTCGGCAGAATCTGGAACGAAACGACCTGGATTGTCTTCCAGTTTCTCGAGCCACACGCCGTCCTTATCGACCCGTCCCTTAACATTACGATCTGCCGAGCAAGAGACGCCGATACCGACGGGGCACGAAGCCCCGTGACGCGGCAAGCGCACCACGCGCACATCGAGCGCAAAATATTTACCGCCAAACTGCGCACCGTAACCCATGTTACGGGTGTAGCCGAGCAGCTTTGCTTCGAGCTTTAGATCCCGAAATGCCTGGCCATGCTCATTTCCTTCGGTCGGCAACTCGTCGTAGTATTTGGTCGAAGCCAGCTTAACGGTCTTCATCGTGGTTTCCGCAGAGGTGCCACCAATCACGATCGCAATATGATACGGCGGGCAGGCTGAGGTACCCAGTGTGCCCATCTTCTCGATACAGAACTTCTCCAAGTTTGCTGGATTTAGTAATGCTTTAGTCTCTTGAAAGAGGAACGTTTTATTGGCCGACCCACCACCCTTTGCGACAAACAAGAAGTCATACGAATCACCATCAGTCGCCAGCAAATCGATTTGCGCGGGTAAATTACAGCCCGTGTTTATTTCCTCATACATCGAGAGTGGCACGGTCTGCGAGTAACGCAGATTCTCCTTGGTATAGGTATTATAGACACCTTGCGACAGCGCAGACTCATCCTCGCCACCAGTCCAGACGCGTTGGCCCTTCTTACCAAGAATAATCGCGGTGCCAGTATCTTGGCAGAATGGCAATACACCATGTGCCGCGACTTCGGCATTACGCAACATCGTCAGCGCGATGGTGCGGTCATTTTCAGTCGCTTCAGGATCATCTAAGATCGCGGCCACTTCTTCAAGGTGCTTGGTGCGCAACTTAAAGGAGATCTCTCTCATCGCAGTTTCGGCCAGATAGGTCAGCGCTTGTGGCTCGATCTTCAAGATCGACTCACCGTCGAAATCGACAGTGGTTACAAACTCATCAGTCAACAGACGATACTCCGTCTGATCCTTGCCAAGTGGAAATTGCTTTTGATAATGATATGGAGGCGGTAATTTAGCCATGGATATTCTCTATATAATGAAAGGCCCTAGAATCTGTTTAAGTTATAGTCACTGGTAATGATTGAAATTAATTAAAACACGCCAGCTCGGCGATGCAATCCTCAGTCTAATACTTCTAGGGAATCGGCAAAGTCGTTTTACCCGTTGCGATAAAACACCACGACTCTAAACTGAGCTAAGCAATTCACTCAGTGCCAACTTATCCGTCTTCCGATCCGTTCGCACCTCGAGCACACGCACGCCACTGTCCGGCAACACAGAGACCGCGGCAACCAGCGAGTCCCAATCTTGAGCACGTTGATAAGCGATGCTGTATGCCTGGCACAGAGTCTCTAGCTGCACGGTTTGCGGGGTCGTGAAAAACTGTTCAAAAGTCGTCCCCAGCGACGCAACTGGCAAGTGCTCAAAAATCCCGCCACCGTCATTATTCACCAGTACCACGGTTAAGCTGCCTTGTAATTCAGCAGCAGCTAGCAAAGCATTGGTATCATGTAAAAATGCAAGATCCCCGGTCAATAAGACCGCCGCCCCCCCACGATGCGCCATCCCCAAGGCAGTGCCGAGGGTACCGTCGATCCCATTGGCACCACGGTTCGAGTGAATCGGAAAAGCGCGATTGCCCGCGCTCCAAAAATACTCGGCATAGCGCACACTCATACTATTGGCAATGAAGGTCGGTGTGCCAATTGGCAGATGCCGCGACAGTAACCAAGCCACCTTGCCCTCAAACAACCAGTCCATCGCTTCGAATTTTGCATCCAACGCAGCCACCGTCTGTTGCTCGACGTCTATCCATCCCTGCGTCCAAGTCGCATCCACAGTCTGTTGATGCAGCGCCTTTGCCAACACTTGCACCTCACCATACAGAGGTGTTGCGACTCGATGCAGCGGATCCGTATTCACTGGGCGACCCGACAAAAGAAACGACACCGAATCGGTCTGCCCGAGCCATGCGCGTAACACTTTACTCGTCGGCAATTGGCCGATCTGCAAAACAGCAGTCGGACTTCGGTCTGCAGCGACTCCTGTCTTCCTCAAAAACGCATCGTAATGGCAAATCAATGCCTGATTCTTACCAAAGTGACCGCGCAATGGATTCAACACATCGCTCAACACCGGCCAGCCCAACTTATGCGAAAGAATCGCCACAGCATCCGCAAAGGCATCGCCTCCTTCGCGCGGATTCATGGCTCCAACCACTATCACGCCTTGGCGATGACTTGCCAGTCGCTCCAACGCCACCGTATCGAGACTCGCCCCTGTACCAATAGCTTCGCAGGGCCGCGTCGATACCGTCGCCGCCTGCTCCATCAAACTCGGCTCAATGATCGACTCAACATCGACTTCTGGAGGCAATGGATCTCGAAACGGAAAGTTCAAATGCACCGGACCAGGATTACCCAGTAGCGATCGATTCACTGCATGTACCAAAGTCTGACGTAAATAAGCCAGCATCCCAGTCGACGCCTCGGGCAGCGCCATTTCATGGAACGCGCGCACCGAATTACCAAAGATTTTCATCTGATCGATGGTCTGCCCCGAAAAACAATCCCGCAACTCCGCAGGGCGATCTGCCGTCAGTACCAACAACGGCACGCCAGACATCGAAGCTTCCAGCACCGCAGGGTGATAATTCACCACTGCAGACCCCGAGGTACAGACCAACACCACTGGCTTGTGCGTGCGTCTTGCCAAGCCCAGCGCGAAGAAACCCGCCGAGCGTTCATCCAAGATCGAGATTGCTTCCAGCTTCGGATTCCGCGCGGCAGCGACCGTCAACGGCGTCGAACGTGAACCCGGCGAGATCACCACCGTTGCCACTCCTAGCCGAGCCAAGACCTCCATAGTCAACGCCCCCCAAACTGAATTAACGTTGGAGCGCGCAAGCGCATCGAATGGACTGGAATTTATTTCGAACACGGGATGATTCTTAAAACAGCGCACTATAGATAAAAAGTTTCCTATGGCAACCGCGAATGCCCCAGCCAATCAATCAAGTCACCGCCCGCGCGTCGCGGTTATCCATGCCACGAAATTACGGCTATTTTACTATACTTCGCGGGGAGCTTCAAATAGCTTATTCGCTTGATGTATACCCTCAGAACATACCAACAAGAAGCGGTTGATCGCACGCTCAATTACTTCAGGAAGCAGCGCAGCCCTGCGGTGATCGTCTTGCCGACGGGGGCCGGTAAAAGTTTGGTAATCGCTGAGTTGGCTAAAATAGCAACGGGCCGCGTGTTGGCCCTCGCTCATGTCAAAGAGCTGGTCGAACAAAACCATTTGAAGTATGAAAGCTATGGCCTGCAAGCGGGGATCTATTCCGCGGGATTGAATCAAAAGGATAGCGAACAGAAGGTCATATTCGGTAGCATCCAGTCGGTCGCAAAAGCTAAAGATGCTTTCTTCATGGATTTCACGCTCGTCATAATCGATGAATGTCACCGCGTCGGCCTAGAGCCTGAAAGCCAATACGCGAAAGTCATCCATCAGCTCGAGCAGAACAATCCGCGTATTTGCATCTTGGGCCTGACTGCCACCCCGTATCGCCTAGGACTCGGCTGGATCTATAATTACGCGCTCAGTGGGGAAATGAAAACTCAAGAGCTACGTTTTTTTAAGCACTGCATCTACGATCTGCCACTTGAGTATATGATCAGGAACAAATACCTGACCCCACCCGTAAAGGTCGACATTCCCGTGACCTCTTATGACTTCTCTGAACTCATAGAAGGTGGCCAATCTTACACAATGGCTCAACTAGAGGAAGCGCTCCACAAGCAAAGGCGACTCACGCCCCTGATCATTAAAAATATCATTGATATTACGCAAAGCGATCAGCGCCAAGGCGTGATGATTTTTAGCTCAACAGTGAAACATGCGCAGGAGATCATGGATCACCTCCCACCTAGACAGGCCCGGTTGGTCGTGGGAACCACAGAACTGAGCGAGCGCGATCAGATCGTGAATGATTTCAAACAGAAAGCGTTTAAGTATTTAGTCAACGTATCCGTGTTAACGACTGGTTTCGACGCTCCGCATGTCGATGTAATCGCGATCCTACGCCCAACCGAATCGGTTAGTTTGTATCAGCAAATCATCGGTCGCGGTTTGCGTTTGGATGCAGATAAAAAAGATTGCTTGGTGTTAGATTACACCGGCATGGGGCATAGCATTTTCAGCCCTGAAATCGGCGAAAAGAAGACGGCAGCGAAATCCGTCGCAGTTCAAGTGCCCTGCCCCGAATGTGGCTTTGTAAATGACTTCTGGGGGATCGTTGATGATGATGGCAATCTAGTCGAGCACTACGGGCGGAAGTGTCGCGGGGGGGATGTCAATGCCAAGACCTACGAATTCACCCCGTGCAACTATCGTTTTCGATTTAAAATCTGCACCCAATGCTCGGCTGAAAATGATATCACCGCTCGTGATTGTAGCAGCTGCGGCAGTGTGCTGATCGATCCTGACACAAAGCTCAAACAAGCCAGGCTTTCTAAAGACGCCCACGTGCTCACGCCAGATTCGATTGAGATGCTTGAGCGCGTTGACAAAAAAGGGACGCCTTACTTACAAGTAAAGTATTACGATTACGACGCACAGTTCGTTGCTGAGATTCACTACCTCAATAATCAAACAAGTCTGAAGAAGTTTACTATCAATTTCCTGAGGTCGCACATGCGAAAACCTGAATTGAAGCTCAACATCAGCTCGGTCAGCGACGCAGTCAAAATACGATCACAGCTGCGCATGCCTTCATTTGTAATTGCTCGCAAGCAGGGCAAGTTTTGGAAGGTGACCGAAAAAATATTTAGCGAAGAACTGTGACCTAAGTCCTCAAGTGAAAATGTTCAAAAGGGACCATATTTATTCAATCCCAGTCCACCAATTCTTCGCGAGCCATTAAACCTAGACGAACTGTTTATATACTGCGTTCGCCCTCCTTTTTTTCAGTCCTTGCCTCCGTTGCAGCGGTCATCACTCTGCTGCGTATCTCGTTTCACTCTAAAATCATACAACACCCATGAAACCTACGATTTACATCAAAGAATTCTTGTTCCTTTTAACTTCAGTCTTGGTGAGCACCTCTGCACTGAGCGGCGCAAAAACCTATCCACCAGTGATTAAGGGGGCCGACTAAGTCATTTACAAAACAGTCGATGGAATAGATCTAAAGCTCTGGGTATTCAACCCGCAGAGTGACCAGAGTCCAGCGGCTCCTGCCATGATCTTTTTCTTTGGTGGCGGCTGGAGAGTGGGTTCACCAGAATCATTTGTTTCGCAGGCACAGTATTTGGCCCAGCGTGGCATGATCGGCATCGTTGCTGATTATCGTGTAAAGTCACGCCATGGCGTGAAAGCCAAGAGTTGCGTCGAAGATGCCAGAGATGCGCTGCGCTATGTGAGCGCGCACGCCGCGAGTATGCAGATCAATCCAGAACGTATTGGTGTCGGAGGTGGTAGCGCCGGTGGTCACCTCGCAGCATGCCTAGGAACACTCTATGCCAAAGACGGCTTTGCTCCGAACGCACTAGCCCTTTACAACCCCGCAACCATTCTAGCGCCAATTGAGTCCGAGACAATGCGCTCCGCTCATTCTCAAGAAATGCTGGAGAAGGCGAACCAATTGTTAAAATCAAGACAGCTCGAATTGCGAAACCGAACCGGGTTAGACCCGATCGAACTCTCGCCCTATCACCACATCAATGAACTGACGCCGCCAACCATCATCTTCCACGGAACCAACGATAAAAGGGTGCCTTTTATATCCGCAAAAATTTTCACTGAGCAACTACAGGCCAACCAAGTGAACGTAGCATTGAAGATCTACGAAGGCAGTAGACATGGCTTCTTTAATCGAGAGCCCTATCTCAGTCAGACCACTGCTGAGCTCGATAGTTTCCTGGTTTCGTTGGGCTGGCTAGGCACTACACAAAGACATCCGTAATACTAAAAGGAATGCGATGGACCCATAAAAGAGTGCTATCAAAGTCATAGAACTCGCCGATCGCCTCCTACTTTTGAATTGGCCTAAAAAACACTACCTTGGTATTATTATTTAAGCGCACATCGTCTAAGGGTTCTTCCGTCACGACCTGAGCAGCGATATTTAGGCTGTCTGCGGACTCAATCGAAGGCACCTGAGTATACACTTTTCGAGTTGTCGTTTGGCCAGGGCCAAGTGTGCCGATGGTGAAATCAACTGGCTCTGCTTCGCCCACCATAACCGTTAACGTGGAAGACGTCAGCCAAGAAGTGCCACGGTTTTGCACGATGACCTCGATCGGCATCGTGGTGCCCGGCAACGCATCAGAGGGCAGATATATCTCAGCAAGGGCTACATCCAGAATCGCACTAGCGTCACGCTCGCGTAATCGATCCCAATTGATCACCCCTGCGCCATAAACGGGATCGACACCCGGTGCACCTGCCTCGTCCAGGGTACGTCTCATCAAATCTACCACTTGCTTGTGACTGAGCGAGGTCTCCGACGAAAGGATCGAAGCCAATGTGCCACTCACAAAAGGAGCGGCAGCAGATGTACCGGAAAATAACATCGTCCCACCATCTTCTTTGGCAGTGAGCACACCGACGCCTGGCGCAGCGAAATCGATCGAACTGGATTGATTCGGAAAGAGTGCCTGTCGCCCGACTCGATCAACAGCAGTTACCGATAGCACCTGTGGATATGCGGCAGGATATGGCATCTGCGTATAACCATCGTTCCCAGCGGCAGCGACCATGATGACGTCGTGATCTTCTGCATAACGAATCGCCTCACGCATAACTTGCGTATCTTGGTACACACCCAAGCTCATGTTCAGCACATCGACGCCAAGATCCACCGCTTGCACGATTGCTTTGGCGACGTGAAAGCTGTTACCCAGACCTTCGTCGTCCAGCACCCGAACCATCAACAACTCGGCTGCAGGAGCAATTCCCTCAGAACCTGCAATGATCGAGGCCACCGCAGTGCCATGCGTCGCACCGGGACCAGACACACCACCACCGACTAAGTCGATATGCACGATATACACATCATCAAACTGTGAATGCGCTTCGATGCCTGAATCCAAAATTCCAACCAATACGCCCGAACCATCGCCTTCAAGCGAGCCACCGACGATGGATCGAGCGGACTCACCAAAAGCGCGCAACTGCGCATACTGATCTGGTGCCGATTCAACCGGGGGCAACGGGCGTTGCACTCGATACGAAAAACTCGCCTGACCACCATACAAGCCTGGATTCACTCCTACCATCGCGTCTTTACCAATGCGCACGACCAGCAACTCATCGATCTGTCCCAGCGGGGCTAGGCCTGCCTCGGTCATTTTTTCCAAATAATTAAAGAAACCTTTACGACTGCTAAAATGGATTACCATTTCCCCATCAATTGCGTCCTCAGGGAAAACGACGTCCCAAGTCGCAGATATTTGATCGGGAACCTTAGGCACAGAAGTCACGACTGCACCAGCAGACGTATCCTTGGTAATGCCTTCCTCGTGACCACCACGTTGCCATTTTGATAGAAACAGTCCAATGCATGCACCGAGGACAATGACGGTACACAAAATAAAGAATCTACGGGCACTATTCATAACATTGCTTAATTAACTCAAAATACGATAAAAACAAACTCGATTCACACTGCATTTATAGTTTAAACGACACAACGTTAGAACGTATGAAAATCCTCTGCTTAAAACATATCGAATTCGAAGGCCCAGGCACCTTTGCACTCTGGGCACTGGCACGAGGCCACGAGCTCGAAGTCATCGCAGTCTATCAAAACCAGCCACTCCCGGCTGCAGAGACGTTCGATGCACTCCTCGTCATGGGCGGCCCGATGAATATCCATGAAGACGCCATCTACCCTTGGCTGGCTAAAGAGAAATCCTACATCCGTGATGCGATCGCAGCTGATAAGCATGTGATTGGCGTGTGTCTTGGCGCACAATTGATCGCTCATGCGCTCGGCGCCAACGTCAGCAAAGGAGCGGACAAAGAAATCGGCTGGTTCTCGATACGTCCAAGTGCAAACTGCCCTAACTCTCTGCCACTTCCAGACGAATTACGCGTCTTACACTGGCATGGCGACACTTTCGAGATCCCGCAAGGCGCACAGCTCATCGCATCCAGCGACGCATTTGAGAATCAAGGCTTCCTCTATAAAGAGCGCGTGCTGGCGCTGCAGTACCATCTGGAGATGACGCCACAGAGTTTAGAGCTATTGATAGCAGCCTGTCGCAACGAACTCATCAATGCAGCCTATATTCAAGGTGCCGATACGATGCTCGCCGAGCCCGAATCGACCTACGAGCACATGCAAACCGTATTATTTAAAATGCTTGATGGATTGGTAGCACAGTAATTCAGAGGCTGGTGCATCGTTGCTTGCAACGACCATTAAGCAGAAACCTCTAACCCTACGCCTTCTTCACGTACTTGGTCAAAATCACGATATGCTGGCCATTCACCCGGCCTTCAACCTGAGTCGCATTATTTTGATCCAGTAAGATACGGCGCACCGCAGTGCCCCGCTTTGCAGTGAAACCGCCGCCCTTAACAACGAGGTCTTTAACCAGCGTCACGGTGTCGCCCGCTTCGAGTAGCGCCCCATTGCAATCAATATACTTTAGCACTGCATCTGCCTCTTTGGCTTCAGCTTCGGCCCACGACTGAACTGCGTCTTCGAGAAACAGCGTATCGAATAAATCCTGTGCCCATGCCTCGTTCTCACTCAGACGAGACAACATACGCCATGCCACGACTTGTACCGCCGGCACCTCGCTCCACATACTTTCAGTCAAGCAGCGCCAATGATGTACATCCAACTGTTGGGGATCATCGATCTGCCCACGACATGTGCCACAGATTAGCAGCGCCTCATCTGCTGTGCCGTCCGATGTCGGTGGCACTTCATAGACTGCCAAACCATCAACCGCGCCGCATAGCTCGCAAGTGCAACCACTGCGCTTCTGTAACTCTTTTTCTGTACGCATCATGGACCCACACCAAAAGAAAAGGACAATCAGCACTCAACTACATAAGTAATAAAAAGCTAGATCATCCGCGGGTCCAGCATCCAACTCAACTCACACGGCCCCACTTCTCCAAAATTCGGGATCGGAGCGACCGCAACGCAAGCCATACTACAGGTGTTAAATTTGATCCGCGTGCGGCCACGTTCGGCGCTCAGAAGCAACGAGGCCAACACAGAAACATTTGGGTTATGCCCAACGACGAGCACGTCTCGCTCCAACCCTAATAATCCCTCAGCTACCGATGCCGGGTTCATCTCAGGCTCCAAACATTCCTCATTCCGGCTCTGCTCAACCCTATCCCCCCAAGCATTTAAGATAATTGCTGCGGTCTCCTTGGCGCGTCGATACGGACTACACCACAAGACAGCAGGCTGATTGATCTCCTTTGAACGCAAAAACTGCCCCAATTGCTGGGCATTCGCGCGCCCCTTCACACTTAGAATACGTTGACTATCCGGGAAGCTCGACTCCGCTTCGGCATGGCGCAAAAGATAAATATTCATACAATAAACTACTTAATTTGACGATGCCCTGTTCGCAAGAATCACTGATGATTCGAGGTAAAGTAATTTTCTGCTTCCAATCGCGCCGAATCATCGCTTTCTGGGTGCGTCCACTATTTGGGTTTCTGACAATAAGCGGCAACAATACCATCAACCTCATCATCCTTTATGAAAATTTTACTCGGCTCCGATATCGGCGGCACAAACACATGTGTCGGCTCTGTTTCTCCAGATGGCAAGGTGCTGCATAAAGAAACCTTCTCAACCAGCGATTATAGCGACGCAAATGCGTATGCGGATCGCCTGGCCGAAGCCGTGCGTGCAGTCATCTCGCAAACCGAGAGTCAACAGCCAGGCGTTCAGTTTGAATGGCTCGGGCTCGGTATCGGCGCACCCAACGGCAACCACCTTACTGGCTGCATTGAACAACCGCCTAATCTGAACTTTAAAGGCAACACACCGCTCGTCGAATTGATGCAGGCGCGGCTCAACCTTCCAAATGTTGACCTCACCAACGATGCAAATGCCGCAGCCATCGGTGAAAAAAAGTTCGGTGCAGCCAAGAATTACTCAGATTTTATCATGATCACACTTGGCACTGGTGTAGGCAGCGGAATTTTCGTTAACAACCAACTCGTCTATGGTCACGATGGCTTTGCTGGGGAAGTCGGCCATATTAGCGTGATTCCCGATGGCCGCTACTGTGGCTTCGGTCGGCGCGGTAGTTTGGAAAACTACTGCTCCGCGACTGGAATCCGTCGCACCTTCTTTGAAATGCTGGCGCAACGCGGCGAGTCAACCGCACTGGACCACCTCAATATCGGAGAACTCAACTCCAAAAACGTCGCCGACGCTGCTAAAAAAGGCGATCCAATCGCGAAAGCCACGATGGAATTCACTGGGCGCCTGCTGGGCGAGGCTCTCGCCTCCACCGCACTCGTCACGAGCCCCGCGGCCTTTGTCTTGTTTGGCGGCCCGGTCAAAGCTGGCCCGATCCTACTCGATCCAGTCCGCAAGTCGTTTGAGCAACACTTGATTCCAACTTATAAGAATAAGATCGAGATCATTGAGTCCATGCTGCCCATGGGGAATGCCGCAATTATAGGGGCAGCAGCGTTGATCGCTCAGTAGTGTCCTAGCAAAAAGCGTCGCACGATCAATCGGACGATGCTTCTTAACAAACAACAAACAAAGTGACTACATACTAGATATGTATGTAAGTTTAGATGTGGCTGAGCGCCCAGCGTTCAAAAAAATTTTGAGCAGCTCAATTCTTTCGGCAAAAAGCCCCCGCCTTACGACGGAGGCTTTTGAATTTGAAATGAATGACTGTCTTACAACGCGGCGAGAGCTGCGTTAAAGGTCGCACTCGGACGCATGGCTGCTTGAGCCTTCGCCAGATCAGGCCGGAAGTAACCACCGATGTCCATCGCCACGCCCTGCGCAGCGTTCAACTCGTCGACAATCTTCGCTTCGTTTTCAGTAAACGCTTCAGCGAGTGCTGCGAAGCGTGCCTTCAACTCGGCATCCTTATCTTGAGCAGCGAGTGCCTGCGCCCAGTAAAGTGCGAGGTAGAAGTGGCTGCCGCGATTATCAAGTTCGTTGACCTTACGGGACGGCGACTTGTTTTCCTTGAGAAACTTGGTGTTGGCCACGTCGAGTGTATCGGCGAGCGTTTGAGCCTTATCGTTGCGAAACACAGTCGCGAGGTGCTCAAGGGAGACGCCGAGGGCGAGAAATTCTCCAAGAGAGTCCCAACGCAAATGGTTTTCCTTTTCGAACTGCTGCACGTGCTTCGGTGCGGAACCTCCAGCACCTGTTTCGAATAGACCGCCGCCGTTCATCAATGGCACGATGGAAAGCATCTTGGCGCTGGTGCCGAGCTCAAGAATCGGAAAAAGATCAGTCAGGTAGTCGCGCAATACATTACCAGTAACGGAAATCGTGTCTTCGCCATCCTTCGTGCGCTGCAGTGTCAGCTCGGTGGCTTCGACTGGTGCGAGAATGCGAATGTCGAGTCCAGTGGTGTCGTGATCCTTCAGGTAAACAGTCACCTTCTCGATCAGTTGCGCGTCATGCGAACGCTCTGAGTCTAGCCAAAAGATCGCAGGTGTGCCAGTTGCGCGAGCGCGTGTGACAGCAAGTTTCACCCAATCGCGGATCGGTGCGTCCTTAACTTGGCAAGCACGCCAGATGTCACCCTGCTCTACAGTGTGCTCAAGCAACACCTTGCCTGCTGCATCTGAAATACGAACGGTGCCAGCTGATGGGATTTCGAATGTCTTATCGTGCGAGCCATACTCCTCGGCCTTTTGAGCCATGAGTCCCACATTTGGCACGGTGCCCATTGTGGTTGGATCGAAAGCGCCGTTCTTCTTACAGAATTCTACCGTCGCCGCATAGACGCCGGCATAGCAGCGATCAGGGATGACGAAGTTGGTGTCTTGCAATGAACCCGCGAGGTTCCACATCTGACCTGAGGTGCGAATCGCTGCTGGCATGGATGCATCAATGATCACGTCACTCGGAACGTGAAGATTGGTGATACCCTTGTCGGAATCGACCATCGCCATCTCAGGAGCCGAGGCATAAACCGCAGCGATATCCGCTTCGATTTCGGCCTGCTTCTCAGCAGGCAGTGATTCGATCTTGGCATATAAATCGCCGAAGCCATTTTTCACATCCACACCGAGTTCGGCGATGAGAGCTGCATGTTTGTCGAATACATCCTTAAAGAACACAGTGACGGCGTGGCCGAAAATAATCGGATCTGAGACTTTCATCATGGTCGCCTTCATGTGCAGCGAGAACAAGATGCCTGCTGCTTTCGAAGCCGCGATTTCGCCAGCAAGGAATTCGCGAAGAGCCCGAGCACTCATGAAAGTCGAATCGAGCACTTCACCTTCAAGGAGAGCGAGACCATCCTTCAACACAGTTACACTGCCGTCCACTGCGATCAATTCAATCTTGGCGGTGGTCGCAACAGGAATGGTGACTGACTTCTCATTACCAAAAAAATCGCCGGCAGTCATGCTTGCGACAGTGGACTTGGAATCAGCGCTCCATGCACCCATACGGTGTGGGTTATCTTTAGCATACTGCTTAACGGCACCTGCGGCGCGGCGATCTGAGTTTCCTTCGCGCAGCACTGGGTTCACCGCACTGCCCTTGATCTTGTCGTAGGTCGCTTTAACAGCCTTCTCTTCGTCGGTCGTTGCCACTTCTGGATATTCTGGAAGTGCGTAGCCTTTTGCCTGTAGCTCAGCAATCGCCGCATTCATTTGCGGCACCGAAGCTGAAATGTTTGGCAGCTTGATGATATTCGCATCGGGCGCCTTCGCGAGGTCGCCCAACTCAGCCAAGTCGTCAGAGATGCGTTGCTCTGCAGTCAATGCCTCAGGGAAGTTTGCGAGGATACGACCCGACAAGGAAATATCACGCGTTTCCACAGCCACCCCAGCGGCACTGGTGTATGCCTCAATAATCGGCAACAGCGAATGCGTGGCGAGGGCCGGCGCTTCGTCGGTGATAGTATAGATAATTTTAGCTTTATCGCTCATAATGAGGTGTACTTCTAAGTCTTTGAAAAAATAAACAGTTATGCTTTAAAGGCTGACAAAAAAAGGCGGACAGCTTTGTCCGCCTTTTGTTTAGCCTAGTTTGGCACAGAAACGGGCCAAACGTTCGAGCCCCTTATCAATGACATCGTCGGAGGTCGCATAGCTGAGGCGAATATAGCCGTCAGCACCAAATGCACTGCCAGGAACCACTGCAACCTTCTCCTCTTCGAGGATCCGTGCCGCAAATTCGCTGTCAGTTAAACCCAGCTTCGAAATATTGGGGAATAAATAGAACGCACCTTGAGCACGCGCACATTCGACACCTGGAATTGCACGTAAACCTTCGAGAAGGCGCAAACGACGCGCATCAAAGACTTCAAGCATACCGTTGACCGCTGCTATCGACTTGCCCCAGTTCTGCATCGCAGCGAGTGCACCGTATTGCGCAAAGGTAGTCGCGTTCGAGCTGGTCTGGCTTTGCAGGTTCGCGACTGCCTTAGCAATGTGCAACGGAGCCATCAATGTACCGAGGCGCCAGCCTGTCATTGAAAAAGTCTTACTGAAACCAGCGACTGTGATCACCAGGTCCGCAGCTTCCTTAGAGAACGATGCTGGGCTGACATGCTTCACACCATCATAGAGAAGATACTCGTAGATCTCGTCGGACATGATGTAGATACCTGCTTCAACCGCGACTTCTGTGAGTGCTCGAAGCTCTTCCGGTGAATAGATCGCGCCTGTTGGATTAGACGGGCTGTTGATGATCACCATGCGTGTCTTCGGAGTAATCGCTGCACGCAATTGCTCGGGCGTGACCTTAAAACCACTGTCAATGCCAGCAAAGACAGTCTTAGGCACGCCACCAGCGAGTTTCACCATCTCAGGGTAGCTGACCCAATATGGCGCAGGGATGATGACTTCGTCTCCAGGGCTCACCACGGCGAGAATCGCTAGGTAGCAGGAATATTTACCGCCGGGGCTGACCACGATTTGAGCAGCAGTAACATCTTTGACGCCGTTGTTATTACGATAATGCGCAGCCAATGCCTCGCGCAGCGCCGGAATGCCCGGTGCGGGGGCATATTTGGTCTTCCCTTCGCGAATCGCCTGAATACAGGCTTCTTTGATGAACTCCGGAGTATCAAAATCCGGTTCACCGGCACCAAAGCCACAGACGTCTTCGCCAGCTGCTTTGAGCTCTTTTGCTTTAGAATCAACAGCCAGCGTCGGCGACGGAGCGATGTTGCTGGCCCAGGAGGATAGTATTGCTTGTTTAATCATGACAAAAAAATGCGCTCTCGGTACGTTTGCACGAGTAGCAACGTATCGAGAGCGCAGAATCAAAACCTCTGCCTAAGCAAAAGCAAGCCTAGCCTAATATTCTAGGTAAAACGCGATTACTTCTTTTTCGCCTTTTTCTTGGCTGTTGCCTTTTTAGGAGCCGCTTTCTTAACAACTTTTTTCTTCACAGCCTTTTTAGGAGCCGCTTTCTTAACAACTTTTTTCTTCACAGCCTTTTTAGGAGCCGCTTTTTTAACAACTTTTTTCTTCACAGCCTTTTTAGGAGCCGCTTTTTTAACAGCCTTTTTAGGCGCTGCTTTTTTAACAGCCTTTTTCTTCACAGCCTTTTTAGGCGCTGCTTTTTTAACAGCCTTTTTCTTCACAACCTTTTTAGGCGCTGCTTTTTTAACAGCCTTTTTCTTCACAACCTTTTTAGGCGCTGCTTTTTTAACAGTCTTTTTCTTCACAGCTTTTTTAGGAGCCGCTTTTTTAACAGCTTTTTTCTTCACAACCTTTTTAGGCGCTGCTTTTTTAACAGTCTTTTTCTTCACAACCTTTTTAGGCGCTGCTTTTTTAACAGCCTTTTTCTTCACAACCTTTTTAGGCGCTGCTTTTTTAACAGCCTTTTTCTTCACAACCTT
>Ga0209713_10000095_pt1 | contig 49432 bp, 44 predicted proteins | sample ArcOceMetagenome_3_FD_187444 | JGI IMG/M metagenome (GOLD analysis project Ga0209713, IMG submission 187444) | Marine eukaryotic phytoplankton communities from Arctic Ocean - Arctic Ocean- Svalbard ARC20M Metagenome (SPAdes) (version 2) | ecosystem: Environmental > Aquatic > Marine > Oceanic...
AGATTGCGATAAGTACACAATGAACAACAATTAATTTGTCTGAGATTCTGTGTCATTCTTATGGATAACAATGTGACTTAGGTAGAGATGGACTTAATAAATTGTCCATATTTACCACTCATGTTCTAGAAAAAACTAAGAAGCAAGAACCGTACCTCAAACCGACTAAGGTGATCTAGCATTAGTATGCTAAGGTGATTGAGAAAACTCCACTTAAGGAACTCGGCAATATGCCTCCGTAACTTCGGGAGAAGGAGGATCTTGTCGTGATTCCCCTCAATACTTGTATTGAGGCGTCACACAAGATGACACATAATTACTTAGAGCGACTGTTTATCAAAAACACAGCTCGATGCGAAGTAGCAATACTATGTATATCGAGTGACCCCTGACCAATGTACGGCTATTATGGATGGCGAGTCTTTACTTGTCATTTAAAGTACCTATCAATGTCGGTTGTAACTATAACGATTAAAGAATGGGTCGTTGTAAAATTTGGCTATATGCTGGAACGCTTGCGATGAATAGGTCCTCACAGTTACGAGGAACGCTAAATTTCGAAGATTAGCAGTATAAACTTTCATTAAGGATTTTTCACCAAAGATAATGATATTTGCAAGGTATGAGACTGAAGATGATACTACACTTATCCCCATAGGGGATGACTTTATGTTATCCTCGTAAAGGATGATCTTCGATCCCTCTACCTAGTCATTTGAAAGGTAATAGTTTAAAATCCAGAGTCAATCAGCAGGAAAGACTTTTAATTGGTAGCACAGATGAAATATGGATGCTGCCTCCTATACAAATATAGGACAAAGATAAAAAATAAAAGAATCCTCAGAGGCCATACGCCAAACATAAGATATCTTATGATGATATGGTCCGATCCCTATGGTGACATAGGCGTTTCTATTTACGGTATCAACATATCGACATATATCCCCCTATGGGGGATGATAGTAAGTTGAGTAACAAGTTGATTAAATACCCTCTGGGTATTGCCACATAGTATTAATAGATAGAAACTTATATTTATGGATAAACGACTAGACCTATGCTAGTATTATTTATCAAGCTACACAAGCCTAAGGTAGCGAAATTCCTAGGCGCTTAATTGGCGTCCAGCATGAATGGGGCCACGACTCTTCGACTGTCTCAAGTGGAGACTCAGTGAAATTGAATTCGTCGTGAAGATGCGATGTATTAACGGCCAGGCGAAAAGACCCTGTGCACCTTTACTACAGGTTTAGATTGCTAACATGACTAGGGAATGTAGGATAGGTGGGAGTCAATAAGACCTAAGCTCCGGCTTACTGTCTAGACGTCCTTGAAATACCACCCTCTCTAGCATCGAGGCTCACTCTTGTTTCTATAAATATATGAATATACATGTCAATGACATTTCATAAAGCAATTTTTTAATTGTTCAGAATACTAACGAAGTTAGATTTCTTATTTTTAGACATAGAAGGAACTTTTTAGTTCCCTCAATCGAGGAACGTCTAAGCTTGGTAGTTTGCCTGGGGCGGGAACCTCCTAAAGAGTAACGGAGGTATATAGTTTGTCTCAGCTTCGTCATAAATGAAGCTTAGAGTATAATAGCAAGAAAGACAAATGGACTGTAAGAGTGATAGCTCGAGCAGGCAGATACTTATTTTGTATCTGGTTTATAGTGATCAGGCGTTTGTTTATGGAAACGACGTCGCTTAATAGATAAAAGGTACGCCAGGGATAACAGCGTAATCCCGGCTAAGAGCTCCTATTGAAGCCTGGGTTTGCGACCTTGAATATCGGGGCTACATAATTTGAAAGAATTTGTGAATGAATTTGGCTATATGCTGGAACACCTTCAAAAGGTCTATCTACTCCCTCATTAGTCACTGTTCATCCCCAAAGGGGATAGACGATCATCCCCCATAGGGGGATTTTCGAAGGCATGAGCTTGTAACAATGATAGATACACGGAGACAATCAGCAGGAAACCAACGACTAGTATTACTCATAGAAAATAATGCCTAAATCAACATGTCAACCTTATCCCCATAGGGGATGAAGGACAAGTTGATAATATAGTCATTAGCCTTGCCTTATCCCCGAAGGGGATGAATACGGGCACTAAATGAAATAATATATAAGCTAGTTTAGTAGGATCCTCAGAGACTACACGCCAGACATCTTACTTATAATATATTATGAAAAGATGATGATATAGTCCGAACTATATGGAGACATATAGACCTAGAAAAAGTAACCCCCAACAACTTGAAATCAACCTTACTAAACATTAGGTATTGGGTCTTGGGTATTTCTAGGCATATTTTATTGTAAAGCCGCACCCCGCGTGTGGGCTCCTCTATTCATCCCCGAAGGGGATAGATTAGTAAATATGTAACATACATGCGATGTTGGCTCCTCGCATCCTCCTGGTGTAGCAGCTGGGAAGGGTAGCACTGTTCGTGCTCTAAGGCGGCACGTGAGTTGAGTTCAGAACGTAGATATACTGCGTTGGAGAGGGGTAACCCTCCTCCTAGTTTTGGCTTATATCGGTGAAACCTGTGTCAGGAATTTATACTCGTGGATGTTTTCCAACATCCACTATACAACCAAACACAACCTACACAGGCAATACCGAGGGAAGACACACAGATACAGCAACCTAAAGTTGCCAATGAAAGTAAGATTGGTATCCATACCGAAGGTTTACGAAAGAATAATAGATCAATCACATAAAAATAGACGATGACAAGCACTAACCTTTATAAATTAAAACGATTGTCCCCTATGGAATTGTCGTATATTGCAGGTTTTTTAGATGGAGATGGATCTATCTATGCCCAAATCGTTAAACGATCTGATTATCAACTTCGATTTCAACTTCGTGTGAGTGTCTCGTTTTTTCAAAAGACAACACGACATTGATTTTTGATTCAATTGAAAAACCAATTACGGTATGGAAGTTTACGGAAAAATCCATCTAGTGGTATGTCTGACTATACCATTGTTGGAAACGAAGCTGTCAAACATTGTCTTGAAGGTTTATTACCTTATCTAAAGATGAAGAAACGACAAGCAACCTTACTTTTACAAATTATTGAACAATCCCAAAAAAAACAAGAACCTGAAGCGTTTTTAACGCTTTGTCAACTGGCGGATCAAGTATCCCGTCTGAATGATTCGAAAGTTTCCAAAACTCGAAAAATTACATCTGACACAGTTCGGTCCTTATTTTTGGAATTGGATTTTCTGAGTGTCCCTGTAGAGACTCTATCGTCCAAAAAGGAACGATAGGATGGTAACTTCGATGAGTTATCATAATACGCCAACTCCTATCTCCCTCCATTACCCCCACGGGGGTGTTCGGAAAAGGAGAAGGATGAAGATATAGTCCGTGCCTTTCGTGAGAAAGGATTAAAAGACACCTACTTCTAAAATATAAATATATGATCCCCGTAGGGAATTATCCCCCTATGGGGGATGATAGTAGATGTCTATCATGTGTGAAACAGTTTGGTTTCTACCTGCCGTTAAGGTAAATAAGACAAAAGTCATGGGGCTAGTATGAGAAGACCGTCCTGTGTGAACCTATGGTTCGCAGATTGTTTCGTTAGAGGCACTGTCTGTACGCTACGTTCATCATAGATAAGCGCTGAAAGCATATCAAGCGCGAAGCTATTTTTTTCGCTTCTTATTTTAAAAGACAATAGACCATTGTCTAGATAGGCTCGAACTAGATCCTCTGTAAAGAGAATGGTATCGTGTACTAACACTTAGTAAATAATATACATATACACAAGGGACCCCGGATCAATTAGTTAGATCATCCCGCCACTAACATCAACATGTCAACCTGAAGTTATCTTTGCCTTATCCCCCATACACTTTATTTATACTAATAAACTACAAGTCAAATTGTAAACTGTGGCTATTACCCCCTACGGGGGTGAACTTGAGACTTCGTATAGGTTGCTGAGACGTTCGTTCATCCTCTATGGGGATATACCCTACGAGGATAACATGAAGTTGGTTTTTTTACGAAACGAAGGCATATCATTTACCCTTCGGACAATTTATGTTGCTGTGCTAAAATATATGTTCATTGGCATCCTCCCGTGAGGGATTATCTCCATAGGGGATGAATTAAAATTGGTAACCCTATCGGGTATGTTATAGTTTACGATACTACTACCGGTGAATCAACAGTTCGTCGCTCTGGTGTAGATACGTATACTGTACAATATACAACATAGAAAAAGTATAGAATCCCTACGTTAGTTACCATCGAACCGAAAGAAGCTACAGAGTTTCACCCAGCATAAGCATCAGGATAATCTGGAATTCGTCGTGGCATCCCAGCAAGTCCTAAGAAATGCATTGGGAAGAAAGTAAGGTTTACTCCAAGGAAAGTTACTCAGAAATGAATTTTAGATAACTCTTCAGGAACTTTTAACCCTGTTAATACTGGAAGTCAGAAATAGAATCCAGCAAAAATAGAGAATACTGCTCCTAGAGATAATACGTAATGAAAATGAGCAACTACATAATATGTATCGTGAAATGCAATATCAAGTGCTGCGTTAGATAAAATAATTCCTGTAAGACCTCCTACAGTAAATAAGAAAATGAATCCAACTGTAAATAGCATAGCTGCATCTACTCGAATTACTCCTCCTCATAGCGTTGCAACTCAACTGAATACTTTAATTCCTGTAGGAACTGCAATAATCATTGTTGCTGCTGTGAAGTAAGCTCGAGTATCTACATCCATACCTACTGTATACATATGGTGACCTCATACAATAAATCCTAATAATCCAATACTTACCATTGCGTAAATCATTCCAAGAGGACCAAATACTGGTTTTCGAGCAAGACCACTTACAATTTGAGATACAATTCCGAATCCAGGAAGAATAATAATATATACTTCTGGGTGTCCGAAAAATCAGAAAAGATGTTGGTATAGAATAGGATCTCCTCCCCCTGCAGGGTCGAAGAATGTTGTGTTGAAGTTTCGATCTGTTAGTAACATAGTAATTGCACCTGCTAATACAGGAACAGCTAATAATAATAGAACTACCGTTACGAAAATACTTCATACGAAAAGAGGCATTCGGTGAAAACTAATTCCTGGAGCTCGCATGTTCATAATTGTTGTAATGAAGTTAACAGCTCCTAAAATAGAAGAAGCTCCAGCTACGTGAAGTGCAAAAATTGCACAATCAACTGCTCCCCCTGAATGGAATTGAATTCCAGCAAGAGGTGGGTATACAGTTCATCCTGTTCCGGCTCCAAGCTCGACACACGAACTTAATAGAAGAAGGACAAGAGCAGGTGGAAGAAGTCAAAAACTAATGTTGTTTAACCGAGGAAATGCCATATCAGGCGCTCCAATCATAAGAGGAAGCATTCAGTTTCCGAATCCTCCAATCATAATTGGCATTACCATGAAAAAAATCATAAGAAAGGCGTGAGCTGTAACAACTACGTTTCATAGTTGTCCGTTCCCACCAAATACGTTGTTTCCAGGTTGAGATAATTCTAGTCGCATAAGTGCACTGAATACAACTCCAATAATACCCGAGAATGCCCCGAATAATAAGTAAAGTGTTCCAATGTCTTTATGGTTTGTTGAAAAGACTCAACGCTCCATGAAATAGCTAAACCCTGAAGGGGCTGCGTGACCTGTAGATGATGAGAAATTTCGAGATGTGTTTAAATGAAAAGTCATTGTTTATAATATATTCTTTTATGCTAAATAGTAACAGCATGTGCCTTCGTCATCCCCTATGGGGATAATCAACTTCATGTTATCCTCGTAGAGGATGAATCAACTCCAGGTCATAGGGGTCTCCCCCTACGGGGGATAACTTATCCTTGCCTTATCCCCTATGGGGGATATCCAGGTTGATATTATCAACTTCAGGTTGACAGCAGCATAAAATATACAAGCATGACTTTGTCTATTCACGATTTATTATTTAACCTTTTCTCTCTTTTAACAATTGCGTGTGCGTTTACAGTAGTAACAACTCCTAGCCCAATTCATTCTGCACTTTTTTTAGTTGGTACATTTACAAGTGCAGGTTGTCTGCTTATTTTATTTGGAGCTGAATATTTAGGAATTACCTTTATTATTGTGTACGTAGGTGCCATTGTAATTGTATTTCTATTTGTAATTATGATGCTTAATATTAAACAAGCAGAATTAAAAGAATCTTTACGAAGCCGATTGTCTCGGTATCTGCCTGCAGGTGGAATCTTATCATTTATTAGTTTAAGTTTCATTCTGATTGCTTTACGATCTACTAGCTCAAATTATGTGGGTTCTTTTGGAACAGACTCTATGTTAGCTCAATCTCAAGACCATCCTTATTTAAGTTGAGTAGCAGTAGCTGACGAACTTACAAACTTAGAAACATTAGGTTGTATTCTTTATACTCATTATTTCTTTCAATTCATTGTTTCTGGTATGTTACTTCTTGTATCAATGATCCTTGTTATTATTTTAGCAGGATTTCGACACGAGTATATTAAACACCAAGATCTATATGAGCAAATCAGCACACAATCTGATGAATGTTGAACTTTATGAGATGGTAAAGATGTTACTGCTCCAAATGGGGTCGCAAAATAATCATCAACATGAAGTTGATAATATACCGAGTCCCAAGTTGTCAACATGCCTTCGGAAATCCCCAGCAACCTATACGAATGCTCAAATTGTCCTCCAAGGGGATGGTGATGGATGATTAGCTCAATTGGTAGAGCGCCTGTTTTACACACAGGAGGTTTTCAGTTCAATTCTGAAATCATCCTTCATATTTCATCTGGCAACTTGTCCTTTGGACGAAAAAGGTTGCTATCCCCTTCGTTTCGTAAAAGGATCACTTCAGGTTGCCGGACATCAACTAACTTGCCTTCGGAAAGCGCGATATGGACTAATGGTTAAGTCACAAGTCTCATGCTCTTGCAATGCAGCGTTCGAATCCTGCTGTCGCTTCAACCTATCAATCTGAAGTTGATAATATAAAACATATACGCTCTTGATTGATTACCGAATGAACCTGAATGTCCAGCATCAACATTGCCTTCGGAATTCGCTCATCCCCTATGGGGATAAGGACAAGTTGAGTATCACCTATACGAAGTCCCGGAGGGCTAATGCTTATGCCAATGATGAAGGACGAATGATATGCCTTCGTTTCGTAAAAAAATCAACTTCATGTCGCGCTATGCGCAATAGATGATTCTAAAATATAAATATATGCACAGCAACCTAAAGTTATTTATTCTAAATAATGGGCATAGTCATTAGTGCCTTCGGAAAATGCATTTCATATTTACATTCTAGAATCATCTATTCATAGACGACAACGCGGGAAATATAGATTGCAAGACTTTCACTATTCCAGCTCGCTATAAGCTAATCGTGCAATTAGACATTAATGAGTTAGTGGGAGAGTAGCAATCGATAGACTTTAACAGACTAACTAGTAATTCCCCTACGGGGGATAGTGCTACTACATAGACGATATATAAAACGAGATGGATGCGTTAGCGCTGTATTCTCGAAGAACTTGGACTAATTGCGAAAACTCGACCCTTCCATATGAAGGTAAATTAATTAAGAGTATTAAGTAATAATCGGACACTTATATATTTGAAGTAATAGATGCTAATTAGGAAGATTGACTATTCAAACAATAACAATTTAAAGTAATATGCTACTTCAACATAAAGATAATGGGCGTTTACTTTGAACTTATTGGTTTTCAGGGGAAGAGACCGACCAGGCCAACAACAACATATCGAAGATAACAGACATAGACTATACCCACCCCCCCAGGAGGACTACTTTACTTGTAGCAACTAAGTATACACCCACACCACTGCAACTATATCACCTACACGAGTAGTTAGTAAGTATACACCTATAGTAATTGTTATCCCCTTCGTCATTGGCAACTTTAGATTGCTCATCCCCTATGGGGATAAGTGCAACTCGCCTAGTATTAATTTAATAGTATGTTTATCCAGCGCAACTCACCCATTAGTAACTCCCCTAGGGGGTATCGTCAACCTGAAGTTATCTTTGCCTTATCCCCATAGGGGATGAACGAAGGATCAACATGAAGTTGATTTCCGAAGGCATAGATGATTTACTAGTATGTGTTGATATGTTGACAGCATAAAACGATAACAATGTATTTAACAATTGTATTTTTGCCTCTTGTAGGTTCTTTCATTGCGGCTTTATTTGGTCGTTTTGTAGGTCCTACGGGAGCTTGTCTTCTTACAACAACATGTCTTCTTATTTCTTTATTCTTTAGTTGTATCTGTTTTTACGAGGTTGGTCTTTGCGGAAGTCCTTGCCATATTCATTTACTTGATTGATTTGATAGTGCGGCCTTTGTAGGGTCATGAGGTTTTCAATTCGATGCACTTACGTGTACTATGCTAATTGTTGTTACAGGTGTATCTTCATGTGTTCATATTTTTTCTATTGATTATATGGCTGGAGATCCTCACCGAGCTCGATTTATGTCTTATTTATCATTCTTTACATTTTTCATGTTAACTTTAATTACAGCCGATAACTTTATCCAACTATTTTTTGGATGAGAGGGTGTAGGTCTATGTTCGTATCTTCTAATTAATTTTTGATATTCTCGAATTACGGCTAATCGAGCTGCATTAAAAGCGTTTATTATGAATCGAGTAGGAGATTTTGGATTTGGTCTTGGTATTTTTGGATGCTATGTTGTGTTTCAATCTGTTGAGTTTGAAACAATCTTTGCATGTGCTCCTCTATACGCAAACCAAACATTTGAAATCTTTAACTGTGAAGTTGATCAATTAACATGTATTGCCTGTCTTTTATTCGTAGGAGCTGTGGGTAAATCATCTCAAATCGGTCTTCATACATGATTACCCGATGCGATGGAAGGTCCTACTCCAGTGTCTGCTCTTATTCACGCAGCAACTATGGTAACTGCAGGTATTTATATGATGCTTCGATGTTCACCTTTATTAGAATATGCTCCTACAGCATTATCTGTTATTGCATTTGTAGGGGCTTCTACAGCCTTCTTTGCAGCAACAACAGGACTATTACAAAACGATTTAAAAAAAGTAATTGCTTATTCTACATGTAGCCAATTAGGGTATATGTGTTTTGCAGTAGGTCTTTCAAAATATAGCGTTTCTTTCTTTCATTTAGCTAATCATGCGTTCTTTAAAGCGCTTCTGTTTTTAAGTGCAGGGTGTGTAATTCACGCAATGCAAGATGAACAAGAGATGCGACGAATGGGAGGTCTTTTATCAAACTTACCGTTTACTTATTCAACAATGACTTTAGGTAGTCTTGCTTTAATGGGAACTCCTTTCTTAAGTGGATTTTATTCAAAAGATGCTATTCTTGAATATGCATCTATTCATTATTTAGTTGCAGGGTCATTTACATTTTGATTAGGTGTTATGGCTGCTTTCTGCACAGCTTTTTATTCATTCCGATTAGGATATATGACCTTTTTAACTAATACCAACGCATACCGATATTGTGTTGAACACATTCATGATGCGGCTCCTATTGTTCTTGTAGCATTATGTCCATTAGCTGTTGGATCTATTTGATCTGGTTATTTTGGAGCTGATATGTTCCTAGGTGTAGGTACACCTTTCTGAGGAAATGCTCTTTTCTTTGGGTGAACAACAACTTTAACTTTAGAACCCCATTTTTTACCTATGGCCACTAAATTTCTACCTCTTGTATTTACAATTCTAGGTGGATTCTTAGCCTTCTTAGCTTTTAATTATTTAGCCAATGTAACCTTTACATTGACATTTCATCCATATGTGAAACCAATTTTTGCATTTTTAAACAAAAAATGATATTTTGATAAAGTATATGATGAAGTTTTCTTAATTCAAACAATGTTATTTGGTCGAAATATTACATACCGATTAATTGATGGGTTTGTATTTGAACAAATTGGTCCTATGGGAATTCAAAAAGTAATCGGAACTTTGTCTGGATCTCATAAACGATTCCATAACGGATTCATTCCAAACTATACATCTGTATTCTTCTTTGGAATTCTTCTCTTTCTCGTTGGATTTGTAGCACTTCCTACATGTCTTGAAATCTTTCCAGGTCTTGATGTTTTTGCTGTAACAGCATCTCTATCATTCCCTGTTCTTGTGACTGTTTTAACTTGAGATTTAGTGAATCGGTCAAAATAGTTAGGTCCTTCGTTACATTCTTAAAATGACGTGAAGTTGCCGGAGGCATATATTATAAGTCAATAGACCAGAGTCAACATGAAGTTGATTTTTTTACGAAACGAAGGCATAGACTAGAGATCGTCAACCTGAAGTTGATAATATCCTCATAAAAGAACAGCAACATATACGAAGTCCCGGGGTTCATCCCCTTCGTTTCTTAAAAGGATAAGGCAAGCTAGTGCCCATGCTCAAGTTGCCAATGAGCAGGAACCTGTCAACTTGAAGTTATCCCCTTCGTTCATCCCCTATAAGCAAGGATGATGAACTTGATAGGGTTAACTAACCAGAATTCCCCTAGGGGATCGCCTTATGGACAATTGTATGTAGGACGAAATATATTAACGTACTTCATTGACGACCGCATAGCTCAAGTGGTAGAGCAGTGGACTTTTAATCCGAGGGTTGTAGGTTCAAGTCCTACTGCGGTCATATTCAACATGAAGTTGCCAATGAAATAATAGATTAGTATTTATATATAGTTTTACAATAACATAATTAACTATAAAATAAATCAGTAGTAATCATTGGCAACTTCATGTTGCTGTCCTTCGGACGATAGTGCTACGCACATTCCCCTACGGGGGATCATCCTACGGGCAATTAGCAACCTATACGAAGTCTCAAGTTACCTTGCCTTTGGAATTCGGGGATAACTTTATGTTGACAACTTCGTGTTGCTGTTTTTTGACGATGCATGTTTTGTCAGTAATGCTTTGTTTTTTCAAAATCGCTTTACATTTACCACATTTGTAAAAGAACTATTGTTTGAAACATGTGCTGCCTTCGGAATTGTAGCGCTTGGTTTGTAATTTGATGCTACGATTGAGATACTATCTTTTCAATCCTTACAATTTAATAGAGTTCGATGCCGATCTTGTTTTCTATCATAGGTTGTTTGGAGTTTCGTAGTAATACTTTTTGATGTATTTTCTTTTGTTCCTTGTAAATCGAAAAAATCAATGGGCATAGTCATTAGCCCCAAGGGTTGGCTTGCCTTCGGAATAGAGTTAGCTACTGGATTAGCAAAATCGTCATTCCGAAGGCAAGCAATATTACTAGTTAAACGCTTTTTTTCTTGAACTCATACTTGATGAATTTCTGAATCAATTTGATCTTGTTTTCATTTTAAAAGGTGAGTTTGTTTCTTTAATTTATTAAATGTTTTTCGATGGTTTGTTTGTTGATGCTTCATATCAAGTAATTATTTTATGCCTAGTCTTCATATTTCATCATAACCTGTCCTTTGTCATCCCCTTTGGGGATAACGAATTACGAAGGCAATGTTGATGCTATGCAGACTATCAGGGTAGACAGTTCACTAATTCGCATAAAATAGAAATATTATAAGTTGTTCCTTTTAGCCCTTCGGGCAACTTCATTCCCTTCGGGGATAGGAACTCAATCAATAATCTATTTATTTTGTGAAAATGTATAGACCTAATCAAATGATCCTCGGATGCCCTATCATCGCTTTGCGATAAGCTGATAATATTGACCATTCCTAACATAGCAACATTGCCTTCGGAATTCGTCCAAAGGACAAGTTGCCAATGAAGTTGAGTATCAAGTTGATAATATCTATCGTTTAAGACTCACAAAAAACTATCATATCGATAGACCAATTTCTAAGCTAAGTTATTACTTAGTTTAGGGAATACAATTTATAAAAAAAAATAAATAAACTAACCATGAACACTACTGTACAAGCAGCAAAGGCAGTTGGAGCAGGATGCGCAACTGTAGCATTAGCAGGTGTAGGAACAGGTGTAGGTATCGTATTCGCATCTCTAATTTCTGGATTTGCACGAAACCCATCTTTAAAAGGACAGTTATTTAGTTATGCAATTCTTGGATTTGCACTAACTGAGGCAATTGCACTTTTCGCACTTATGATGGCATTCCTTATTCTATTCGCGTAGATTAAGTCCTTATCCCCTATGGGGATTAGCATTTTTTAGATTTAAAATCTGAGCAATCTGAAGTTATCCCCAAAGGGGATGAGTTGAGGATCAAGTTGGTAATACCCTCATCCCCTTTGGGGATAGGGACTACTTAAAAGACTAACCGGTTCATCATCTCCTACAAGGACAACTTTATGCCTTCGAAAATCAACTTCAGGTTGACACCCCCTACGGGGGTAATACATAACAAACACAAGAATAATAAACGGAAGCCTAGACATTCAAAAAAAAGGACGTAATAAAATACGAAAAGCCAGATCAAGTATGTTTACATACGAAAATTGAATTAGATAGAAGATCATTACCATCATATCTCTGGATTTCCTTAAGGGTAAACCCGGTAATTTATACCGATGTAAATTCATTTACATCACACTATGAAGCGAATTGAAATATCTTAGTAGCTTCAAGAACAAAAATCAACCGAGATTTCGTTAGTAGTGACGAGCGAACGCGAAAGAGGCAACTTCTATAGCAACTAACTTGACAGCTTTTTGGTAAATTTGTTGGAACACAATGCCTAAGAAGGTGATAGCCCTGTATCTTAAAAAAGTGTCAATTATTATAGAATAACAAGTAGGACGGAGCACGTGAAACTTTGTCTGAAGAAAGGAGGACTAGACTTCTAAGCCTAAATATATTTGAATGATCGATAGCGAATCAGTACCGTGAGGGAAAGGTGAAACAGTATCAATATATTATGACGTCATATCGCGCTACGTGCAATTTATGATTTCGTATGTATAATTTGAAGTGAAATAGATCCTGAAATTTATTATTTACAAGCAGTCGGAGTCTACAATTAGAGATGACGGCGTACCTTTTGCATGATGGGTCAACAAGTTGAAGTCGATAGCAAGCTTAAGACACTGAGTGTCGTAGGCGTAGAGAAATCGAGATCTAAACTAATCTTTAGTTATCTACTTCAGACTCGAAAGCAGGTGATCGACTCGTGACCAAGTTGAAGTTCCTGTACAAAGGAATGGAGGACTGCACCCGTAGGCGTAGCAAAGCTTTGGGATGAGTTGCGAGTAGGGATGAAAGGTTAATCAAACCTGCATATAGCTAGTTTTTTGCGAAATATATTTAAGTATAGCGTAACTAAAGACAGCAACATAAAGTTGCCAATGACAATGTCTATTTTGTTGGCAGGGGGTATATCACTCAATGTACGCGGGGGGCAACTAGCCTTACTAACTACAAAGAACATCAGAATACCTGTCAATTAAGTTATAGTCAGACTATCGGGGATAAGCTCTATAGTCAAGAGGGAAACAGCCCTCATCCTCTAGTAAGGTCCCTAAAAATATCTAAGTTAAAAAAGAGGGAGATAACAGAAACATTAGGGCACTGGGCTTAGAAATAGCCATGTGTTAAAGACCATGTAACAATGCACACTAACCATTAAAGTTTCTTCACTCTAAGAATGTAACGGGAATCAAGATATTTACCGAACTAGGGAAATACAGCAATCTAAATCCTAAACAGAGCAACATGAAGTTGCCAATGATCGTCCTTCGGACAATTCATCCTTGCTCATCTCCTTTGGAGATAGGGGATGAACGAAGGGGATAGCATATAAGCATATAGGAAGTGCAACCTGAAGTTGCCCGGGGGGCTAGTGCCTATGCCAATGAAAAGTCATATCGAAAGCGCTAACGCTTAGATAGTTATCCCCAAATAGTAACCCCACTAAGTCCGAGTTAGCACGCAAGTATCCCCTTCGGGAATGAAGGATTAACTAATCATTGGCAACTTCAGGTTGCTGTCCGAAGGACGATCATCCCCCTATGGGGGATATTTACGGGGATAGGCATAAAATATTAACTAAACAATGAAATTCCGAAAACGAAAAGATATGCTTCTACGATCTCGATATCAAAAGAATGAGACAAATATGATTCTTGACTCTTATTGAAAAAAAGTGTCTATTACCCCCTACGGGGGTGATGAACCAGAAAATAGTCGGCCCTCTGGACAACACCACCAAAGTTTAAAAGAGAATGGTAACTATTTAAGCACTGTAGAAAAAATGGACTCTGTAACTTTCGTATCAAATGAAGTTTTAGATGTATTTAAATCTGTCGCATCAAAGATGCGAACACCGACAGAACTTGCATTAGCTCGAGATTTAGAAGCATCAATTACTTTACATGGAAAATACTCTGTACACGGAAAGAATAATTTACGAAAGCCACGGGGTAAGCAATCAACGATTACAAAAGTTCATGGTCGTTGTGTGCAAACAAACCGAACTCGATCAGTGAGTCGATTATTTAAAATCTCTCGGCATAAAGTTCGTCAATTAGCAGTTAAAGGTAACATTCCTGGTTGTACAAAAGCAACGTGATAATTGTGCGTAGCGCTATCGTCCGAAGGACAATTAATCATCATCCTCATAGGGGAATTATCTATGCTGAGGCAGTTTATTAACAAAGCTAATGGGTTCATTGGCAATCTTAAGTTATCCTTCATCGTTTAATTGTCCGTAGGACGATCCCCCATAGGGGAATTAACAGCCAACTTGAGACTTCGTATATGTTGCTATGTTGATTACTTAAGGGGTTGTAGCTCAATTGGTAGAGCGTCTGCTTTGCACGCAGAAGGTTTCGCGTTCAAGTCGCGTCAACTCCAAAAATATGTGCGTAGCACTATCGCACTTTGGACAATCATCCCCTTCGGAGATAAGGGAATTATATTTATTGATCGTATTGAAAATCGCTATCTTCATTGGCAACTTCAGGTTGCTGTCCCTATAAAAGAAAGTATCGTAACTTTATCTCTTCGGGGATGAAACTAAACTTAATCCCTTAATGCGAAAAATTTTTTGGGTCGTAGCCAAGGGGTAAAGGCAACTCGTTTTGATCGAGTCATCGTGAGTTCGAATCTCACCGACCCATCATTATCGGTAATATATCAACATTGGCAACTTTAGGTTGCTCTTGCCTTCGGAAAAAAGTTGAGTATCAACTTGCTAATCTAAAAAGTTTAACTTTATAAGTTTACCCCCGAAGGGGATGATAGACCAATCCCCTATATAGAACTATTATAGTGCTAGTCTTCATGATGAAATTGGTAGCCATGCCGGATTTAAAATCCTGTGCTTTCTAGCGTCCCAGTTCGAATCTGGGTGAAGATAAATATATAGCCTTCATCCCCATAGGGTATAATGACTATACTTAGTGAAGTTATTGTTCATTGGCAACTTGAGCATGGGCACTAGCTTGCCTTATCCTTTTAAGAAACGAAGGGGATGAACCCCGGGATTTCGTATATGTTGCTGTTCATATAGTTGTAGCTAAATCACTACATTATTTAAAGTAAGCTTCCCCTACGGGGGATCATCCCCTTCGGGGATGAACACTTTCATTGACAACTTGTCCTTTGGACGAAAAATGTTGCTATGTTGCTATTATCAACTTCAGATTGACAGACATAGTCATTAGCTTATCCCCAGCAACCTAAAGTTGCCAATGAAGGGGATGAAACCACGGGTTGCTGTGCTAGTCAGCATAAAATAAACAAACTATGCCAACTTTAGAAACTATTGGGTTTATCCCTCAAGTAGCGCCATTAATGATTCTACTTCTTTTTTCTCTCGTATTAAATGTAAAGTTATTCTTACCAACAGTAGGACAAATCTTTGCAGTACGAAAACAATCTTCTTATGTATTAAGTAACGCTGAAGAGCTTCCTGTTTCTTCAACTTCTACAGCTCTTTCAACATCTATTTTTAGTTCTCCTGGATCTTTAGGAAACGCAGATTTTGGGTCAAGCCTTCATTCTGTTCTTCAAGATCAATTTTCTAAAAATGTAAACACTGAGTTAGCAGGTACTATTGAATCTTCAGATGAATCAAAAAAGCTTCAAACTTTAATTTCTTATAAAATTAAGTAAGCAACGTAAAGTTGCCAATGAGTTTTATCGTTTAGGATTCTTCATATTTCATCTGTCAACTTCAGGTTGCTGTGTATCTCCGTAGGGGATTGTGTGTAGGACGATCCTCATAGGCAATTCATTCCCTCGCAAAAAAGGAAAACGTTTAGCTTTTGGATTCAGAAGTAACTATCTCCTATGGTGATGAATGTCATATAGTTAAACCGCAAGTAATCCACCATCCGCACCTCAAATTTTAGCACAGCAACCTGAAGTTGACAATGAAAGATTAATCATCATCCCCGTAAGGAATTAATCTTTCGTGCTATAGACAATCCCCCGTAGGGGAATTTACAAAAATAAGAACAGGCGTAATCGTTATACGATAACTATACTACATACAGATCGTCAGATTATTAATCTGACGGCAACTTTAAGTTGCCAATTACATTATAAAAAAAAATGGATTGTAAAATAAAATCATGAGACAGTATATTTAATTTTTAAATTGATATTCAACTTCATTGGCAACTTGTCCTTTGGACGAATTCCGAAGGCAATGTTGCTATGTTAACATATTGGTGTATTAATAATATACTTCTAAAAGAACATTATGTTCTATTGATACTATAATTAGAGTTTGATCTTGGCTCCACATGAACCCTAGCAACCTGCCTTATACATGCGAGTCTAATGAATAATCTGCCATAGAGTACTTAATATTCTAGGTAATGATTTATGAATGGCGTACGAGTGAGTAATCGTCGGGAAGCTACCCCTAGTATCTGGTAATTCCAGTGAAAACAAATAAGGACTAGGGAGGCGCCCGGCTAGGATTAGATATGTTGGTGGGATAATAGCTTACCAAATCGAAGATCCTTAGTCATCCTGAGAGGGAGAATGGCCACGTCGGAACTGAAACACGGTCCGGGCTCATCTGAGCCAGCAGTAGGGAATATTGGACAATGGGCGAAAGCCTGATCCAGCAAGGTTGCGTGAGGGATGAAGGTCAATTGACCGTAAACCTCTTTCACCGAGGACGATTTTTGACGGTACTCGGAAAAGAAGCTCTAGCCAATCTCGTGCCAGCAGCTGCGGTAATACGAGAAGAGCGAGGGTTATGAATCATGATTGGGTGTAAAGCAGGATAAGGTGATAAGTACAAGTTTGAGGTCGACCGACCCACAGGGAGGGAGGATCTCGAAAACTAACTTGATTGAGGGATTACGGAGTTGAAAGCGGAACTATGAGAGTAGGGGTGTAATCCGTTTCATTTTCATAGGAACACCAAAAGTGACAAACAGCCAACTAGTAATCACCTGCCACTAGACCTGAAACCTAGGGTAGCAAAGCGGATTAGATACCCGCGTAGTCCTAGGCGCAAACGATGGATGCTCGTCGTCAACATATTGTTGATTGACCCAGCTAACGCGAAAGCATCCCACCTAGTAAGTACACTCGCAAGGGTGAAAACTAAATAGAATAGGCGGCCTTACAAACGACCAGAGGAGCATGCAACTTAATTTGATACTACGCAACAAACCTTACCTAGGCTTGCATTTTTACTGATGAGAGACACTCATACTGTCTACTTGATTATACTAATTTTTTTACAACATAATTCTTTCGAGGATCATGGGCAACTTCATGTTGCTGTATTCTTTAATTTAATCTATATGTAATAACATGTTTTGCATGGTCGTATTCAGCTCGATGTTGTGAAATGTTAGGTTAAGTCCTTTAACGAGCGCAACCCATGTCTTTAGTTGGAATGTATAAATGATGTAATTATTTATACATATTAGTTGACTTAACAGAAATTCTCACCCTATGGGTAATTATTCTGTTACTCACTAGAACCTCTCTAAAGATACTGCCGTGGAAAAAGCGGAGGAAGGAGTGGATGACTACAGATCAACATGAACATTATGCTTAGGGCTGTAAGCGTGCTACAATCGGACCTACAAAGGGCAGCAATGGGGCGACCCATCGCCAATCCTCAAAAGGTTTCGTTAATTAGGATTGAAGACTGCAACTCGTCTTCATGAATACGGATTTGGAAGTAATCGTAGAGAAGAGCGCTACGGTGAATAGGAAAATGTACGGTGTACTTCTTGCCCAGGTGAGACAGGCAATGATTGAATGATAGGATTGAGTGTTAAAACTCCACGCGTGTCTTCGCGTGCCAAGGAACCCACGGCGTAGTTCTCTCCTTCCTGAGGAGGTTCACGGTCGGAACGGGGTATAATGGGGGAGGTATTAATATTACCAAACTGAAATAAGGAGGCGCCATGACGTTGGACCTTAATCTTGGAAAGTATAACACCCGCGTTTCTTAAAACAACCGGGTGCGGTTATGGTTAACGTACAGTGAATCTAGTATTATGCATCGTAAGAAGTGATATAAGATGGTAGAAGGCTAATTAGCTATATCCCCCCTAGGGGGATGACTACTTAATATATAGAGGGCGGAGTATTTAACGACTGGGTAGTTAAATCAAGACAAACCAAAAACCCTCCGGTGTAGACTAGAAACCTAAGACCACATACAAATTATCCCATTCTGTTAACCTAGTAATGTATGTAGAAAGCGAACCAGAAAAAGCGCATTTAAATAAATTAAAAGTGCGGAAATCGTATACAATGGGGCGTTCTATGCAGCACCGTGCTGTAGACCCCAAAATCAGAGCTAATCATCCCCGAAGGGGATAGACCTGATGTATAGCGCTGCGACGCCCGGATGTTTCAAAATCAATTCCCCATGGGTGATAACTTCAAACACCAGGAGGCGACTAGAATGGTCCATATTATGTCTGCATGCAATAGGATGGTCACCAAGCAAATGGCGCCGTGTAATGCGGCGCATAGCGGGGTAAAGGTAAAACATTAATGTAAATCCGTCCCGCGACGCGAAAGCGTGCTAAATTGACCGATGAGCACTCTCAGCGACAGATAACATTTATTAGAAATGCAATACGAAATCGCTGAGAATTACATAAGCGGAAACTTACGGAAAACGCGAAAACTGATGGAAAAGTTGACCAAACACGAAGCAGCTATTAGCATCGCCGTTAAAAAAGTAACCGCAAAAACATCAAGACGGATGGTCCGATTCTGATGATGTGAATGTCATCCATATTACCAGTATAATGTCATCCATATTACCAGTATACAATGAGGTCCGATTCTGATGATGTGACCGACAAGAAAAGGAAAACCTAATATTATTACAAGGTGCCCCTGATTGAGTTGGTAATTCCACCTAATAAGTGGAACCACTTAACCTTTGAACAGGTTAAGCGGATGCTTAGCGAGCGGTGTAGGTTGAAAGACCTACGCACCGTTCTAAGGAGGGGGAAAGTTGCAAGACTGACCTACCTCTAACCACGCCTCAAGAGTGGATTCAATTAAAGGTTCAAATTTTTTTTGGTTCTAGTCACAGCTAACTTAATAATTAGTATGTGCCTTACATCAAAACTCCGAGATATGGATTCACGATTGTGGTAAAGCTGAAACAAGGTAACTCTAGCGGAAGCTGGTGTTGGACCAAAATATAAAAAAACATATTATTAATTCCCCTAGGGGGATGTTATCCCCTTCGGGGATGACGATTTAACATGTAAAACGCCTGATAAAATATATCAACATACACATATACACTCAAGAGCAACATCATCATAAGATATCTTATAGACCCCTATACCCCTATAAGCTGTCGATGAATAATAACTGGGCATAGTCATTAGTTTGCCTTATCCCCGAAGGGGATGAACCACGGGAAAGATGGCTGAGTTGGCTTAAGGCAGTTCTTTGCTAAGGAACCGAACAGTAAATAAACTGTTCCGCGGGTTCGAATCCCGCTCTTTCCTACTAAGTAAACAACACACACAGCAATCTATACGAAGTCTCAAGTTGCCAATGGTGAGGTCATTAACTGTCTATTTAATAATTTCTTTATTTAAAAGCTACCTATAGGTATGGTTATCCTTTTAAGAAACGAAGGGGATGATTAAAGTTCACTTGGTTAGCTTCGTAGGAGCTGAAGGTCAACATGAAGTTGATTTCCGAAGGTATAGATAACCTCTAGATATAATTCCGAAGGCAATATAGAGACACTTTATCCCCTTCGGGGATGAAAGTGCCAAGTTTATGCGTTAAAGTATTTGTTACATAGTCAAGTACAGTAATCTTCAAAAGATACGGCTTCTACACAAATTGGCATGAAACCATGTCGGCTTCCACAAATCTCAGAACAGTTACCATAATAGATACCTGGTCGAGGAATGAATAAAGCGATTTGGTTTAGACGACCTGGACATGCATCCATTTTAACTCCAAGAGAAGGAACAGCTCAACAATGTAGAACATCAGCAGCAGTTACAATAACTCGAATGTGTTTTTGGATTGGAAGTACAAGTCGGTTATCTACTTCTAATAGTCGTAAATCTCCAGATTCAAGATCTGACTCATCTTTTAAATAAGAATCGAATAATAAAGCATCATCTGCTTCAATAAGTTGCTCTCCATCTACTGTTAAGTCAGTTGAATACTCATATGATCAATATCATTGGTGTCCAATACACTTAATTGTTAATGAAGGTTCTACAACTTCGTCAATCGAATATAATAAAGCCATTGAAGGAAGTGCAATTACAAGAAGAATAAGAGTTGGAATAACAGTTCATCCTAATTCTAATGCAGTTCCGTGAACCGTTTTATCTGGTAAGTTATAAATCTGTCGGAAAGCTGGTGTTGAATGTGTTTCCTCCATATCGAAGAAATAAATAGTTCGGACTAATAATCAACATACAAAAATAGACAGAAGAACAACAAGAAACATAACATCGTGGTGAAGGTTAATAATTCCCGCCATTGTAGGACTAGCTGGATCTTGGAAAGATAGCTGTCATGGGTTTGACGAGTGAATAACCGCGTCTGTAGTATCAGCTAGAACAAATCAAGCTGCTACAGAGGGTGTATTTAGTAAAGAAAAAAAGTTCATAGTGGATAATTTTATTTTATGCCGTCAACCCGTGCTTCTTAAAAGGCTAATGACTATGCCTGTCAACCTAAAGTTGATAATATACGAAGTCTCAAGTTGATTTCCGAAGACATAGATAAGTTGTCCTTTGGACGAAAAATACACCGCATAAAATAATATACACCAGTCTTTACTCGATACTTAGTATGCCTTCGTCATCCCCCTACGGGGTATAACTCATCCTCTTCATCATTGGCAACTTGTCCTGCCTTCGGAAATCCCCATAGGGGATGAATGTTGCTGGGGATAACTTCATGTTGACTTCAGACGAATTGCGAAGCCAATGTTGATAGGTTGCTAGAGTTCGGATAGGCTATTAATTGTTGTTTCACCTTTCCTAAAAATAAAACTATCATAAAAAATAATGAGTCAAAAAGTAAATCCTTTTATTCATCGTTCCAATCAGGTAACGCGTTTAAACCGTCAACCTACTAATATTCATGAAATCTTTTTTTCTGAGCCTAAGCGAGGAAAATGAGGATTAAACTCATATACACGTGTGTTTCATGAAGATCAAACAATTGAAACTTATTTAGAGGGTTTCTTTCGAACTTTTGGTTTCTATCAACAAACTTGTTTCATTGAGAGACAGTGTAACCAAAAAGTATCTGTAACTTGTTATGTGTTAAGAACTCCTCAATCACGAGCTCGGCCTAATATGATTTGACGATCATCTAAAGAAAAATTACTTCAAGAAGGGTTAGATCAAGGTTGAATTCCTGCGTTACTTTTACAGACAATCTCAAAAATTGTAACTTATACATCTCAAACTACAAGTCAATCGTCATTCCGAAGGCAAGCATTATTAAAGGGCCTCAAAGGGAGCAATGTACGAAGTAAATTACCAGTATATTCAACAACCTTAGGTACCTTCGCTGTCCATGGACAGCAACCAAATATTACTTCGGTTACATCTTCAAATGGAGATTATAATAGCGCAAAGAATATGTTCACCGAACAATCTAGATTTGACGCATATTGAACGAATTATGTAGCCTCTCAATCGTCATCCCCGAAGGGGATCACGTCCCCCGTAGGGGAATTAGAAGGGGCATCCCCTGACAAAGTATCTCCTTCGTGATGATCTCATCGAACTTGACATAGTACGGTATATACCCCTACCACTGAATCTACGTTTGATGTAACTTTTAATGTTATTCCGGTTGATTCTTTAGCAAGTAGCTCAAAACTTATTGCAGATTATATGGCAGATAAAATTGAACAGTCATCACCTATTCAGGGTCTTTTTAAAGAGGTTACAGAAGCTCTTGAACTTGCAAGTAACGATCAAAATAGTATTGAGTTAGATAATACTAAGTTGTCTTCTTCTTCCATTACTGGTTTTCGTATTTCTTGTTCAGGACGTCTTCAAAAAAATTCTCATTCAAAGCCTCAAGAAATGGCTGAATCTTTAACTGTAACTCGAGGTGTTCTTCCGTTGAACAGTTTTAAAGAAAACATTGAATTTACACAAACTTCTGCTACAAATGCATTTGGAACATGTGGAATTAAGGTGTGAATTAACCGGTCAACATAAAGTTATCCTTGCTCATCTCCTTTGGAGATAGGGGATGAAAGTTGCATAACCTCCGATTAACTAGTGCCTTCGGAAATCAACTTGGGACTCCGTATTTTCTGACAACTTGGTACTGGGTATATTATCAACTTCAGGTTGACAGGTTGCTGTTCATAGGGATATCCCCACAAGAGATAAGCTCGCGTTTTTAGCTCAATTGGATTAGAGCAATAGTTTTCGAAGCTATAGGTTACAGGTTCAAGTCCTGTAAAGCGCTACTCCGCAACATATATGAAATCTGAAGTTACCTTCATCCCTTATGGGGATAGACTTCGTATAGGTTGTTGGGGATTTCCGAAGGCATGTTGATATGTTGACCCGAAGGGGATGAAGTGCCTCATTAGCTCAATTGGCAGAGCGTTTGTTTTGTAAGCAAAAGGTTTTCAGTTCAACTCTGAAATGAGGCTAGTTATACCAGTCTTCATCCCCTATGGGAATAGGCCCGGGGGGCTAATAACTATGCCAATGACGAAGTGTTAACATATTACGTGATAGTTAGGAGGAGTAGCTTAATGGTAAAGCGTCGCACTGTCTATGCGAAGATTGAGGGTTCGAGTCCCTTCTCTTTCGTGCAGTTGTTGCCTTCGGAATATTAAGAGTATCCTCGAAGAGGATGAAGTTGCCAATGACGAAGGGTCCCCATATCATCCCCGAAGGGGATAACTAAAAAATTTGTAACAGGTGGCCATGTAGCATAACGATAATGCAAGGAATTGCAAATTCCTTGAAGACAGTTTGACTCTGTCCGTGGCTTTAATAATATAACTAGTTCATAGGGGTCTCCCCTCCGAGGATAACCTTGCCTTCGGAATTCGTCCAAAGGACAAGTTGACAATGAAGCGGCATAAAAAATAAGCACGACTAATGAAACAACTTAAATTACAGGTTAATAACAATGAAAAAAATTGTCCGAAGGAGGATTCTCTTCAGGATTTAAATAAATCTGTACATACTGATACTTTAGCACAGCAACATGAAGTTGCCAATGGAAGTACGATTAATAAATCAACAAGTATGTTACAATTTACAATTAAGCAATCATTGCAAGCACAACTTCAATTAGGACATTCTACTTCTGAATGAAACCCTTTAATGGCGTCCTTTTTACAAGGCCATAGAAACAACCATCATATTTTCGATATGTCAACAACTTGTTTACATTTAAAACGAGCTCTTCAGGTGCTTTCACAAAATGCATGTCAAGGTGGCCAAACCTTGTTTCTTGGTAAATCACCAAAAACGACTACAGGTAGCTCAAAAAAAACCAATCCCTATATGAGAATCTTAGAAACTGCGGCTGTAACATGTCATCAGCCTTATTTTAATGGAGATCTTCAATCATGAACTAGTGGTACGTTTACAAATTGAAATGAATATTTACATCATATGATTAGCTCCGTAGGAGCTGAAGGACAATTAGAAAAACAAAATGGGAAACCGTTTGAAACAGACCTTGAAGACCTATCTAAACCAGCTTATACCAATACTACATCACGGTACAAGTATGGTCCTGGTGCAATCGAACAAAATATGGGTGTAAATCTTAAATCTAATCCAACAGCTTCAGAACTTATAATGGGTAAACAATGATGTCCACCAAGCTTGCTATTTGCAATCGGTATTCAAGGACTAGAGCAACCATTACGAGAAGCTCATAAAATTGGTATTCCTATTATCGCTGTTGTGGATTCAAATTGTAATCCTAAGCTTGCAGACAAATATATTGACTATATTATTCCTGCAAATGATGACTCAGTTCGATCTTACGCATTCTTATGTTCTCTTGCAAGCAAAGCAATTAATGATGGTTGCCTTCGGAAAAAATAACTTTATTTACATTGCCTACATTGCCTTCGGAATAGGTTGCTGCGCCTCTATTCAATCTAAGTTATCCTTGCCTTCGGAATACGAAACGAAGGGGATGAGTATTAAAATTCAATCGTCATCCCCTATGAGGATCTCCCCATGGGCAGCAACCTGAAGTTGCCAATGATTGCGCTAAATCACAGGTTAACGGCAACATACGTATAAAACATAAACACTTAAATACTACATTTAAATTATTGTTCAATAGATATTTTATACAGCAACATGTACGAAGTCTTAGGTTGTCAATGAAATAGTTAATTCCCCTAAGGGATCGTCCTACGGACAATTATTGATATGTCTTCGGAAATCAACTTGGGACTCGGTATATGTTGACGACTTAGGACTGAGTATATTATCAACTTGGGACTCCGTATATCACCCCCTATGGGGGTAAGCATAGTCATTAGCTTGCTTATCCCCGGAGGGGATGAATCACGGGTTGCTCTTCGGACATCAAATTCGATAGGATTATTGCAGAGATTTACTACTTCACTGGTAAATTCAAGTCATCTTCTTCGAGGATAACTTCATGTCGAGTTCTATTTTTTATCGGGGCGACTGAAGAGACTTGAACTCTTAACCTTCGCAATCACAACGCGACGCTCTAACCAATTGAGCTACAACCGCCATATATTATGTTATATCGTTACTTTCCGAAGGCAACTGCCCATAGGAGTATCTATGCCTTCGGGAATCAACTTCATGTTGACTCTTAGGGAATTTGTATCATTGGCATAGGCACTAGCTTGCCTTATCCCCGAAGGGGATGAACTCCGGGCAACTTTAGGTTGCTGTCCGAAGAACGATACCCCCAGACTAACTGAGTTAGCGAGTATATTATTAACTTTATTATCAACTTTAAGTTGACAGGTTGATGGATTATTCCATTCCCCCTCATCAGTAGATAACTACAAATAAGAAAAGTCATACAACATCTACAAAATGTCAGTATCACGCTGCCGCTTCAAACCCAAAATGGTGTTGTCGCGTAAAGTGACCTTTAATTAATCGAAGAAGACATACGAATAACATAACTGTTCCTACTTGTACATGAAGACCGTGGAATCCTGTAGCTAGAAAGAAAGTTGAACCATAAACTGAATCAGAAATATGGAAAGGACTTTCAACGTATTCTAGAGCTTGGAATCCTGTGAAAAATGCAGCAAGAACAACTGTAATTGTTAAACTTACAATTGCTTCTTTTCGGTATCCCGCAACGATAGCGTGGTGAGCTCAAGTTACAGAACATCCTGAAAGAAGTAAAATTAATGTGTTTAAAAGAGGTACTTCTCAAGGGTTAAAGGCTTGAATTCCTTGAGGAGGTCATGTGTTTCCAATTTGAATTGCTGGAACAATTGATGAGTGAAAGAACGCTCAAAAGAAAGCAAAGAAGAACATAATTTCCGATACAATGAACAGAACCATACCAATTCGGTGAGATTTCTGAACAGCAGTCGTATGAAGTCCTTCAAAAGTTGCTTCTCGAATTACATCTCGTCATCATGTAAACATTACAAATCACATCATAACTTGACCTAATGGAAGTGCATAGTTACCAATTTGGTAGCTGTGCATGAAACAAACAGCTCCTGTAGTAATACATAAAGCTGTTAAACCTGCAAATGCTGGTCATGGTGAAGGTGTTACAAGATGGTAAGGATGTGCCGGATAATGAGATCCGTAAATAGAAGTTGGAGCCGTTGGGTGGCTTGGAGTTGATTTAAATAAATTTAGCATTATTAAAAAGATTTTTTTTTGCCCAAAGGGCTATTTTGTTATAGAAAGCTAACCTACGGTGCTGAAGTTGGCAATGAATACCGATTAAAACAGCAACTTATACGAAGTCTCAAGTTGTTAATGAGTAATTCAGTGTGCATAGTCCGTTAAGGGGATAGTGTCTTCGGAAAACACTATCGGGTACCTTTTCACATCAAGGGAACTTTAGTTCATCCCTTACGGGTATAGACTGTCATCCCCTTGGGGGATAAGGTTAACTTTTATGCCGTCAACATGAAGTTGATAATATGGTTCATCTATTTCATCCCCTACGGGATCATCCCCTTCGGGGATAACTTCAGGTTGAGAGGTTGCTGTTCGAAGAACGATCATTGGCAACTTCATGTTGCTCTGTTTAGGATTCCCTTATGAGGATAAGGCAAGGATGACGATTATCCCCCTATGGGGGATGACTTGGTACTTCCAACACATACGAAGTTGCTAACTTAAGAGAAGGATATAGTGCCTTCGGAAATAGATAGCAACCTATACGAAGTCTCAAGTTGCCAATGATCATCATCCCCTTACGAGGGATAACTTGGGACTCCGTATATGTTGACAACTTGGGACTGGGTATGTTATCAACTTGAGATTGACAGGTTGCTGTCCGTAGGACGATCCCCGTAGGGAATTAATCTGCGGTTGGTACCGGGCATAAAATAATCATGATTACTGACAACTTATTTTTAATTGTAGCATTTACAGTGCTAACTGTCCTTCTTGGTGCAACCTCATCTGTGTTGCTAGTACCCGCTTGACGAAGCCAATTAGTTGAGCAAGGCTCAGCGCGTATGTCTTCTGCAGATAGCCAGTACTTCAAGTCTTTTATCTTATCACTTTCAGAAATTTGAAAACGAGTTCTCTTTTTAATTCCCGGACTTTTTGTAGGTCTTATTTGTCTTTCTATGATTACAATCACTAACTTTAGCTTATCTTGAGTTCTTATTAATGTTGTAAAAGCATTAGCAATTATTGTTCCTCTTTTAATTGCAGTTGCTTACTTAACGCTTTTAGAGCGTAAAGTAATGGCTTCAATGCAACGTCGAAAAGGGCCTAATGTTGTAGGTCTATATGGTCTTCTTCAACCTCTTGCAGATGGATTAAAACTTTTTTTAAAAGAAACAATTATTCCCGCAAGCGCGCATAAAGGTATCTTTATTTTATCTCCTATTTTAACATTCTTCTTAGCCGTAATGGGTTGAGCAGTTATTCCTTTTGGAGAGGGTATGGTATATGCCGATATTAACGTAGGTATTTTATATATGTTTGCTGTAGGTGGATTAGGAGTATACGGGGTTATCTGTTCTGGATGATCAAGTAACACGAAATATTCATTTATTGGTGCTTTACGATCTGCAGCGCAAATGATTTCTTATGAGCTTGGTATGGGATTTATTCTTCTTCTTATCTTTTTAATGGTAGGAAGTCTAAACCTAACGGATATTGTTCTTGCTCAACAAAAAGTTTGATTCTTTATTCCTTTATTCCCTGCAGCTATGATTTGACTTGTATGTATTCTTGCCGAAACTAATCGAGCCCCTTTTGATTTACCAGAAGCGGAAGCAGAACTAGTTGCAGGATATTTTACAGAGTATTCAGCCATGGGATTCGCACTTTTTTTCTTAGGTGAATATTCAAATATGATTCTTATGTCTGCATTAACTATTATTCTCTTCTTCGGAGGTTGAATGGGTCCATTTTTACCTGGATTTATTTGAATGGGATTTAAGATCGTATGTGTTCTTTTCGGATTCATTTGAGTTCGAGCTGCATTTCCACGATATCGTTTTGACCAGCTTCTTGCTCTTGGATGAAAATGTTTTTTACCTTTCTTATTAGGGTATTACATGTTCGTTGCAGGCCTTCTATACGCTCTTGATTGATTACCAAATTAAGTCAACATATCAACATGCCTTCGGAAATCCCCAGCAACCTATACGAAGTCTCAAGTTGCCAATGAAGGGGATAAGACAAGCTAGTGGCTATGCCCAAGTTAATAATAACTTGCGATCTAGCCCGATGTGGATGTTACCATTATTTATATTTTAATACTACTTTTAATTATAGCACATCAGTTATTAGAAGTTAGTTAGGCCAAGGAGCAATCCCCATAGAGAATTCCCCGTAGGGTATGCTTAAAGATCATCCCCTTCGGGGATAATGATCCCCCGTAGGGGAAGTAGGCTTCGTATATGTTATCCCCGAAGGGGATGACTTCTATATATATTCCTATTTCTTTTTAATTTCTTTTCGTTTTACAAATTCATTTTGATAAATTTCTCCACTTTCTGTTTCAAAACGATCACAAAGGTAAATACCCGACCCCTTGTAAGGATCAGGGCGCTTATATGATTTAATTTCTGAAGCAACATCTTTTAAAAGTTTTCAATTTGAACTAGTAAGAAGTAAGGGTTGGCTACTCGCTTGTTGTTGTTGGTCAGTTGGGCAATAAATCGTTACTTCCGCAGGAATAGGGTAGGCTGTAATTGCAGATTTACCAACTTTAAGAATTAAAAGCTTTAGAGCACCAGATGAGTTTGAGTCGCTTGATGAATTAGTTGATCCCTCAGGTAGTGTGTGGATATATTTAGATTCAAAGTCTAGCGGAAGGTCTTTGATCTGCTTAGTCAAAACATAAGCTCGAAAACCAATTCCAACAAACCTTAAATTTACGAAAAATAGAGACGATTTCATAGCTTAATTTTATGCTATCTTCAGCATTTTTCATTGGCAACTTTAGGTTGCTATCCCCCTATAGGGGATGAGTCGGTAATATAATCTATAGATCAGTAACCTAAATCCCCTACGGGGGATACCCGGGGTTCATCCCCTTCGGGGATAAGGCAAGCTAATGACTATGCCAATGAACCGCAGGCCATAGTCCCCTACAGGGACACAAGGGAGGCAGGATTTGAACCCGCGACTTACAGCTTTGAAGGCTGTCGCTCTACCACTGAACTACTCCCTCTTTTAGTATTCCCTCTAAGGGTCGTTGACTTCGGAATACGTACAGCAACCTATCAACTTGACACTGCGCACATGTTATATCCCCATAGGGGATGAACGAAGGGGATGATGAACTTTATGCCTTCGGAAATCAACTTCAAGTTGACAGGTTGCTGTCCGAATCACCCCCTACGGGGGTAACGACTCTTCATAGGGAGTTTTATGTTGATGTGTTGTTATTATCCCCTTCGTTCATCCCCTATGGGGATACCCCTATAAGCAAGGATGAATTGTCCGAAGGACGATAGCGTTACGCGCAATTCCCCTACGGGGGATCCTCTTAGAATTATTTTTTTTTAATCACTTTGTGAACTGTTGCTTTTCGCGTTGATGAAAACTCGCCAAACCTATGCCCCACCATTTCTTCAGCGATAGTAAGCGGCACAAATGTTTTTCCGTTATGTACTTCAAAAGACATTCCAATAAATTGAGGTACAATTTTGAATGCTCGACTTACAACTTTATACCGTTTTTGTCTTAATAAAGCTCAACGGTCATAAAAAGAAAGATCCCCTTCAATATTTTCAACATCTAATTCTCATTTGTTTGATTTAGGTGTTTCGCCATGAGCTAATTGATGTAAAGTGGCGTATTGTTCTAATTTTTCCATTAATTCAATTAATAATCGTTCATTCAAGTTAGTCTTTTCAAGAGTCGTATGTTGGTTCATTTATTCGTTTTATGCCCAGCAACAAATACGAAGTGCAACTTGAAGTTATCCCCGAAGGGGATGACGAAGGCAATACTATTGGTCTCCCATAGGGGATGAGCATAGTCATTAGCTTGCTTATCCTTGGTTGTAAACAAAATCCCTATAGGGGATGAACCACGGGCGTGCCGAAGGCGCTAACGCCTAAATAGTCCCCCGTAGGGGAAGTCTTCATGTTACATATAGGCTGATTAGATGCATAAAAACAATAAACAACCTATGAAACTACGACTTCTTAAATCCCCCAACCCTATTTTACACTTAGTCGATCACGCGGTTAGCTACCCAACTCCTTCAAACATTTCTTATCTTTGAAACTTTGGGTCTCTAGCAGCGGTTTGTCTAATTATTCAGTTAATTACAGGTATTTTTCTTGCAATGCACTATGCAGCTAACACTGAATACGCATTTGCTTCTGTAGAGCATATTATGCGAGATGTTCCTTATGGATGACTTTTACGATATACTCACGCAAATGGTGGTTCAATGTTTTTCATTGTAGTATATGCTCATGTATTCCGAGGACTTTATTATGGATCATACCGATCTCCACGAGTTGTCGTTTGACTAATTGGTGTAGGTATTATGCTAGCAATGATGGCAACAGCTTTCTTAGGATACGTACTTCCTTGAGGACAAATGAGTTTTTGAGGAGCTACAGTAATTACTAACTTATTCTCAGCTTTCCCTTATGTAGGGCCTACAGTTGTAGAATGAATGTGAGGAGGTTTTTCTGTTGATAATGCAACATTAAACCGATTCTTTAGTCTTCATTACCTTCTTCCGTTTGTAATTGCTGCTTTAACAGCTCTTCATATTACAGCTCTTCACCAACATGGATCAAGTAACCCATTAGGAACAATTTCAAACACAGATAAAATTTCATTTGATCCTTACTTCACAGCAAAAGATCTATTTGGAACAATTGTATTTGTAATGTTCTTTTCATTTTGAGTATATTTCGCTCCAAACTACCTAGGTCACCCTGATAACTATATCGAGGCAGACCCAATGGTAACTCCGGCACATATTGTACCTGAGTGATATTTTTTATGTTATTATGCAATTCTTCGAGCCATCCCAGACAAACTACTGGGAGTATTAGCTTTATTTGCATCAATTCTTGTACTTGCTGTTCTTCCATTTATTACAGCTTCAACCGTTCAAAGTTCAGCTTTCCGACCTCTATATCGAGTTTGTGTTTGACTATTTGCGGTAGATTGACTTCTTCTTACATGATTAGGAGGATGTCCTGTTGAAGATCCTTATGTTACAATGTCTCAAATTGCAGGAGCACTGTATTTTGCTTTCTTCTTAATTATTTTACCGTTTTTATCACGTGTAGAGTATTGATTAATTCCAGTTCCTACTACAAACGGTAAGAACTAATTCCCTTCGGGGATGACGATTAGAGCATTAAGTCTTCCATTCCTTCAGGATAAGTTAATAAGTTGACGAAAAAAATCCCCCATAGAGGAACTCCCTACGGAGATCGTCCTACGAACAGCAACCTGAAGTTATCCCCGAAGGGAATGATGATTGATTTAGTAACCTGGTAGTCTTCGGTAGCTTAATGGTAAAGCAGTGCTCTGTTAAAGCAACGATTTGTGGGTTCAAGTCCCACCCGAAGAGCATTTTCATTGCCAACTTGTCCTTTGGACGAATTCCGAAGGCAAGGTTACTGTAATTATTAAAAAATATTTATATAGTTTAAAAGTAAATATTAAGTGTGAAATTAGATTAGTGCCTTCGGAAAGGGTTTAAGCTCATAGGGGTCCCCCCTTTAAGGATAACTTCAGGTTGACAGGTTGCTTTTCGTACTAACTTGATTGGACCCGATAGGCTTGCTATCCCCATAGGGAATGAAGATGAAAAGGGACAAGTATTTAACCGCTAGCGTTTCACCCCCGTAGGGGGTAGTCACTCGATTAATTTTTCGGATAAGACCCCTGGAGGAATTGAACCTCTTGGCGTCCATCCAATCGTTTTACGCCATCGGTTTAGAAGACCGGTATTGGGTCAGGGGACACATATAATCTTCATCCCCTATCTCCAAAGGAGATGAGCAAGGATATAACGCCAAACTTACCACCCCCTACGGAGATAACATTTCATTGGCAATTTGTCCTTATAGGGGTCTAGGGGTCTCCCCATAGGGGATGAACGAATTTTTTAAGAAACGAAGGCAAGGTTGCTCTTCATCTTTAGATAAGCCTGATTATTTGGGTCTGGCAAATACAATTTTAGTTGAAATGCCTAACTGAGATGAAATTTTAGAAAAGACTTGACGTACAATCGAAACATCTACTTGAGGCCCAACTTCAAATAAAATTTGACCTGCACGAATTGGGCAGACTCACGCATGACGCTCTCCTTTTCCTTTTCCCATTCGGTGACCTTGATCTTGTTTATAAAGTGGTTTATAAGGAAAAGCTCGAATTCAAACAGGAGCTTCTCGCTTAATAGCCCGTCTTAAAAGACGACGGCACGTTTCAAGTTGTTGCAGACTAATCATAAATTGATCATTTGCTTGAAGACCATAAAAACCAAAAGATACAGATGCGCCTTTCTTTGCAAGAGTTGAACCTAAATAATTTTTTTGATATTTACGGTATTTTATATTTCGTGGTGATTTAATCATTAAAAGATAATTTTATTTTTTTGTTATTCGCATCGAGGATGTTAGTCTATATCCAGCAACATATACGAAGTCTCAGATCATCCCCTAAGGGGATAATAATGAAGTCTAAATGAATATATAGACCGTAGCAGTCACGAATATAAGTTTTATGCAGGAGCTATATTCAAACCAAAACCAATATCCCCTTCGTTTCATCCCCTTCGGGGATAAGGATGATCCACATGAAGTTAATAATAAGCTTCAATTTTTAAAACAGCAACCTAAAGTTGCCAATGAAAATTGTTAAGATATGTATTAACTACATATATAAATGTTGGTAATATATTTTAATCGTCATCCTTGCTTATAGGGGTATCCCCACAGGGGATGAACGAAGGGGATAATATCCCCGTAGGGAATTAAATGTCTTGAGATGGATTTGAACCATCGACCTATTGATTTTCAGTCAATCGCTCTACCCCTGAGCTACCAAGACTTTTTCATCCTCTATGGGTCTAAGTAATAACTTTAATCTATAAAATTGTCTTCCATTATTCCCATAGGAGATGATTGAGCTATTCTCTTTGCCTATAGGGGTATCCCCATAGGGGATGAATAGACCACATAATTTTATGCGTCAGGCTGTAGCTCACCTTTGACCGAAGAGGGGTTAACTATTTAGTCAGTAAACTTTAATTCTCTTATGGGGATCGTCCTTTGGACAGCAACCTGTCAACCTGAAGTTATCCCCTTCGTTCATCCCCTATGGGGATACCCCTATAAGCAAGGATAACTTTAGGTTGCTATCTTTATTGGAAACGGCAAGTCATAGCTTATACTCTCCGGGGATGAACTAGCATATTCGCCCTGTGGGCAATTAACCGTAAGTTATTTACCACTTTCATTGGCAACTTTAGGTTTCTGCGGTTAGGTATTATCAACTTCATGTTGACTTGATTTAACGCGAAGTAATTAAAGATTGCGGTAACGCTACCAAATTAGAAGTCATTGGCAGATAGCTTCGCTGGCAATATGGGTAAAGACCTTGGTTTGCTAATAAATGTGAAGAGACAGAGGTTGTGCTTTGTTTTGTGAAGTTTGTTGTAGGCGCTGAAGATGAAAATAAAGATTCCATGTGATACCCACTTGCTTGTAAACAAAGTCCCGCAGAAGCTACACTCATGACTCCAAATGAAAATTCCCCTACGGGGGATCACTCTGTGGTCAATTGAGTTACTGATTCATTACCCCCTGCGGGGGTGATACCCGCAGTTCGTACTGCATGAATTGAAGCTGGAAATTGGTAAAATAAAGATCCCCCTGAATGATAACAGTCTAGCTTTTTTGACTCGCTAGCAGAGCTAACAGGTGGCAATTTTGACCCTGAAACAGTGGGTGAGGTATTCATACGATTTCAATAACCGCTTAACTTAGGAACTTTTCAATATAAGAAATCTCCTGGTGTAAGTGTTGTGGATGGCTTCGCTGTTTTTCCATAAGTTTCTACAATGTTTCACTCATTACGATGCCTTCGGAATTCATTAGTTTCTCCTCGTGCTGGCACGAGATTGTCTAAAAAAGTTGCCTTCGGAATTGTAGCTCCTCCTGCTAGCAGGAGATTCATATCTTTAGCACGTAAAATACCAATATGCTCATGTTGAAGTGCTTGCCGTGCTTCCGTTAAGCTTGAAAACCAACTATGTTTTCAAAGTAAACGATCCGCACGATTTTCTAATACTATAAGAGAGTTTGTTGTTGTAGTTTCCTTAACTTTACCTCCAGATAGATAATATCACCATTTCATTTTTTGTTTTGCACGTAACTTATCTGAATATGTATTTGAAATTTCTTGACTTGCTAAATGCTCCTCTTGAATATAAAAACTATTTGCATGAGATGATCCTCGGTCTTCGAAATTGTCAGATTTATGCACTTGGCCGAAAGTCTGGGTAGTTGCTAAAGAATGTGAGTTTTCTTTCATCCACGAGTGGATAGGTGTTAAATTGTCCGTAGGACGAAGTATATTATTAGCTACAGATTGGTATGTATCTTGAGTTGTGGACCGTACTATTGTATCATAAGGACGCGTACCTACTGTTCCTGCAGCAGATACATCATCAAGTCACGATCAATCTTCAAATCCCTCTTGTTCGATTGTATAGTCACGCGTTAATTGAAAACATGATTGCGTTGAATCGCGCGTAGCGTTATCGTCCTTCGGATAATTATCCTCAGTTTCTTCATAAATCTCAGGTTCGTGGGTGTCTAAAGCTCAAGAAGATGGAGGAGTAACACATCATGAGTTTACAGAATGCACATCACAGTGTGCTGAAATATTCTGAACATTAGTTGGTCGTAACATTGTCCCTTCTCACAGACCCATACGAGTAACTACATCATCCTGAAGAGAAATTGTTGTCCCCGTAGGGGATGAACTGTGCGTAGCACTATCTTTCGTAGGGGACTTATGTCCTGGAAGGTTAACTAATTGTCCTTCGGATGATTCTCTTCAGGATTTATGGCTATTAGAAGTTACTACTCAAGATTGTTTTTGTACGGTAGGTACTCCCCCCGGTAATAATGATCAAGATAAACCATAAGTAGCTGTATCTGACATGTAATCACGTAAAGATGTTACACAAGAATGTAATTGTGTAGCCGTCATTAAGTCACAAGTCATTTTTAAATCTGAAGAACATACATTACGGCTAGTTGCGTCAGTAGAAAATAAATTAGTTTGCATTGAACTTGGCATAGGCACTAGTCCCCCGGATAAGGTTGTCATGCTATTATTTTTTTGATTCACAATGTTAAGGCTCATTCTACTTTTTATGCTCAGAGGTGAACGTCATCCCCTTCGGGGATAACTTCACCCCCGTAGGGTAAAGGTTAATGGCCATCCCCTATAGACTTCGTACATGTTATCCCCCTATGGGGGATGATGAGCATAAAAAATAAACAAATATATGTCTCTTATTTATTCTGAATGATGCGCTATTTTATTATTTATTGTAGTTTCTGTTTTACTTTCTTGTGTTGTCTTTGGACTTTCTTATGCATTTATTGCACGATCTCCTAACCTAGAAAAAAGCTCTGCTTACGAATGTGGATTTAACCCTTTCGAAGATGCACGAGTTAAATTTGATGTTCGTTTTTATGTGATTGGAATTCTATTTATCGTTTTTGATTTAGAAATTATCTTTCTTTGTCCATGGTCTGTTGTTTTGCGAAAAATTGACTCTGCCGGATTTTGAGGAATGATGCTTTTCTTAATTATTTTAACTGTAGGTTTTGTAGTTGAATGACGTAAAGGAGCTCTTGATTGATCATAACTCTATATATAGCCCAGTCCAAATTAGTTAGTCCTATGGGCGCCACATTAAACTTCTTCATCATTGGCAACTTGAGACTCCGTATAGGTTGCTCTCCAGCATAAGCTGATCGTCTTGATACTTAACTTGGGACTGCGTATATGTTAACAGATTATCTTCGAAGGAGATGACTTGCCTTCGGAAAGGTTGCTGTATATGTTGATATGTTGCCTTTGCAAATTGGCATAGTCATTCGTCCTACAGACAGCAACATGAAGTTGCCAATGATCTCCCATAGGGGAATTCAGGTTGCTGTGTGGTTTAAAAATTACTGTTTTCCGAAAGCACTAATCTAAAGTAAAGTTGATTTTTTTACGAAACGAAGACATACCAATGACCTGAAGTTATCCCCGAAGGGTATAATATATAACTTTAAAACTACTTTGTAATAGGTATTTATATAGTCGGGTATAGGTTCAGAGATTTGGTTGGCCGTTAGAATTATTTAAATTGTCTATCCCCGAAGGGGATGAAAATCAACTTGGGACTTCGTATATGCTGCTCTACGGATAATCCTAAACAGAATCGTCCGAAGGACAATTCAGGTTCATTGGTCTTCGTATATGTTATCCCCTTCGGGGATGATTTATCCTCTATGAGGATGATTTCCGAAGACAGTAGGGCAAAGTGGGATTTGAACCCACGGTAACTTGAGATTACTTTAGTTTTCAAAACTAACGCCTTAAACCGCTCAGCCATTTGCCCTCATCTCCTACCAGGAGATAACCTTTACGAAGTGCAACCTGAAGTTGCCAATGTTCAAGTTGATACTAAGTAAGCCTAGATGGATTTGAACCATCGACCTCTACATTATCAGTGTAGCGCTCTACCAATTGAGCTATAGGCTTATGCCTTCGTTTCGTAAAAAAATCAACTTCGTGTTGACATGTTAATCATCATCCTTGCTCATCTCCAAAGGAGATAGGGGATATTTTCTGGTCCCTTGGTATGCCTTATCCCCGAAGGGGATGAATCAACTTCAGATTGACATAGACTTAAATAGCGTGATTACTCAACAAAACGCATTTCATTGCTTTTGCTTTTCGTAGTTCTCGAACAGCAATGGGACCTGCTAAACGGGTTCCTAAAGGTGTTAAATCTTTTGCATCTGCAACGAGAACACAAGAGTTTTCATTAAAACTTAGTTTAAATCCATTGTCAGATTGCCGAGGTTGCTTAACTCGAACAATAACAGCAATTCGAATATCTTTTTTTTTTACACGTTTATGTGGTCTTGTTTTTTGAACAGCTACAGTAATAATATCACCTACACCCCCAGTTGTTGCCCGCGATTTTTTTAAAATCCGAATGCATAAGACTTGCCGAGCACCTGAGTTATCAGCAACTTTTAGTTTTGATTGAACTTGAATCATAGTCGTTTATTTCTTTATTTTAAGCTATTGTCTGTCCTTCTCGTGGGGCTAATGACCATGTCCATAAGTTTACCTAGAAGGTGACCTGTAATACCTTACCCGGGGTTTCGTAAAAGCTAGTGCCTATGCCAACATGCACGAAGTCTCAAATCATCCTCATCTCCTACCAGGAGATAAGAGAATAAGTTATAAAATTCATGCTCGGTTTGCTTCAGCAAGTTTATGGATTTGTTCTCGTTGAGCCATTGTTTTTCCTCGATTTGTTAAACACCCAAATAGTTCATCTGCAAGTTTGTGAGCCGTAGGCTTCATTCCTCCGGAATAACCTTTGGTACCTGTTTTTACTTGACTGTTTTGAACTAATCAACGAATTGCCATTGATTCTTGTTGGGCTGAGTTAAGCATTTCTGGAATCACAACTGATTTACCACCACGCTTATAAGTTTTTGTAGTAAGTCAAGGTTTTGAACGATGTAAAGCTGTTAAAAATAAATCTGATTTTGTGCGAGACGTTAATTCGTGCGGAGTATCTGTGTTAATTGCCTTCGGAATTTTATCAGACGTTTTCCGAAGGGAACTAGTTAACCCTCCCGACGTAGATTGTTTGGAGTTATTTGATGCCTTCGGAATAGTAGATACTGAATGAGTTTGAAGTAACTGACACTTTGCAGCAAGGATATCTAAACTCTCATCAAAAATTTTTGTAGCAATAGCTTTTTTTCCCCCAAAAGCTAATCTTTGAATAAAACGTGACCTTAATGTTTCAAAAAGAACAAGTTTACTATACCCTTCGGGGATGAGCAATTGGTTTGAATTTTTTTGGGACGATCCCTCTACGGGGAATTCACTCTTATCCCCATACGGGGATGATGTACTCTGAGTAATTGTGTGATTGTCGGTCGAAAGAGATTCCATAGAGATAATTTACTTAATTTTTATGCCCTTCGATGTAAGGCGCAATCATCCCCCTATGGTTCATCCCCGAAGGGGATAAGGCAAGGATCACCTGAAGTGAGTAACTAGATCATCCTGAAGAGAATAGCCTTTGGCATAAAAATGAACTCTTATTCTATTCCATTTTTCGAAAGCGTACTTGCTACGCCATTAGAACAATTTCAAATTCTTCCTTTATCAGCGCAGGTATACCCATCTGTTGCAACTCTTACAAGCCTTGAAGAAGCAAACTTATTTCCCCAGTTAGCTGAGGGAACATATGTGTACGCAACATCATCGTTTGCAGGATCTGCATTAACTTCATGAGGTCACCACGCATGATTCGATTTATATTCAGCTGTTCCTAGCTACCTTTTCTCTACAACAGCAGCTTCAACAAGCAACGCTGTAGCTTGAGGGGCTCTAGAAGCTGGATTTGCAAATCCTCAGTCTTTATCAATCCAATGATATGACTTTACATCTTTCTTAACTCTTCCTGTAGCTTATGTTATCTACATGGTAGCTTCAGCTGGTCTTTGAGCTTACTTCTATGCACTTTCTTCTTTAGGAGTGGTAACATCTTTACTTACAACAGTAGTTTGTTTACCATTTATTGCTATTGGTATGGCACTTAACTTTTTACCAGGACAAGGTGCAGGAGAGCTTGTAGAACCTTTAACGGTTATTGCTTCAACTTCATCAAATGCATTTGCATATGGTACAAGTCTATTTTTAACTCAATTTTCAGATTTTATTCAAGGCTTATTTGCAGGTCAAATTCTAGTAGGTCCTCTGTTTACAAACTTTATGCTTGTTACAGTATTAGGTCTTGTAGCCCTGAAACTTTTCTTATCTCTATCTCTTTATGAGACAAAGCTTGTTCCTACTCGATGACAAAGTATTTATGAGGTACTATATGGATTTATCTTACAAACTGTTTGTGAGGCAATCGGTGAAAAGCGAGGAGAAAAATTCTTCCCAGCTTTTTTAACTTTATTTTTCCTAGTATTATCTGCTAACGTTATTGCATTATTCCCATATACTTATAGTATTACGGCTCAATTAATTGTAACGTTTACAATTAGTTTCTTCGCATTTGCTGTTATTAACCTTATTGGTTTCTTACACAATGGTGTTTACTTATTTGGACAATGATTACCTAAAGGATGTCCTTTAGCAATTGTTCCTTTTATTATCGTAATTGAAACTATTTCTTATGTATTCCGACCAATTAGTCTTGCACTACGAATTTTCGCAAACATTCTTTCGGGACACTGTATGCTAAAAATTGTAACAATTTTCGTATGATTCGTATTCGCTGTAGGTGGTATTGGATTCTTAGTCCACGGTATCTCTCTAGGTCTTGTTGTTATGATTAACATTCTTGAAGTAGGTGTTGCTGCAATTCAAAGTTACGTATTTACAATTCTATGTTGTGTATATACAAATGATGCTTTAGAAGCTGGGCATTAAATTCCCCTAGGGGATCGTCCTATAGACAATTGCTTACCCCCATAGGGGGTGACCTATACGAAGTCTCAAGTTGCCAATGAAGGGGATAAGAGCCTCAGTTGCCTTCGGACTTGATAATTTTATGAATGGTCATCCCCTATCCCCAAAGGGGATGAGGCAAGCTTACCCCCTACGGGGGTGATGCCTATGCCAACGAATATACTTTAAAAAGTAAAGGTTATCAAGTTGCCGGAGGCTAGTGCCTATGCCCCACCGAAACCGAAAGTGCTAGCGCTTTAACGTACAGGCTAATTAACTTAGATTTAATCTTGATATAGTAGATGTAGTATATTAATACAAATATATAGTTCAGATAGGTCACTGTACAGTAATCTTATCAATAAGCAACTTCAGGTTATACCCTACGGGGATGAAGGATTAACCAATCATTGGCAACTTCAGGTTGCTGTCCGAAGGACGGCTCTATAGATTCAGGATGGCGGGATTTGAACTCGCAACCTCCTCGACCCAAACGAGGTAATCTACCAATTGATATACATCCTGATATACACACACCGCATCATCCCCTTCGGGGATAATTACACCAAAGACGCTACCGTTTTAGCGTGACAGGATTATCCCCTTCGGGGATGATTATCACAGATAGTAATCTGTCATCCCTTCCGGGGATAATTTTAACTTCACTGTCAACTTTATGCCTTCGGAAATCAACTTCAGGTTGACAGGTTTCTCATTTTCTACGGAGATAACTTCAAGTTGTTCATGACCCTACGGGGATTCGAACCCCGATTTATGCGGAGAAAGCGCACTGTCCTACCTTTAGACGATAGGGCCTTCATCATCCCCTTCGGGGATAACTTGACGTACTGTTGTGGTTAATCATTGGTAACTTGGGACTATCCCCGAAGGGGATGAATCAACTTCAAGTTGACGATTTTGTTTAGGGTATTGCTTGCCTTCGGAATGACGATTTCGGTAAGTTACTATTCATATGGAGAAGGCACGATTCGAACGTGCGAACTCGAAGAGACCTGATTTACAGTCAGGCGCAGTTGGCCACTTTGCTACTTCTCCTATATTATGAATCATGATCATCCCCGAAGGGGATAACTTCAGGTTGAAGCGTTACGTTATCCCCTTCGTCATCATCCCCCTATGGGGGATATCCCCTATAAGGCAAGTATGACGATCATTGGCAACTTTAGGTTGCTCTATAGGCCATTATAAAGAAGAGCCGTTACAGGTGCATGAATAACATCTAGTAAGACACATGGATACACACCAAATCAAATATTACAAATAATTAACGGAATGAAAATATATGTTTCTCGACGGTTTAAATCAACACACATTTCTAATGGATATGCTTTCATATTTCCAAAAAGAATTCGGTTCATAAGTCATAATGAATATGCACAACTTAAAATAACCCCAGTAGTCGCAAACACTGCAGTTGTTGTGTTTGTTTGATATGTTCCTAAAAGAACCATAAATTCTCCTACAAAAGAAGCTGTTCCAGGTAATGAAATATTACTCATTGTAAATAAGAAAAGAATAGATGCATATACAGGCATTGAGTAAACAATTCCTCCATAATAACCTACCTCTCGAGTATGATGTCGATCATATAAGAACCCAATACATAAGAAGAGAGCTCCACTAATAATACCATGGCTTACCATAAGCATAATCGCACCTTCAATTCCTTGTTGGTTTAAAGTAAATAGTCCAAGAGTTACAAATCCCATATGTCCTACACTCGAATAAGCAATAACACGCTTTAAATCTGTTTGTTGTAAACAAGTTAAAGATGTGTAAATTACTGCAATTACACTTAAAAGAAAAACAAGAGGTGTAAAATAACAGTTTGCTTCTGGAAAGAAAGGAAGACTAATTCGTAAGAATCCATACCCTCCTAATTTTAAAAGAACACCTGCTAAAATAACAGACCCAGCTGTTGGTGCTTCTACATGAGCTTTAGGTAATCAAAGATGAAAAGGAACCATTGGAACTTTTACTGCAAATGATAAGAAGAAAGCTAATCAAAGTAAAATTTGACGTCGCTCGCTAAATTCAACAGTATTTAATACAAGGAAATCCGTTGTACCTGTTTGAGAATAGATTGCTAAAATAGCTACTAATCCAAAAACTCCTCCAACAACAGTATAGAGGAATAATTGGTAAGTTGCCATAATACGGTTGCTACTCGAACCTCAAACTCCAACGATAATAAACATTGGAATAAGTACACTTTCAAAGAAGATATAAAATAGAAGAAGATCAAGAACACTGAATACGCAAAGTAAAAATCCTTCAAGAAGAAGAAATAGCATAAAAAATTCTTTTTTTAAAACTTGAATACTCTCTCAACTTGCTAGTAAACATGCAGGTGTAAGAAATGTTGTTAGAATTACAAAAAGAAGACTAATACCATCAATTCCAATTGAAAAATGAATGTTTCAACTAGAAGCTCATGTAATTTCTGTTAGAAATTGATATTGAGCAGGCCCCATTGTGTTTGAAAATAAAACTCATAAAATAACTGAGAGTAAAAAAGAAAGAAGAGAAAACCCAAGAGCAACGTCTAACGCACGTCGGACATCTTGGATAAAGAAAAGACTCATAGCCCCAATAAAAGGAGATACGATACAAAGAAGTAAAAGAGTTGAACCCATAATTGTTTTATGCGGCACAATTGTCCAAGAGACGATCCCCCATAGGGAATAATTATCCTCGTAGAGGATGAAAGATACTGGCCCGTGGTTCATCCCCTTCGTCATTGGCAACTTTAGGTTGCTCATCCCCTATGAGGATAAGGCAAGGATAAGCAAGCTAATATCCCCCTATGGGGGATGATCTAGGGTTATCCTCGAAGAGGATGACAGGCATAAAAAACGAATGAACCATTATAAAGATAGCAGTAAATCATCTATCCTAAAAGAAGGACTAACTATTCAAGGTACACTTTCTTACATGAATGTACGAACGAAATCTCGTTCTAAAAACTCTTCGATTGCATTTTTTGACATTGGAGAAAAACAACCAGTGGCTTATAATTTAAAGCATTGGTTTCGACATCATCCTTGTTGCCTTCGGAAATATCCCCTTCGGGGATGATTAGTGCCTTCGGAAAACACTAACTTATCAAGTTCGCTGCTTAAAAAATATAAAAGCGCATGCCTTCGGAAATCTAAATCAGCTACTCATCTAGACGCAATTCCGAAGGCACAAACAGTTGTGTTACCATGATCGGTGACACCTGTTATCTCCAAAGGGGATGAATCACTTGCCTTCGGAAATCGATTACCCCACGAAATTCGTCATAATCAGCAACAAGCAAGTTCATGAAACTGAATTACTTATTGTTCAACTCACTACCAGCCAATTACGGGACGAATTGGTCGTTCTTTAAAAAAAGCGGGTCTTTGTGTGCTTCTAGGTGGATTTCCCGCATTTTTACCTCATCGAGAATATTCTTCACGAAACCACATTATTTCAACCAAAGAGGGACAACTAAAATCATTTCAGATTATTAATTTAAAAGATGGTCCTAAATGAAACTGTATTGTAAGTAAAGATCAATTTATTCGTTCTTGTGCACGACATTTTTAAACTAGCAATCTGTCAACCTGAAGTTATCCTTGCCTTATAGGGGTCTCCCCATAGGGGATGAATCATTAATGGATCATTGGCAACTTTAAGTTGCTCTGTTTAGAATAGTGCTACGCACATTCCCCTATTGGGGGATAGAAACTTATCCTCTATATCCTCTATGAAGATGAAATAGTAGAGGAATTCCCTACGGGGATGACGGTTAATCCTCCGCCCATTGCCACCTCTATATTGCTGTTCCTCTACGAAGGTAATCTAATGGCTCTTAATAAAAAACAATATAGTCCAAAAGTTTTTTATTATGTATCAAGGCCTATCCATTTATTGCCAACTTCAGGTTGCTGTCGCTAAATCAGTTCATCATCCTTGCTCATCTCCTTTGGAGATAGGGGGATGATGACGAAGGGGATAGTGCTAAAATACCCGTAAAGATTCAACCATATTCTCAACTTCAGGTTGACATGTTGATGATGATCTATAGAAGACCTGCAGCTGCATTAGATACCCAAAGAATTGTTGTAGATGGATATAAAAAGAAGAAACTAAGGAAGAAAATCGTAACACCTAAAATGATACTGATTTCTTTTCCACATTCTCCTAAACTAACTCACTCTTTAGTACCATCGAAATAAGCAAGCTTAATACATCGAATATAGTAAAAAGAAGCTACAACATTCATAGCAATACCTACAAAGACAGCTAAATATAAACCTCCGTCTACAGCAGCAAAGAATAAATACATTTTTCCTAAAAATCCTGCAAGGGGCGGAACACCTGCCATAGATAAGAAGACAAAAGCAATTGAAATTGCTAGTAGAGGGTTTGTTTTTGAAATTGTTCGAAATTGAAGAATTCCTTTTAGCGAACCTAATGAGTTCTGTGTAAGAATTGTACTGTGTCGAGCAGCATAGTTATCAAGATGAGTTGAACTTGGAGATGCATTTGCAGTAGAGCTAAGAGCATTTGATGTAAAATAAGCATGACGCGTATTCTCTGTATCACGTTGTCAATGGAAAGTTGTTCCAGTTACATTATGAGTTGCTCCAATACCAGTTGATCGTGGTTTTAGGGCTAAAATTGTGGCAAATGCGTTCATTGTCATTACAATATAAATAACTGCAAATAAAAGAAGGCCCTGAAGTCCTGCTAATGTTCCAGAACTTACACCTAATAGCATATATCCAGCATTACCAATAGCACTATAAGCTAAAAGTCGTTTTAAATCTAACTTTTGACTCATTGCACCTAAAGTACCTAAGATCATAGAACCAATTGCACAAATTGTAATTGCTTGTTGTCACTGAAGTGATAAATCAAAGAACGATACATAAACAATACGAACCGTAATTGCAAATACAGCAAGTTTTGGAACAATTGCAAAATAAGCAGTTACAGGCGTAGGAGATCCTTCATAAACATCAGGAGCTCACATGTGAAATGGAGCCGCTGTTAATTTGAAAAGAAGACCTACAAGTACCATAAACATACCCATTACATATGCACAATCTTGAACTTTAAATGTTGCAAGACCAGTATCCGATAGACTAAAAGCAGGTGCTAGTTGTCCAATTTCAGAGAAACTTAAACTACCTGTTGAGAAATAAAGAAGAGAGACTCCAAATAAGAATACACCCGATGAAAATGCACCTAGGATAAAATACTTTAGACCAGCTTCCGTCGATAATAAAGATCGGCTTTTAATTGAAGCAAGTCCATATAGAGGAAGACTTAATAGCTCGATTGTTAAGTACATTGTAAAGAAATCATAAGAAGCAACTAATCAGCAACCTCCAAGACAAGAAAGTAATACAAGAACTGCATATTCAAAGAAAAGAATTTTTTCATTTTCAAGGTATTCTCGACTCATAAGTAAACATACGATTGTTGAAGCTACAAGAAGTAAGCTTACTTTCATAGAAAAATCATCATATAATAGGTTTGATTTGAAAAGAGTAAATGCAGGAAACGAGTTGAATCGTGCGGATAATACTCATAAAATAACACCACATGTTAACAATGCCAATTGAAGACTGTTAGTAATCATAGGTGGTCGGTTTAAAAAGGGACTCGTTGATCATCATACTCCGTGAATAAGGAGTGCAATAATAGCAAATAAGAAAAATCACTCAGCAAGTGATCCTCCAAAAACGAATCAGTTGAGATCAAGCCCAACGCTCTGGGCTTGTAAGGAATTTGTAATTCCTTCTAAATAAATTGAATTAGACATATTAAGATCTTAATTTTATGCCGTCAACCCGTGCTCATAGGGGTCTCCCCTTCGTTTCTTAAAAGGATAAGGCAAGGCTAATGACTATGCCTGTCAACCTGAAGTTATCCCCAGCAACCTATACAAAGTGCAACCTTATAGGGGTCTCCCCATAGGGGATGAAGGACAAGTTGCCAATGATCGTCCTTGCCTTCGGAAAGGGAATTTAACCTTCGGCACAAAAGATTAATTATGTTTCTTGTTAATATTACCCTACCGACTTATCATCTTTCGAATAGTTCAGTTGCCTTCGGAACATCTATGCCTTCCTTATCCCCGAAGGGGATGAAAATCAATCAGCGAAGCCAAAGTACACATACAGAACAAGTAGTCCTACCAGAGGCTATGACTATGTCCGAAAAATCGTCATCCCCTTCGGGGGTAACATCGCCCTGTGGGCAATTAACTAATTTGGAAACATGCCAAGATTTGAATAGATATAAATATCATTATGAATCGTCAGGTCTGCAAGATCTTATTTGTAAACTTGGTGTAAAAAATTCACAAATGGTGCCTAAAGTAACTTCAATTATTCTTACTTCAAGTGTAGGGGAAGCATCAGGACCAATCAACAAATATACTACTAAATCCCAACCATCAAAGAGTAAATCGAGTAATAAATCTGAAAGGTCAGATCCAAAAACACCTATTTATTCACTGGTTGGAAAAGCTCTTCAATTATTAGTAAGTCAACCTGTAAATGAAAGATTATATCGAATTTCTCGGCCTTCTTTAGGAGTACGGGCTGGAAAGCTAGCAGCTTATCGTTTGACTTTACGAAATGCGGAAATGTACTCGTTCTTAGATCGATTTGTTTCAAATATTGTAGCGAAGCAAGTAGCAGATGGTACATTTAAAACAATTTCCTCGCAGGCTGAAAAAAGTTCTGGGAGTAAATCTTCATTTTTAAATGATGGTTCTTTAAATAAAGCAGTAATTACAACTTCTTTTGATGGTAATGGGAATTACCACTGTGGTGTACCAAGCTTGTTTGTGTTTCGAGAAGTTGAACAAAACCCTGAATTTGAATCTTTAAAGTCACATGGATTAAATGTAACAATTCAAACAACAGCAACAACAGATCATGAAGCTAAATTATTATTAAGCAGCTGAGGATTCCCTTGAGAAGGCTAAGATCTCTAGGATCGTCAACCTGAAGTTGATAATAAACTTGATAATATCCTTCATCACCCCCTACGGGGGTAATTCCCCTGCGGGGGATCATTGTCAACTTTAGGTTGCTCTCTTCAGGATTCTGTTAGGACTTCATGTTGATGCCTTCCTTATCCCCGAAGGGGATGAAAAGCGCGGACAGCTTAAAATTAGAAACTAGTATCAATGAATATTCAATTAGGTGACATTCAACTTAAAAAAGCATATACAAAACCTTTATATCGAGCATTATCAGAAATTTTTGGAATTGGATCAGCTAACGCATCTTCATTTTGTAAAGAGTTAGGTCTTTCGAAGTCTGAGCGATTAGGTTCTTTATCAAAATATAAACAGCAAGTAGTCCTTCAAATGTTTAGTGATTATCTAACGGATAATAATATTATGATTGACAGCGAGCTATCAAGCGTTAAAAAACAAGACTTAGCTCGATTACGATCGATTCAATCATACCGTGGAATCCGTAATTTTCAAGGGTTGCCTGTGCGTGGACAGCGAACAGAAACAAATGGTAGTACTAAAAAACGGCGATCAGCTTATGCTGGAGGACCAAACCAATAGCAACCTGAATCCTAAACAGAGCAACCTAAAGTTGCCAATGATCGTCCTTCGGAAAATTAGGTCATCCCCTATGGGGATAAGGCAAGGATAACATGTACGGAGTGTCGGATTTACAGAGGCTAATGACTATACCAATGAAATAGTTAATGATCCCCTATAGGGGATATCCCCCGTAGGGGGATGAAAATGCAATTCCGAAGGCATAGCAACATATACGAAGTCTCAAGTTGCCAATGAACTGTGCCTAGCACTATCGCCCTTCATTAGCAACTTCATCCTCGAAGAGTCAACATGAAGTTGATAATAGATAACCTTATATACGGCAAAATAGCTTAATCGGTAAAGCGTCAGATTCATACTTTGAAGTTAAGGGTTCGATTCCCTTTTTCGCCTGTTCATCCTTGCCTTATCCCCGAAGGGGATGAGCAACCTAAAGTTGCCAGATGAAATATGACCACGGGGATATAGGTTGCTGTTACTACTTTACCCTAAAGTAAATGTAGGTTTAAAGTATGTAACTTGAAAAGATTAGTTCGTTGGCATAGGCATCACCCCCTATGGGGGTAAGGTTGCTTTATCCTTTTAAGAAACGAAGGGGATGAACCCCGGGCAACTTCAGGTTGCTATCCCCATAGGGGATGAATAGTTAATTCTTCAAGGGTAACCCTACCGGGTAGCCGACATAAAATACCAAGATTATAATGATCCTTTCTTTTAAACCAACACTTTCGACTTTCATCCTCGTAGAGGATAAGACAAGTAACTTTTATTCAAGTTATCAAAGCACTCAATCAGTTGATGGTAGTCGACACAGTCTAACTAATTTGCGAACGCCACGAACAACCGATTCTTTAGCAACTACTATTTCATCAATTCGAAATGCTTATTTTCAATCATTTGAAGTTGTAAATGTTCCAAAATCAAAACAAATTATGAGTTTACTTGATGGTTTTGTTGATGCTGGATATATTAGTAGCTGGGCTAACTCTCCCGCATCGAAAAACTCACTTTGTGTGTGGCTTAAATATTATCAAAACCGTCCTGCGATTAAAGGAATCCAACAGATTTCAAAACCAGGTAAACGTGCTTATTTTTCTAAACAACGTCTTTTGAAAACAAGTGAAGTTAATAATTGAGGAGAAACAAAAACACTATTCGTAAGTACATCTCAAGGTATTTTTACTCATCGTCAATTAATGTCATTCGCCCTTCGGACAGCACAACCTACTACTAAGAATACCCGGGAGGCTAGTGTCTATGCCAATGATATTCGCGCTACGTCTTTTGGTGGAGAAGCTTTATGTCTTGTATGATAAGTAACGCCATCATCATTGGAAACTTGAGACTTCGTATAGGTTATCCCCCTATGGGGGATGACCTGAAGTCCTACCAGAATTAAACGATGATGAAATATGAAGATTAGCTTTACTCTGGACATTTTGCACCATATTTAGACCTCGAAGTTCGACGTTTAGATAAACCAAGAAGGTCAAACTTTCCGTGAACAGCTTTATATTTAGCACCAGGAACGTCTTTTGCTTTTCCTCCACGTACTAAAATAACTGAATGTTTCTGTAAGTTATGCCCTTCTCCTGGTAAATAGCATGTAATAGCTTCTCCATTACTCAACTTTACTCGAGCAATTTTTCGATTGGCTGAGTTTGGTTTTTTAGGAGATGTTGTCAAAATTTGCAAACAGACACCTTTTTTTTGAGGACAATGCGCCAATAAAGGTGACTTTACTTTCTGTTTTCTAAAAGCACCTGCTAAACGCCCGTGTGATCGTCGTGGATTTTTTAATTTCATAATTGTTTCCTTTATTTTTTGCAACTTAAGACATCCCCCATAGGGGGATAACATATACGGAGTGCAACCTGTCAACCTGAAGTTGATTTCTAACGGCATATACAAAGTCCCGAGTCATCCTTATCTCCTACCAAGAGATAAGGATA